>Ga0080027_10001250_pt1 | contig 10327 bp, 8 predicted proteins | sample OrgsoiDNA2013046_FD_70962 | JGI IMG/M metagenome (GOLD analysis project Ga0080027, IMG submission 70962) | Permafrost soil microbial communities from the Arctic, to analyse light accelerated degradation of dissolved organic matter (DOM) -... | ecosystem: Environmental > Terrestrial > Soil >...
ACAGCCGATGACCCACCATTCACCCTCTATCTGTGAGTGGCGGATTCAGTAAGCCCAAACTAGGTTCCATTTTTCCTGCGACACGTTACGGGGCAAGACGCCCATGCCGCATTTGGAAAAGTCACCATCTTAAACAATCTCCACGAGCTGCTCATGCACAAAGCGCCGAAGGCGCGACACAGCCATAGCCCCGTCCGTTCCCGAGGCAAGTTTTCGAAGAAAACGCGCTGAGGGATTAGGGCGGGGTACGTCGTGACGAACGATTATTCCGAGCTGCCGCAGGCCGGAGCGCAGCGTTAGCGAAGCGACATCAAAAACAGCCCTGGCCTTTACCTTTCCCTTACATTAACTGCCCCGAGACTACCCTGACTTTTTCCCAAAAATATTTTGCAAGTCCTGCCCCGGGTGGCGTTCTGGGAGATATAAGAAGCTCCCGTTTCCTCCAGGAGCGAGTACTGATGCAACAACCGGTCCTCCCCCGCAGGGAAGTGGTAAGTCGCCGCGTTAGGCCCCCGACGACCGCGGCGATTTACCACTCCGGACCGTCTCAACGGCTTCATAACTTTCATTTCCCATACTAAGCGCAGAAAACGGTGCCCTGCAGGGCGCCGTTTTACTTTCCAGCCTGCCGCTGCGCCTTCCATACCGGCATGTAGTCATACGTGGGATAAAACTCCGTGCGGTAGCCGCCCCACGCGCCATGTTCAATCGCCAGGTTCACATCCCGCAGCTTCTCTGCCGGGAAACGCAGTGTCACCACCTGGCCAATTCCCATCATCACGTACCAGCTCACCACTTCCGTATCCGGAGGCGGAAACTTTTCATTGAAGCCGGTCTTCTTTAAATGTTCATTGATTTCATCCAGTGTCTTGGATTGATCATGCTTCAAAAAAATCGTCAGCATCATCATTCCCTTGGCCTGAGCTGCCGCCGATGTCGTCTGAGAAGACGTCTGCGCGGCCGACACTGGCGCAGAAGGCGAAGCGCTCTGTGTTCCCGCAGAAAGCGGCAACAACATGATGATGACGACGGCCAGAAAAGCTCTACGATCGTGCATGGACAAATCCTCCTTAAATGAGATGTGCGACCGGACGGGTCCTGAAATTTAAAATCATCAATTTCAAATTTTAAATTTCCCTCAGCCTCTCCATCGCCCACCGTGCGTGCTCGGCCACAATCTCATCATCGCCTGCGGCCATCTTCTCCAGCAACGGCAGAAACTCCTTGTTCCCGCTGTTGCCCATTGCCACCGCAACATTCCTTTTAATGCCGGAAAACTTCGCTCGCTTCACCGGAGAATGCCGGAACACCTGCCGGAACTCATCCACATCCATCTCCGCCAGCCTGCGTAGCTCCGGACGAAACAATCCTTCTCTCGGCTTGAACTCCTCCAGCTCCGTAGCTGGCGCATTCCCCGCCTTGTTATTCCACGGACAAACATCCTGGCAGATATCGCACCCAAACACATGTTCGCCCATCTGCCCACGCAGCTCTTCATCTATCGCGCCGCGTTTCTCAATCGTCAGATAGGCAATGCACCGTCGGGCATCCATCTTGCCCGGCCCAACAATCGCCTCCGTCGGACACGCATCAATGCAGCGACGGCAACTCCCGCACCGGTCTGGCATCGGCGCATCCGCCGTCAACTCCAGTGACGTAACAATCACTCCCAGAAACAACCACGATCCCATCTTCGGATGAATGATGCACGTGTTCTTCCCAATCCATCCCACGCCGGCATACCTGGCGTATGCGCGTTCCAGCACCGGCCCTGTATCCACATAACAGCGTGTCTCCGGCGAGATGCCGCCCTTCGCGCACATCTCGTGAATCGCTATCTCCACCCGCCGCAGGCGAGGCATCAGCGCGTCGTGATAATCGCGCGCTCCCCACGCGTAGCGGGAAATCCATCCCCGTTCCGCATCGCTGCCTGCAACTTCGGTGGAATAAGGCTGTCCGGAGTTGTAATTCAACGCACACACCACCACTGACCGTGCCCACTCCGCCGAGTTCCGCACGGACGATCGCCGCAGATTGCCCTGCTCGTCGCGCTTCTCCAGATACTTCATCTCTCCGGCATGTCCCGCGGCGATCCATTGTTCGAACTCCTGCTCCTCCGGCCATGCGGCTTCACTCACCGGCGCAATGCCGGCCAGATCAAAGCCTTCATTCATGGCAGCGGATTTAATAGCCGCAGAAATTTGGGCAAGCGTGGTCATGGAAGGAGTTATGTGGCGCCATGTCTTTCAAGCAAGGCTGCTAAATATGGTAAATGCTTCGGTGCCTGATTCCACGCTTCGTCTTGAGCACGCGAACCACGCCACATGGGCTGGAGCGTCGGTTGAACATGTGGCATTCACTTCGTCCTGCGATACTCGTGTGGCACAGCCGCCCTCGGCTGTGGGAAATTTACCGATTGAGAAGTATCTCCACGTAGAGACGCGGCATGCCGCGTCTGAAAAAATCACAATCTTATGTAGTCTCCAGGGAGTTCTCTGAAAAACAAAACTACCCTCGCCATCCCGAACCCTCGTCAAGATAAACGGCTTCCCCTACTTCAGATACTGGTCCGGAATCGTGTGGTCCTTGTCCTCGGCTTCCCAGAAGATGGAAATAATCCACCACCGGTTCCCATCATTGAATAACTGAAAGCTGTTGATGCCGCGGGCAAACGGCTTGGCGTCTTCTTTGGCGTGGCGCGATTCATAGGTGCTGAAGACCTGAGCGATATGGTCCCACTGCTCCATCTTGTTGGCGATGGATCGCTCAAAGAAGCCTTCCTTTTCAAACATGGTCTGGGCCCGGCTGACATATTCATCCGGAGTCAACACACGCGCACCAGCAACCCCTTGCGGATTGCGTCCACTGGGAATCAATCGGGCGCCGTTGTAAAACAACGAGCGGAAGCGGTCCCAGTCACGCTTTCCCGCCGGGCCGGAAATCACGTCATAGCATGCGGCAATGGTGTGCTCAACTGTATCCACGTCACCGGGTCGGGCTGCCGGCGCTGTGGTAGTCGCTGTCGGCGCCGCAGGTGCAGCCGCCGCGCCTGCCGGAGGAGTCGCCTGACTCTGTGCCTGAGGCTCTGCCTTCGGCGCAGTCTGTGCCGGGGCGAAAGTTCCAAATAGAGCAATCAGAAGAATGATCTTTTTCATGCCGATGAATGTACACCGGCCCGGAGCGAATTGCCAAAACCGCCGGCGCAGTCGGAGCACATGCGACAAGATTGCAGAATAAGGCCTCGCGCCGTCCACGCGCGTCGAGGCCTGGGTCCCCGGCACGCGCGATTTTCGCGTGATGGGGTGGGAGGCCGCTGCAACAGGAGCTTTCGAGTTGCAGCCAGAAGAATTGCGCTCAAAGCGGTTTGGAGCGCAGCGACAAGGGTTGCAGGACAAGGGCTCGCGCCGTCCACGCGCGTCGAGCCCGGGGTCCCCGGCACGCGCGATTTTCGCGTGATGGGGTGGGAGGCCGCTGCAACAGGAGCCTTCGAGTTGCAACCAGAAGAATTGCGCTCAAAGCGGTTTGGAGCGCAGCGACAAGAAAACGACGCTTTACGGTTTCCGCTCCCGCCCACTATCTTAGACAGAGATGCCACAAACTCTTGCCGGATATGCCCAACTGCATCTTTCGCTGGGGAACGAGACTGCCTTCGTTTACCGGCGAGGCTTCCGCACGCATCGCTGGACTTACGCCCAGGTCGGCAAACTTTCCAACTGCATCGCCCATGAACTTGAACGCCGCAACATCAATAAGGGCGACCGCGTCATGCTCTGGGGTGACAACTCCGCGGAATGGGTGGCAGCTTTCTTCGCCATCATGCTGCGTGGGGCCGTCGCCGTTCCCATGGATAAGATCGCCGCGCCCGGCTTTGCCCAGCGCGTGGCCTCAGACGTGGACGCCAAACTCTACATCGGCTCCGCCGCTCTCGCTGAACATGCCAACGGCGTTCCCTGGATAGAGCTCGAAGCGCTGCATGACAAAATGAATGACGATTGCGGCGCTTACACGCCCGTCGCCATCACGCGTGACGATCCCGCGCAGATCATCTTCACCTCCGGCACCACGGCCGACCCGCGCGGCGTAGTGCTTACGCACGGCAACATTCTCACCAGCGTTGATCCCATTGACCGTGAGATCCCAAAGTATCGCAAGTACGAACGCATCTTCCATCCCATACGATTTCTGCACATGCTGCCGCTGAGCCACGTCTTCGGCCAGACCATGGGCATGTTCATTCCTCCGGTCATTGCGGGAACCGTTTTATTTCAAGACAGCTTTAAGCCCAGTGACGTGATTGAGACCATCAAGCGTGAGCGCGTGTCCGTGCTGGTAGCTGTGCCGCGCATTGCTGAATCCATGAAGGCGCGTCTCGAAGCCGACTTGAGCGCCGACATACAGAAGAACTGGGCCATCGCGGAAAAAGAAAAGTTCCTCAAGCGCTGGTGGCGATTTCGAAAAGTCCATAGCCATCTCGGCTGGAAGTTCTGGGCCATCATCTCCGGCGGCGCCGCCCTTGACCAGTCCACAGAGGAATTCTGGCGACGTCTCGGTTACGGCGTGATTCAGGGCTACGGTCTCACCGAGACCAGTTCACTCGTCAGCCTGAATCATCCGTTCAAGATTGCCGGACGGTCCATTGGCAAAGTCCTCGGCGGACGCGAGATGAAGCTTGATCCCGATACCGGAGAGATCCTGGTCCGTGGCGCCAACGTGGCCAAACAATACTGGCAGGGCAAGGAACTCAAGCCGCTCACTGGCGAGGAAGGCTGGTTCCGCACCGGCGACCTCGGCGCTGTGGATGCTGACGGCAATCTTTACTTCAAGGGCCGCAGCAAGAACGTGATCGTCACGCCCGCCGGTCTCAAGATTTATCCTGAGGACCTGGAGCAGGCGCTGCGCCAGCAACCGGAGATTCGCGACTGTGTAGTCTTCGGCATCGCGCGCGGTGGCAACTCGGAAGCCTGTGCCGCGCTGCTCATCCGCAATGGCGGATCGGCGAACACGGCCGTGAGCAACGCCAACAAGCAACTGGCCGACTTCCAGAAGATCCGCTGCTGGCTGGAGTGGCCGGATGAGGATTTCCCCCGCACTCCAACCCAGAAGCCAAAGATGGACATGATCCGTCGCGCTGCCGAAGCCAAGCTCGGCGTGGCCGTTGGCGAAGCCACCGCGCAAACCATTTCTTCCTCCGGCACACTACAGGACATCATCGCCAGCATTGCCGGACGCAGCGTACAGCTAAAGCCCGGCTCCCAACTTAAAGACGCACAGCTTCAAAACGCACAGCTTAAAGACGCACATCTTAAAGACGCACATCTTAAAGATGCACTTCCTAAAGACGCACACCTGGAAGACGATCTAAACCTCAGCTCTTTGGAACGCGTAGAACTGATGGCTGCCCTGGAGAATCGATATCAGGTCGAACTCAGCGACCGCGATTTCTCGCAAGTGACCACGGTCAGCGAACTGGAAAACCTGTTGAAGAAATCCGCACCGCGACAGGTAGAACCTTTCGCCCACACTGGCTCTTCCACGCAGCCTGATTCGCAGACAAAAAAAGAAGAAACAACAAAAAAAGAAAATGCCTACCCGTATTCACGCTGGGCGCAACGCTGGCCCATCACCTGGATACGTACGCTGGTCTATCACCTCATCACCCTGCCTTACATCCTTATTATGGGTCGACCCCGCGTCCTTGGCCGGCAGAACCTCAAGGACTTCCATGAGGCCGCGCTGATCGTGAGCAATCACATCACGCATATCGATATCGGATACATTCTGGCGGCGCTACCCTTCCGCATGCGCCGACGCGTTGCCGTGGCCATGCAGGGTGAAATGCTGCGCTCCATGCGTTATCCCGCGCCGGACGTTCCGCTCTTCCGTCGCCTGCTTGACCAGCTTGATTACTTCCTCATCGCCGCCTTCTTCAATGTCTTCTCCCTGCCGCAGCGCGCGCGATACCGGGAAAGCTTCAAGTTCGCCGGAGAAATGGCCGACAAAGGCTACAACGTCGTCATCTTTCCTGAAGGCCGCCGCACTGACACCGGAGAGATGAGCGCCTTCCGCAGTGGCATTGGCCTGCTCGCCACCCATCTTGATCTACCCGTGATCCCAATGCGCATTGACGGCCTTTACCCGCTCAAGGTGGCAAAGAAACACTACGCGAGCCCGGGCGCCATCCAGGTCCATATCGGCGACCCCATCCGCTTTGAAACCACCGCCGACCCCGAAGACATTGCCAGAGAACTGCAGAGAATCGTGGCGGGGCTGTGATGGATCCGCTCAATTCTGATTTGTGATTCGCGATTTGTGATTTGCGATTTTGAATTTCAAATTTGAAATTTAAAATTTGAAATCGTTCTAACCCACTCCCATTTCCGCGAAATGCGCCTTCTGCTCCGCCGTCACCCTTTTCAGCCTCGACACATAGTCCTTAAACTGATCGTGACCTTCCAGCATCACGTACCACAGCGCGATGCTCGCGTGCTTCAGCGCCGTATGTTCCTTTGAATTTTCGTCGAACTGCTGGGCCAGTTCCCCAAGCACCGCTGCGTCATCTTCAAACAGCTTCATTCTTGCCTTCAGGTCCATGGCACGAATCTAACATCATCCCGAATCTGGTCAGACTATCCTCGTCTCTTCTGCACCGTCTTCGTCCGCTTTGCCGGCTTGGCCATCTTCGCTGCTTTCGCCGTCTTTGTTGTCTTCGCCACCTTCAGCGCCGGCTTTGCCTTCTCCGGGGCAGCCGCTTCCCCACTCAGGCCCTGGATATCCGGCAGCTTCTGCTTCATCGTGAGCACAGGTTCAAACAGGTCGCCCATTTTCTCCACGCGCTTGAGCACATCATCCGACGTAAACACCAGCAGCTCCGGATCGGCCTTCTTCAAGCATTCTTCCACTTCCTTCCAGCTCACCGGAGTTGACACCGTGGGCTGGTCCTTTGCGCGCAGCGAATACACATTCACCGTGGTCTTGTAGTTATCGTTCTGGCTCCAGTCCACAAACACCTTGTTGCTCCGCAGCGCCTTCTTCATGTCAGACACCACCAAGTCCGGGTGGCGATCCTCCAGCAGCCGCGCCACCGCCTTGGCAAACATCTTGGTCTGGTCATATCTCACTACCGAATTAAGCGGAACATATACCTGCAATCCCTTTGAGCCGGACGTCTTGGGAAACGCCTCCAGCCCGAACCCGCTGAATATCTCGCGTACCCACTCCCCCACCTGGCAGCACTGCACAATCGTTGCCGGAGGTCCGGGATCAAGGTCGAAGGCAATCACCGTGGGCTGGTCCAGCTTCTCTGCCCGTGATAGCGACGTATGCAGTTCCAGGTCAGCCAGGTTCCCCAGCCATACCAGTGAAGGCAGGTCAGCCACCGTGCAGTAGTACATGTGTTTGTTGTTGCCCTCGCTCCACACCTTCACCGTCTTCATCCATTCCGGACGGTATGACGGGCAGTTCTTCTCATAGAAATGCATTCCGTCCACGCCGTTGGGATAGCGCTTGAGCGTCAGCGCGCGATTAGCGAGGTGCGGCAGCAGCACCGGAGCAATGCGTATGTAATAGTCAATCACCTGGCTTTTGGTGAATCCTGCTTTGGGATACAAGACCTTTTCCAGGTTTGATAGTTTGATCTCCCGGCCGTCAACTTGTATGGTGGATTCGGTCTTTGCCACTGTGAGCTCCTGCTGCTGAATGGTCTTAGCCTGACCTCATTTTAGATGCCGCCCTGCCGCCCGCAACCCTAACATCGCATACCGCCTGTTTACCGTTGCAGCCACCGCCACACGCGTTGCCAGAGCAGAGCTCAACTTTTCCACGAACATCCAACAACATACAACGGCATTACGCATCTAATCCCACGATGCCTTTCGAGCAGAACAAACCGCTGCCGGTAAGTTCATCCCGGCCACCCTGTTTCCCCGCGGACCAGGAAGCGCTTTTCCGTGAAGTGCTGGAGCTGATGGAGCGTGAACAAGTGCCGGTTGCCGTCTCCGGAGCGTTTGCCTTGCACGAGCATACCGGCATCTGGCGCGACACCAAGGATCTTGATCTCTTCCTGCCCGCGCAGGAAGTGGCCCGCGCATTGCAGCTCCTGGACCATGATGGATTCGAAACTGAAGTGCTCGATCCCATATGGCTGGCCAAAGCCCGCCGCGGCGACTACTTCGTTGACCTGATCACCGGCATGAGCAATGCCGTGATCCGCGTGGACTATATGTGGATCCGCCGCGCCACCCGATCAGAGATTTTCGGCGTCTCCGCCCGCGTGCTGGCCCCGGAAGAACTCATCGCATCCAAAGTCTTCGTCACGCGACGCGAACGTTTTGACGGCGCTGACATTTGCCACGTAATCTACGGCACTCGCGGAGAATTTGACTGGCAGCGCCTCATGTCCCTGATGGGTGAGCACTGGCAGATGCTGCTATGGTGCCTGGTGCTCTATCAATATATTTATCCGGGATATTGCCATTATGTTCCGGCCAGTATCTGGGAAGAGTTGATGTCTCGCTTCAGCATGGAGCTGAAGCATCCCAACAAGGCCATTGATTTCCGTGGCAGCTTGATCGACGAAAACATGTTCGCCATTGACGTGCTGGAGTGGGGCAAACGCAACGCCATGGAAGAGTATCGCCTGCGCGCCGACACCATCCAGTCCAACGGCCTGAGCCACCCGCCAAATATCAATGACCGGAAACTGGACGAAGATTTAAACCAGGCGAGACAGGATCGAGACGAAGCTGCATGAGCAGAACAGCAAGAAGTTACTCTGAGAGTTTCTGACTTATTGAATCCTTCGGTTGTTCCAAATATTTACCCCTTGTCATCTCGAGCGTAGCCGGAGCGAATGCGACGGCGTAGTCGAGAGATCCCGAGGATGCGGATTGTAACGATGCAGATGCAGGGAGTTTTTACGAGACAAAAATACGCACGTCATCCCGAATCCCCGTCAATGAGCCAGCGCTTTCGTCAGCTGGCGAATAGGGGTGAGGGACCTTGCGCTTCCTTAATGGCGACGAAACGCAAGATCCCTCGGATCGGCTCGCGAGCTGATGAAATCGCTCGCAGCGCACCGACCACTCGGGATGACGATTGTGTTGGTTCCCCAATCGTCGACTCAAGGGCTTCGCGATTCGGGATCGCATGCGACGACAAGAATCTCGATGTAGAGACGCGGCATGCCGCGTCTCGAAACGTCCCAATCTTACGTAAAATGCGGGACTGCCCACGCGCCAGCGCCGGAGGCGCGAGGGGCGACACAAGAAACATCACACACCACCATTTATGAGAATCGCCGCCACCGCCGACATCCATTTCTCTCCGCAGAGCTATGACCGCATCCGCGAGCCGCTCGGTCAGGTGCGCGACGAAGCCGACGTGCTCGTCATCGCCGGCGACCTCACCAACTACGGCAAGCCGGAAGAAATGCATTCCCTGCTCAACGCCCTCGTCCGCCTGCGTATCCCCATCGTCGCCGTGCTCGGCAACCATGATTATGAAAGCTCCTGCGAACAGGAACTGATGAAGATGATGACCACCGAAGGCATCAAGGTCCTGGACGGCAGTAGTTATGAGCGTGACGGCGTCGGCTTTGCCGGAGCCAAGGGCTTTATCGGCGGCTTTGGACGCGGTGTGCTTACTGCCTTCGGTGAAAAAGAAGTCAAGGCCTTCGTCCAGGCTTCGCTTGACGAGACCCTCAAGCTGGAACGCGCCCTATCGATGATCCGCACCGAGAAGATCGTCATCGTCACGCACTACGCTCCCATCTGTGAGACCGTGATCGGCGAGCCGCAGGAAATCTGGCCTTATCTCGGCAGCTCCCGCCTGGCTGAGGTGATTGACCGTCACGGAGCCATGATGGCCCTCCACGGCCATGCCCATCACGGCCGTCCAGACGGCAAGACCACCGGCGGAGTCCCCGTCCACAACGTCGCGCTGACTCTCCTGCTCCAGCACAACGGCGGCAAACCCTATCGCGTATTCGATGTGTAGCCGCTCTGCTACTATTATTTCCAGTGCACTCCATTGGATCCAACGTTGTCCGCATAGAAGCTGAAGCTCTGCGTGAACTTGCCGAGCGTATTGCCGGGCCCATGGCCACGGACTTTCAGCACGCCGTGGAATGCCTGCACTCCTGCGGCGGACGCGTCGTGGTCACCGGTATGGGCAAGAGTGGGATCATCGCGCGTAAAATCGCCGCCACGCTCAGCTCCACCGGAACACCCTCACTCTACCTTCATCCGGCGGAAGCCATCCATGGCGACCTAGGCATGGTCGTGAAAGGTGACGTTGTCCTTGCGCTCTCATACAGCGGCGAGACGGAAGA
>Ga0080027_10001251_pt1 | contig 10323 bp, 10 predicted proteins | sample OrgsoiDNA2013046_FD_70962 | JGI IMG/M metagenome (GOLD analysis project Ga0080027, IMG submission 70962) | Permafrost soil microbial communities from the Arctic, to analyse light accelerated degradation of dissolved organic matter (DOM) -... | ecosystem: Environmental > Terrestrial > Soil >...
TTGTGGCCACACCGCCTCGCCCAACGCGCCCTATTCCAGATGCGCTTGCCCGAAGTGCCAGGAGATGATTCGGCTGGCGAGCCTGTGTCGAAGCGCGGAAGAGTTGCGTCGGGGAGCGGGCGTCTAGCTAGGGAACGTCCGGGTCGTCCGCGGCTTTCCTTATATCCTGCCGGCGCCAGGAAAACCTTCAGAAGGCCTGGGACCTAGCGCGGGATCGGCACAGTGTTCCTGCAGGAACGCTGTGGAAAACGTCCGAAAACTGCGGCTGCAGATGGGTGATTGCAAAGGGGTTATTTGGGCTCTCTTTGCTTTCATCGAGTTAGCCTGTGGATAAGAAACCTACAAAAGTGGACTTGACAGGGGCGAAATCGACTCGATATGTACAACGTTGTACATATAACGTAGTTGGGCGCGAGAAGGTGAGGCGGTTACGCTGCCTGCAGTCCGGAATGCCCACCCTTTGCAAAAGAACGCAAAAAAATGGGCACCCAAGCTTGTATCGGTTCGCAAGGGTCGGCCACCCGCCCACCAAGGAGTACAATCTTGATCCATCTATGACCTCTATCGACAGCAAAGCCCTCCGGTCGGTATTTAACGGTCAGGTTCTTGAGCCAGCCGATGCCGGCTACGATCAGGCCCGTCAGATCTGGAATGCGAGCGTTAGCAAGCACCCCGGAATAATCGCTCAGTGCTCGGGCGTTGCCGACGTAATTGCCGCGGTCACCTTCGCACGCGCGAACGATCTGCCGACGGCGATTCGCGGCGGCGGCCACAACGTGGGCGGCCGCGCGCTCTGCGACGACGGCCTTGTGATCGATCTATCGCGATTGAAGTCCGTTTTCGTCAATGAGGCGGAGCGAACCGTTCGCGTACAAGGAGGAGCGACTCTTGGCGATATGGATCGAGAAACGCACGTCTTCGGGCTTACTGTTCCGTGCGGCATCGTGCCCAAGACCGGCATTGGCGGCCTGACTCTGGGAGGCGGTGTGGGCTGGTTGATTCGTAAGTATGGGATGACCATCGACAATTTGTTGTCGGCGCAGGTGGTCACCGCCGATGGCAAAGTGCTCACGGCCAGCGCTTCGGAAAACGACGACCTCTTCTGGGCGCTTCGGGGTGGAGGTGGAAATTTCGGAGTAGTCACTTCTTTTGAGTTCCAGGCGCATCCGGTTGCGACAGTCCTGGGCGGACTGCTTCTCTATCCGCGAACCATGGCCGTGGACGTGATCCGCCACTTCCGTGACTACATCGCCTCAGCTCCCGACGAACTCACCGTCTATACCGCTCTGCTCCACGGGCCGGACGGTTCGCCGCTGGTGGGAGTGATCCCTTGCTATTGCGGCAACGTCGCCGACGGGGAGCGCGTGCTGCAATCGCTGCGCAAGTTTGGCAACCCGATCGTCGATGGTGTTCAGGCCATGCCTTTTCCCACGATGCAGTCTCTGCTGGCTCCATCGTTTCCCGACGGGAATCACAATTATTGGAAGTCCACACTGCAACGGGAATTGTCAGACGAGGCAATCTCCGCGATTGTCGAGCACGCCAACCGGCTGGCGTCCCCTCTCTCTTTCGTTGTTTTCGAATACTATGGCGGCGCCGCAGGCCGCGTTGCGAACGACGCGACCGCCTTTCCCCACCGCAAGTTGCCATGGGATATCTTGTTCCTTGCGCAATGGACCGATCCCGCTCAGACGAACCTTCATCGCGACTGGGCTCGATCTGGCGAGGAGTTACTGCGGCCTTACTCGGAGAACGCACACCTGCTCTCCGCGCTCGACGTGGAAGGTGAAGACGTACTCAAGACCGCATTCGGCGGGAACTTGCCGCGGTTAGCAGCCATCAAGAAGAAGTACGATCCCAGTGATTTTTTTCGCGTGAATCAGAGTGTTAGGGCAGTGAGTTAGGCGGGCAGGAAATTCGGGGACAGACGGGACGTTCACCGGCATCCTCTAAGGAGTTTGTGCAAACGAGACATTGGAGTATCCTTACAGACATGGCTGGAAAGTGGCTGGAGATCGCACAGAAGATGGCTCAATCGGCCCGTGCCGGTCTGGCTATCGAAAAAAAACGGCTGAACGAGATTCTTGCTGAGCGGCAGCGGAAGCAGGTTCCCTCGTCAAGCCAATCGTCCCGGTGAACCGTCCAACGCTCACGTTTGTTGCCGGAGCCAATGGCTCCGGCAAGACGACCTTGACCCGCTGGAGTTCCGAGTTTTTCCGCGAGATTCCGGTCCTCGATCCCGACACAATTGGAAAGACGTTGCAGTCAGCGGCGACTGCCGCATTTCCGATTGCTGGCGCACGGCAAGTGTTGAAGTCTGCAAGCGAACATCTAAGAAAAGCTGAGAGTTTCGCAATCGAGACTACCCTTGCTGGCAAGAACTACCTCCGAATGATGCTTGAAGCACGAACCGCAGGATTCGAAATCGTCCTTGTATATATCGGGACAAACAAAGTTGAAATCAATCTGGCGCGAATCAGGAATCGCGTCCTCGCTGGCGGTCACAATGTCCCGGAAGAAGATGTCCGGCGCCGCTACAGGCGAAGCTTTGAAAATCTCCCGATCGCAATCTCACGCGCAGATCACACCATCTTGTTCGACAACTCCACAGAAGAAGGATATCGCCTGATCGCGATTCTAAGTTCCACCGAAAGCGAGTGGTTGAAACCGATGCCGGACTGGGCTCTTCCCTTAGAAACCTGACTACGGTTTCACTCCCAGCTGCCAAAACAAGAACGAATAAACATCCGTAAACTCCTCGATCTGCTTGGCTATCGGCTTCCCAGCGCCATGGCCTGCCTTGCTCTCAATCCTCAACAAGATCGGCCTTGTGCGACTGGTGCCGTTTCTTGCTTCGGACTGCATCAGTGCGGCCATCTTTTTCGCGTGCATGGGGTCGACTCGGGTGTCGGTGTCGGCGGTCATGAATAGGACTGCGGGATACTCTGCGCCTGACTTCACGTGGTGATACGGGCTGTAGGCGTAGAGCCATTTGAACTGCTCGACGCTTTCTGATGTGCCGTATTCGGGGATCCACAGTTTGGCGATCTGGAAATCCTGGTAGTGGATCATATCGAGGAGCGGGACCTGGCAGACTACGGCGCGGAAGAGGTCGGGGCGCTGGGTGAGCATGGCGCCCATGAGGAGGCCTCCGTTGGAGCCGCCCTGGATGGCGAGGTGATTTTTGTCGGTGTATTTTTCGGCGATGAGGTGCTCAGCGGCAGCGGCCATGTCGTCGAAGACATTTTGTTTTTTGTCGAGCATGCCGGAGCGGTGCCAATCCTCCCCAAATTCTGACCCGCCGCGCAGGTTGGCGACCGAGTAGATGCCGCCGTGCTCCATCCAGAGATAGGCGGTGCGGCTGAAAGTCGGGGTGAGGCTGACGTTGAATCCGCCGTAGGCGGTGAGCAGCGTGGGGTTACGGCCATTTTTCGGTAGGCCTTTTTTGTGAACTACGAACATGGGGGCGCGGGTGCCGTCTTTTGACTTGAACCATTCCTGAGCGACTTCGTAGGCCGAGGGATCGATGGAGGGGGCGTCGACTTTGGTCCAGAGCGTGGGGCTGGCGTAGTGTTCGGTTCCGGTTTTTTCGTCGGCGACCGGCTTCAGGGCAACGCGATAGATCGTTGGCGGCACGGTAAACGATTGGAATCCGAAGAAGGCATCGTCGTGGTTCCAGCGGCCTCCCGTGCCGAAGACACTGCCGATTGCGGGAAGATCGATGTCGCTCAACTTTTTTCCGTCGAGGTCGAAGATTTTGAGTTGCGAGGACGCGTTCTGCTCGTACTGGACAAAAAGTTTTCCGCCGTAGACGGAAGCGCTTTGCAACACGGCATCGGACTGCGGAATGATTTCCTTCCAGCTTTCGCGCTCGTAGTTACCGGCGTCGGTGACGAAGAGGTGGTAGCGCGGCGCGTCTTCGTTGGTGGTGATGTAAATCTTCCCGTTATAAATTTCGGCGGCGTAGAGAAAATCTTTGCCGGTGCTCAGGCGGGTGGGAGGAGTACCGCCCTTCAGGTTCATCAGATAGAGTTCGGATTTCGTCCAGCCTTGTTCGACGGTGATGAGCAGCCAGCGGCCGTCGTTCGAGAGTTGCACGTTGGGCCAGTCTTCGGGATCGCGGCCTTCGCCGAAGATGGGTTGGTCGTTATCTTCGGGATGCGTGTCTTCAGGATGCGCGTTCTTTTGAGTCGCGTCGTCCGCCGTGGCTTGAGCATTCTCTTCTTCGTCGTCCGAGTCGGCGGGAGCGGCGTCGAGTTCGTGGTAGAAGACGTGGCGGTTGTACATTTCCTGGCCGGCGGGGACGTCTCCTTTTTTCGGATAGCGGGTGTAGTAGAAGCCGGAGTTGTCGTGTTTCCAGGCGATGCTGGCGGCGCGAGTGCGTTCGATGGTGTCGGGCAGGAGTTTGCCGGTTTGGGTTTCGATGATGTGTAGCGTGGAGACTTCCGAGCCGCTGGGGGACGTGCCGTAGGCGACGTACTTGCCGTTTTGGCTGGGCTGGAACCAGTCGAGGGCGATGGTGCCGTCGGCGGCGAGTTGGTTGGCGTCGACGAGGACGCGGTCGGGACCATCGGCGTTTCCGGGTGCGCTGGTGTCGCGTACATACAACACGGGCTGGTTCTGCATGCCCTCGCGCCGGGTATAGAAATAATGCTTCCCGGCGATTACTGGCGGAGTCACGCTGCCGATCGACAACAACTCGGTCAGGCGCCTGTGAATGCGTTCGCGGCCGGGCAAAGGATCGAGGATGCCGCGGGTGTAGGCCATTTCCTCGGCGACCCACTTTTTTGTGGCGGGAGAGTTGCCATCTTCGAGCCAGCGGTAGTTGTCGATGACGCGGGTGCCATGAAAAAACTCGGCGATGGGTTTGATCTCGGCTTCGGGAGGCGCGAGGGGAGCGGCTTTGGAAGACTTGGGGTCATCGCCCGCACGCACGGCGGCGGCCAACAGAAAAAAGGATGAGAGAGCCCAGAACAAACGCAGACCTCCTGACATATTCGCCTCGTGGAGAGCCGTTGCAGCGCGCCGAGCGGGGTGGGCGGCCCAACGATGTAGCCTAGCAGAACCGCAATGCAGAGGGGGCCAAGTGCCAACCACAGGGAACACAGGGGTTCACAGGGAAGGCCTTTTGAGACTTAGGGTTCCCTGTGAGACCCTGCGTCCCCTGTGGTGGGGCACGACTGCGCTGCCGGCTCGCTTTACTAAAATCGTGAGCGCGTCCAGAATAGAGAGTTGGCTTAACGAGAAAGAGGATCCCTCATGGCGGTAGCGACTGGTGAACTGATTCGCGCAATGAATTATGTGGACGACATTACGGCGACGGTGCGTCGCATGTGCCTTTACATTCCGAATATGAATCCAGATGAGCGGAAGCGGTTGGCGGACTACTTGCGCACGGCGGGCGGCGCTGTTAATGCTGCGATTGCCGACCTGGAAAAGGTGGACAAGTAACGGTGGCGGAGGTCACAACGATCAAGATCAAAACGATTGCGGTGATCGGCGCCGGGACCATGGGGCGCGGCATCGCGCATGCAGCGGCGCTGGGCGGCTATCGCACGATTCTTGAGGATCTGCTGCCGGGTGCGCTGCGCAAGGCGGAGACGGAGATTCGCACGAATCTCGACAAGGCCGTCGAGTTGGGCAAAGTGACGGCGCCGGATGCGGACTCGGCATTTCGGCGGCTGGAATATGCGGGATCGGTCGAAGAAGCTGCGCGCGAAGCCGACCTTGTGATCGAGGCCGTGCCCGAGGAGATGGAGTCGAAGATTGAAATCTTCACGCTGCTCGACAAAATCTGCCGGCCGACGACGATGCTGGCCTCGAATACGTCGTCGCTGAGCGTGACGGAAATTGCGAGCGTGACGTATCGGGCGAAGAAAATTGTTGGGATGCATTTCTTCAATCCCGTGCACAAGATGAAGTTGCTGGAAGTGGTGCGCGCGCTCGAGACTGACGACGACACGCTGGCCACGGCGGTCGAGGTTGGACGGCGCATGGGCAAGGAAGTTGTGGTGATCAAAGAGTCGCCCGGATTTATCACCAGCCGCATTAACGCCATGATCGGGAACGAGGCGTTCTGCATGCTGCAGGAGGGGATCGCGTCTGCGGCGGACATCGACAAGGCGCTGAAGCTGGGACTGAACCATCCCATGGGGCCATTCGAGTTGGTCGATCTGGTGGGACTCGACACGCGGCTCAGCATTCTGGAATATCTGCACAAATCGCTAGGGGAGAAATTTCGTCCGTCGCCGCTGCTGGTGCAGTATGTGAAGGCCGGGAGGCTGGGGAGGAAGTCGGGGCGGGGAGTGTATGAGTATCCGGAGAGCACGAACGCCGTCTGAGCCGCGAATGGAGCATGATCATCACCCTTTCGCAAAAGGAGAGGTAAGACAGGCAGCTTCGGGGGCGATACCGTGCGGGACTGGCCAACCGGCTCGGACATTCGGAGGTTGAGACCCACATGAGAATGGTCCGCCGTTTTGCGATCGCACTGCTCCTTGCGTCGGGGACCGCTAGCATAACGCACGGCCAGTCACCACAACCATCCGCTCCTCGTACCGTTGTGGTCCCGAGCGGCCCCCTTCGTCTCAAGGGTTTTCTCTGGACACCACAAGGCCCCGGTCCTTTTCCGGCTGTGCTGTTCAACCACGGCCGCAGTGATACTCCTCAGCAACACACCCGCAAACTAACCATTACCGATGCGGCCCAGATCCTTGGTCCGGTCTTCGTCAAGCATGGGTACGCTTTCCTCTATCTGTTCCGCCGTGGAGAAGGGCTCTCCGCAGACCAGGGAACCTTCATCGGAGACCTGCTGCGGCGCGAAGAAACGGACAAAGGCGAAGAGGCTCGCAAGCATCTGCAATTTGTTCTGATGACAACGGATCAACTCGACGATGCCCTTGCAGGGTTATCGTTCCTGAAGAGCCTGTCAGACATCGACTCCCACCGCATCGCCGTCGTAGGACACTCGTTCGGGGGGCAACTCACGCTTTTCGCGGCGGAGCGCGACCCCACCGTGCGCGCCGCGGTTACCTTTGGCGCTTCCGCGAATTCCTGGGGAGGATCCTCCGAACTCCGCGAACGCCTGCTCACTGCTGTTCGCAAGATAGCCGTTCCTGTCATGTTCCTTCATGCGGCCAACGACTACTCGGTGGCGCCGGGCCAGGCCATGGCTGACGAAATGGCTCGGCTCGGCAAGCCGCACATCCTGAAGATTTACCCGCCCGTCGGTCAGAGCGCGAATGATGGGCACAATTTTCTATACACCGATGTCCCTCAATGGGAGGGCGGCGTATTCAAATTCCTCGACGAAAACATAAAGCGTTGAGGTGGTCTCGGGCGGCTGTCCAGACGTGAGTTGAACTCAATGCCTGCGGCCAAAACTAAGGCCTGACAAGGCGGAGACTTTTCCGCCGTCGATTCCCTTGCTCACTGCGAGAACATCGAAGCTCTCGCCCATGCCGGCGGGCGTGACCAGGTGCTTGAGTTGCAGCGCGACTTTGGCGCGTTCCTGCGGCAGGCGGCAGTCTTCGAAGGCGTCGGCGAATTCGTTGGGCTCGCCGATTCCTAGCAGGAATTGCGATTGTGTGATCGGCTTCCGTGCTTGCATGCCGTGTTTTTCGGCGACGGCGGCCAGCGCGGTGAAGTTTACGTCGGCGGTGATGTCTTGTTCGCCGGGGGCTTCGTAGGGGTTGGCGCTGACCGAGTGTTGGCGGATGGCTTTCAGAGTGCCGCGGTGACGTCCGGCGAGTTGTTCGGCGCGGGTGTAGCCGTAGTCAATGATGAGGGCAAATCCGCGATCGATGGCGGCGAAGAGTTCATCAGCGTGGCGTTGCGCGGCGAGTGGGACCTCGACGCGTTCGTTTTCTTCGGGATGGATCGAATAGCGGTCGAGGAATTCGAGTTCTTCGGCGGAGGCGGGAACCCAGCATTCTACGAAGCGGCCGTTGTGGGCATCGATATGCAAGGAGCCGTGAGTGGAGAGGATCTCGACCGGGAGCGCGTCGAAGAATTCGTTGGCGAAGAGGAGAACCGGAACCTCAGGGGCTAAAGCCCGAATGTTTGTGCGTTTGTACGGCACGACTGAAGTCGAGCCCTTCCCGTTCTTGCCCTCTTCCAATTCTGCCTTTCCTGATTTCAGATGACGGGCCATCGTTGCTTCGATGCGCTGGCGGAGAGCGGGGGATCGCTCTATCAGCACGTAGCGCAGGGCGCGGAAGAAATCCGGGAACTTCTTTTCTGACCAATCCAACACATCCTGGGCGAAGAGGCCTCGGCCCGGGCCGAGTTCTTTTATTACGATTTCTGCGGGCGATCCCAGCGCGCGCCACATCTCTTCGAACTGGCGGGCCAGCAGGCGTCCGAAGACGGCGTGTACGTCGCTCGAGGTGTAGAAGTCTCCAGCCTTGCCGAACTGCGCGGCGTTGCGGGAGTAGTAGCCGAGGGTTTCGTCGTACAGGCACAACTCCATGTAGTGCGAAAAGGGGATGGGGCCGCGGGCGCGGATCTCCTGCTCGATCTTTTCGCGGAGAGACATGGACGCTGACATTTTAATGCAGGGGCTGCGGCCCGATACATCCGGGCCGCCGGACAGCCGAGGGCAGCTGTCCCCACATGTACATCCCCAGATTCCGCGCACAACTACAGACCTTTTTCACGGCGGTCGGCGCGGTCTTGGGGCGTGCGGATGAACATTTCCATGAAGTAGTCGTGCAGGGCGTCGAAGAGCTGGCGCTGGAAGCTCCATTCGAATTGCGGGTGGTCGAGATCACGCGGGTGGAGGTCGAAATAATACGTGTGCACGGGGACGGATTCGTCTTTGAACTTGACGATGATCTCGACGCCTTCGCCCTTGGCGCGGGCGAAGAAGTTCAGCAGGGGATGCTCGTAGAGGAGGAGTTGCGCGAGGACGCGGTCGAGGCGGGGGTTGGAAGCTTCGGGCACATCGAATTGTAACATTGACCACCGTACAGGAATCCTGTACGCTTTAAGTATGACTGAAACCAGTTATACCAACCTTCGGCAGCGGCTGGCTTCCGTGTTGGACCGGGTTGCCGATGACCGAGAGATCGTGATTGTGCGCCGTAAAGGAAACAAGCACGTCGCGATGGTTCCCGCGGACGAACTGGCGGGTCTGCTGGAAACGGCTCACTTGCTCCGATCCCCGAAAAACGCACGTCAACTGCTAGGAGCGTTGCGGCGGGCCAAGGCGGGAAAAGGTGTTCCGGAGACCGTCGATAAGTTGCGCCGGGAGTTTGGACTTGCCGCCGAGCGGTAGCCGGGAAGCTGTATTCCATCCCCAGTTCCGCAGAGATCTGAGTTATTGGGCAGAAACGGACAGGAGGGTAGCTGTGCGTGCCCTTGACCTAGCTGAGCAGATTCTGCGCGACCCTTTTGCCGGAATCGGAAAACCGGAACCTCTGAGAGGCGAGTTAGCGGGTTGCTGGTCGCGGCGTCTTACGCAGGAGCATCGCCTGGTGTATCGCGTGAGCGCGAGCAGGATCGATTTCTTGCAGGCCCGATATCACTATTAAGCAAAATCAATTTGCCGACCGAATAAAGACGCGAGGTCCTTCGACTGCGGTTGGCCTTCGCGCTTGGGCGCGGAGGCCAATTTTCGCTCAGGATGACAAGGGTTGAAAGGTTATTCGTAGCGCAGGGCTTCGATGGGATTCAGCCTTGCCGCCTTGATCGCTGGCAGCATGCCGCTGATGATGCCGACGAAGCTCAAAATCGCGGTTGACCAGATCAGGGTAGCGGAGTCGATGTAGAGGTGGATGTCGCCTTCGCTGGCGTTGTCTTCGAATGCGCTCCACAGCGTGAGCGATCCCACGGACCATGAGACGAGGTAGGCGAGGATCACGCCCAACAGGCCGCCCAGCGCGGTGATCACGAGGGCTTCGGCGAGGAACTGGAACAGGATGTGCCAGCGGTGCGCGCCCAGGGCTTTTTCCACGCCGATTTCGCGGGTGCGCTGCGTCACGCTTACCAGCATGATGTTCATCAAGCCGACGCCGCCGATGCCCAGCGTGAGCATGCCGATGAAGCCGAGAAGAATCTTGATGCCGGTCGAGATGACGTTTAAATCGGCGAGGTCGGCGAAAACGTCGAAGACGAAAATCGCGCGCTGATCTTTCGGGTCGAAGTCATGGTGGAAGGCCATTGAGTCGCGCACGGCTTTTACGACCTTAGCGTGGTCCCCTTCGTATTCCATGACGACGGAGCTCAGGTAATACGTGTTCACCAGGTCGCTCATGGCGCTGTAAGGGACGTAGACGTGCTCGTTGATGTTGTCGTCCCCGTTCTGGACCTGGTGCTTGAGAA
>Ga0080027_10001252_pt1 | contig 10308 bp, 11 predicted proteins | sample OrgsoiDNA2013046_FD_70962 | JGI IMG/M metagenome (GOLD analysis project Ga0080027, IMG submission 70962) | Permafrost soil microbial communities from the Arctic, to analyse light accelerated degradation of dissolved organic matter (DOM) -... | ecosystem: Environmental > Terrestrial > Soil >...
AACAGGGCCAGGCCCACCAGGATGAGCGGTAGCGCGATCGAGGAGTAACGATGAGCGCGAGGACTCAGGGAACGAAGGATGTGTCCGCCGTCGAGTTGCGCGGCTGGGAGCAGATTCAGCGAGGTGGCGAACAAGCCAACCCACGCGGCGCGTCCGACCGGATGCAGCAGCAAACTGCTGGCGGCAACTCCCGGATGAACGAGCGCGGCGAGCAGATGCAAGATCAGCGGCGTCCCCAGCACGATGCTGGCGTGCGCGGGATCGTTAAGACCTGGAACAAACTTGGCGTGCAGGATGCCGAAAATCAGCGCGGGCACTGCGACGACAAAGCCCACCAGCGGGCCCGACGCGCCCACGTCAAAGAGCGCGCGAGTAGTCCGAATAGGCGAGCGAATGAGAATGAAAGCGCCCAATGTTCCGATCAATGTAGGAAAGGGAATAAAGTAGGGATAGCTCGAATGAATGTGGTGGTGACGGCACGCAAAATAGTGGCCCAATTCGTGCGTGAGCAGGATCGCCAGCAGGGTGAGCGCGAAAGGCAATCCGCTGGCGAGCGCAAAAGGGTGGCGATACAACAGCGTCAGTGCGCGGACGAATTCGTCCCAGGAGACCGCTTGATTTTGCGCATAGGCCGCCGCGAAGTGCGTCCCGGCCACCAGGCAGGTGCACAGCGTCGCGAAAAACAGACCGCACGCCAGAACCAGCGTCTTCAGAGGTGGATGCCGAGGAACAACGGAGTAGTAAGCAGGCGGAATCGCAGCGCGCCAATCCTCAGGCTGCGGCGGGGGGAAGTTGCTGCTATCTGGAACGGAGTCGGTCACGAGGTCCGGAAAATCGCAACGATTTGGCCAGACCAGTACAGCACAACCTCATGGTTTGTGCAAAAGGGTGCTCAAGCTACGTGACGGAAAAATGTCGGAGCTCCTTGAGCGAACTCGACGGGTGGCATGGAGCAGAAGGGATTTGGTGAAAGGGAATTCAAGCGAAAAAAGAGGCAAGTCGGCTCGAAGCGATGCGCTTGTGACTTTACTCGGAAGCGGAAGTTACTCAGCGGGTTTTGGGGGAGCTTCGAGGCCTTGCAGTTCTTTGCCGGGCTTGAAGCGGACGGCTTTCCCTGGGGGAATGTTGACTTCTTCGCCGGTACGCGGATTGCGGCCGATGCCGGTCTTGCGGGGCTTGACGCTGAAGACTCCAAAGCGACGGAGCTCGATGCGCTGGCCGCGGCCCAGGGCGCTCTTCAGGGATTCAAAAACGGTCTCGACGGCCTGCTCCGCTTTGGTGCGGCTGATGTTCGGCGACGTGGCGTTCACGACCGCGTTCACGATGTCCAACTTGATCACACAAGCCTCCAGCTTAATCGGTTCGCAAATGCTAGAGGGTACGCCGTGGGTTGTCAAGACGTTACGGGTAATCTACACTGACTTGCTTTTTGCGATGGGCGAGAAAGAAGCGAGACTCAAAGAAGTAATGACATAACGAAAGTAACGACGTAACGACAAAACAGGAGGCGTGGATGTCCGTTAAGCCCGACAAGTGGATCCGGCGCATGTCGCTGGAACATAAGATGATCGAACCGTTCACGGACCGGCAGGTGCGCGAAGGTGTGATCAGCTATGGAGTTTCGTCGTACGGCTACGACATCCGGGTGGCGGACGAGTTTCAGATTTTTACCAATGTGAATTCGACCATTGTGGATCCCAAGCACTTCGATCCACGATCGCTGGTGGCGTACAAAGGTGACGCTTGCTTGATTCCGCCGAATTCGTTCGCGCTGGCGCGCTCCATCGAGTATTTTCGCATTCCGCGCAACGTGCTGACAATTTGTTTGGGGAAGTCGACGTATGCGCGCTGCGGCATCATCGTGAACGTGACGCCGTTCGAGCCGGAGTGGGAAGGATTTGTGACCTTGGAAATCAGCAACACGACGCCGCTGCCGGCGAAGATTTACGCGAATGAGGGATTGTGCCAGGTGCTCTTCTTCGAGTCGGATGAGGAGTGCGAAGTCAGCTACAAGGACAAGAAGGGGAAATATCAGGCGCAGAGCGGGATTGTATTGCCGCGATTGTAGGGTTTTTGCGGGATCACACGGAACGCGGGGCGAAAAGAAAACCCTGGTTCGATGGCGGGGATTTTTGGCCTGGGTGTTTGGGGCGCACCCTTCGAAGCTCAGGTAAAGCAAACCTGCGCCCCTACAAGTGTTCGTTGCGCTTGGGTTCTAAGCGAAAATTATTCGGGGGTTGGAACCGTGGCGTGGGGTGTTAGCGACGCGGAGATTTGCGTTAGCGTCACATTGGCTACCGGGTAGCCGCGCTCGCGCCACGCTTCCAGGCCGCCTTGCAGCGGGCGAATGTGACGGATGCCGTGATTTCTTAGGATCAGCGCCGCACGGGCGCTGGTGGCTTCGTTTGGTCAAGTACAGTAGAGGATAACTTCGCGGTCGTGGGGCAACCGGTTGTCCTTTTCCTCGAGTTCCTTGGCATCCATGCGAAACGCGCCGGGAATGGTTTCGGGGTCGGCCTCGAAATCGAGGGCGTGGCGGAGGTCCACGATGACCAACTGCTCGCCGGCATCAATCTTGGTTTTGAGTTCTTCCACCGTGATGCGGCCAATACGCAATTGGCGCATGAACCGCTGGCGGGCAATAAATTTATAAGAGATGTACCCGGCCAGCCCGCCGATCACCACCACCAGCAACCAGCCACCGAGGCTCAGGGCGTGCTCGGCAATCCGTTCGATCTCTCCGCTGAAGATATATCCGAGACCGAGAAATGTGCCGGCCCACAGCAGCGAGCCGCCACCGTCGAAGAGCAGAAAGCGGCGCAGGCGCATGTGGAAGATGCCCGCGAGGGGAGGGGCAACGGTGCTCAAACCCGGAAGAAATTTCGCGACCAACAGGGAACGCGCGCCTTGCTTGGAAAAGACACCCTCGGTGCGGCGCACGCAGGAATCTGGCTCGAGGGAGATTTTGCAGAGCAGCTGAAGAACTTTGATGCCCTTGATGCGACCCAATGAGTACCAGATGGAATCCGCGGCTACCGCGGCAAAAACACACAGGAGCAGGGAGAAGAAGAAATTCAGGTGATGGGTGCCGGCTAGAGCGCCCGCCGCCAGCAGTAGGGGCAGGGACGGCACCGGCAGGCCGATCTGTTCGGCAAAGACCCAGCCCAGCAGCACCACGTATCCGTGGCGGAGAAGAAATTCCAGAGTGCTGTGCATGGTGTGAGGCTGGGGTTCCTTTTCAACGATTACTTGGAAACGAAAGGAGCAGTATGCCTCCACTCGCCCGTGATGACAAATTCGGCGAGCGGTTTGCGGACGCGCGGGGCGACTTCGCGCTCGCGGAGCTTTTCGGGCAGGAAAGCAGGGTCTCCTGGGTAGCCGATGGCCAGCGCGGCGACGGCTTCCCAATCCGGGGGGATGTCGAAGGTTTCGCGGGCGGTGTTGGGATCGAGCCCGGCCATCTGGTGGACCAGCAGGCCCAGGGAGACGGCTTGCAACGTGAGTTGGGCACTGGCGCTGCCAACGTCATGGAAGGCGTGGCGGTTGAGCGCGCCGTCTTTCGGGTTCTTTACTTGGGCGACCGAGAGGGCCAGGACCGGGGCGTGCTGGGCCCATCCGGCATTGAACTCGACGAGGGTGCCCAATACGTTCTCGAAATTTTCCTGGTCGTCCTTGGTGGCGACGATGTAGGCCCAAGGTTGCAGGTTGGAACTGGAAGGGGCCCAGCGCGCGGCCTCAAACAGAGATCGCAGGATCTCGGGGGTTACCGGCTTGTCGCTGAATGCGCGCGGGCTCCAGCGCTCCCGAATGACCTCATTGATGGGCACATCGGTAGGGGCGAGATTTTTCATGGTCCTGAGACCTTTCGTGATTTGCGAATTTGCCGTTAGAACGTGATTTGAGGAGTCGGCGTTGAGATCCTTCGCCTATCCTTATCTGATAGGCTCAGGATGACAGTTTTGTGGTGGCCGGTGTAATCGCCCGCACCGCTTGTCGTTTCCAGTGTAATTGTCCGACGCGCTTGCCGTTTCCGATGCAATTGTCCGACGCGTTTAAGGTGGCTGGCGTTCGTCTACCGCCTTAGATGAGCGAAGCCCGGCGACTGATACATGAAACCTTGTCGCCGGGCCATTTGCCGTCAGGAATTTGCAACGAAGCCTTAGTTGCCGGACTTCGGTGCGCCCTTCTGAATCACTTCGGCGTCGATGGTGATGGAAACGTCGTCGCCGACGACTACGCCGCCGTTGTCCATGGTGGCGTTCCACTTCACGCCGTAGTCTTGACGATTGATTTTGGTGGTGGCGTTGACGGCGGCGCGCTGATTGCCCCAAGGATCTTTCACGGCCGCGGTCGGGCCATCGACATCGAGCACGACTTGCTTGGTGACGCCGTGAATGGTCAGGTCGCCAGTGATCTTCAGTTTGCCGGCGCCGGCCTGCTCGACCTTGGTGGATTTGAAGGTCATGGTGGGGAAGTGGGCGACGTCGAAGAAATGATCGCTCATTAGGTCTTTGTCACGATTGGGTTCGCGGGTGTCCACGGTGGATACGTCGATGGTGACGTCCACGCTGGACTTGCTGACGTCCTTATCGTCAAAAACGACCGTGCCAGTTACCTTGCTGAAAGCACCGCGGACCGTGGAGATGGCCAGGTGGCGCACGGCAAATTGCGCGGATGAGTGCGCCGGGTCGAGCTGCCATGTGGAAGTGGCGGCCGAAGCCGGCCACGACAAAACGGCTGCGAGGCCTGCGGTGACAGCGATACGAGTTAGAGAATGGCCCATGGTTTTGATCTCCTTTTTATTTTGGCGCTTCGATTTTACGAAGCCTTCATTTCAGCTTCGCGAACAAGAGCTTGATCGAGTAAATCAGCGAAAACCTTTAACTGTGCCGGCGCGATGTGCCGAAACTGGCGTTTGTGAAGCTCCCGAATGGGCTGGTCTAAACCTTTCAACAGGTCGAGGCCTGGGGGCGTGATGCGGGTTTTCACGACGCGGCGATCGTCTTTTTGTCGCTGGCGGGTGATCAGGGCACGTTTTTCCATGCGGTCGAGGAGACGGGTCATATCGGGGTCGTGGGAAATCATACGGTCGCTGATGTTGCTGCAGGCCAGGCCGTCGGGCTCGGCGCCGCGGAGGATGCGGAGGACGTTGTATTGAGCGCCGGTCAAGCTGTGGGCCTTCAGGAGCTGCTCGGTTTCCTGGGCCAGGGAGTCGGCGAGCTTTTGCAGAGCGATGAAAACGTAGGCCTCCAACTGAGCCGGGGGGCGCAAGGTGCGTGGTCGGGAGCTCATGGCGGTACGATAATCGTTGTAACGATCATTGTCAAGAGGAAAAGCGTGGAAAAGGGGCCGTCGTGTTCCGGTCCGCCACCATTCTTCGTCGACAATACCCAGGCATCGAGACTGCCCGCTTGGACTGTGCCGGTAGAAGCCGCAAGGCTCGCGACGGCCATCTCCGCCGCGCTCGCGGATCTGCCGAAACCTTTTGATGGCGGGCATCGTATCAGCGGCTATACCCTTGCCGCACCCGTTCAAACGAGGGAGGGAACATGAACTCGGTTCAAAATCCCGGGCGCGTCGCCGGATTCTGGTACCTGCTACTGTGCATTGTCGGCCCGCTGCGCCTGATCTACATTCCCACCAAACTGTTCGTGCATGGGAACGCGGCCGCGACGGTCAATAACATTGCGGCTCACGAGTGGCTGTTCCGCTTCGGCATCGTGAGCGACCTGGTTGCCGGGGTGATATTGATCTTCCTGGTGATGGCTTTTTATCGGTTGTTCAAGGCAGTGGATCCGAATCTCGCGGTGCTAGTCGTGATCTTCGGGGGCGTGATGCCGGCTCTGATCAACTTCGTTGGCGTGGTGAGCGATGCTGCCGCGCTTATGGTTGTGCGCGGAGGGGATTTCCTTTCGGTCTTCGACAAACCGCAGCGGGACGCGTTGGCGGTACTGTTTTTGCATTTGCGGGACCATCAAAATACTGCCGCCCAGATGCTTTGGGGGGTGTGGCTGTTTCCGCTAGCGATGCTGGTGTACCGGTCGCGTTTCCTGCCGCGATTCCTGGGAGTCTGGTTGGCCTTCGGCGGTTTCGCCTACGTGATCCTGTGCCTTACGGGCGAACTGGCACCGCAATACCAGAATGAAGTGTTTGCCTACTCGCAGCCCGCATTTTTCGGAGAAATAGCGATCATGCTGTGGCTCCTGATCAAGGGCGCCAAGCCACGGACGCTGGACGCCGCAACCTAGCTATCGGCTGGGTAGTCGCCGATGATTTCTCGTTCACTTGGCGACCGGCACGCGCAGCTTATCGTTTGCGAACGCCACCGGCCCCGCATAGGACGCGCGAATCGATTTTCTCACCGTGACCTGCTGGCCTTCGACGTCTGGAGCGAGATGGCTCAGCAGCAAACTTTTTACTGCACTGTCACGCGCGGCTTCGCCAATTTCCCTGGGTGGCGTGTGGAGATCGTACAGTTGCGAAGGCGAATCCGGAGGATCGAGTACAGCGCAGTTGAAGATCAATAAGTCCGCATTTTTCGCCAATCGCACGAGGTTCGGCAGCGCGGACGCATCCATGTCGCCGGAGAAAACCACTGCTAGGTTCTTGTATGAAATCCGGTATGCCACCGAAGGGCAGTCGCCGTGGTGCGTGGCAATTTCTTCCACGACCAAGCCATCTTCATCCACAATTTTGTTGCGCGCAGAATCCAGGCGGATGGCCAGATCCCGAACCGTAAATGATTCGCGGGCGCCAAACGTTTTTTGATACGCGAACGCGCCGTCGTCTCCTACCAGCAAATTTACGAATCGCGAAGTCTTGGGGAAGAGTCCTGCTCCGTCGGGGCCGAACATCTGGTATGCGATTGGACCATCACTGGTGAGCGCTCGTGCATTGAAGAAAGCTGAGAGGTCTCCGCTGTGATCGATATGCAGGTGGGTCAGCAAGACCTTATCGACTTTGTCCAAGTCGAGATTCAATTCGCCGATCCGCAAGAATGCACCGGGTCCTGCGTCCACCAAAATCCTCGGCGTTCCTTCGAGAAGCACGATGTAACTGGACCCGGCCCTGCCGAAGGCTCGTGGTCCGCCGGAACCCAGCACCACGACCTCCATCGCGAGCTTTGGAGGATCGGCTCGCAGGCTAGTTGGGAACAAAACAAGCACAGCCACGGCCAGCGCCAACAGCGTCTTCATGACTTTCTCCTTGCGCGCCTTCGCAATTCGGACGGCGCTCGACTCAAAGGAGCCGAGCCGGCGAATCATCTGTGAGAAGAGGGATGCACTTTGCCTTTGACGGAAATTGCAGTCCACGGCGTTACATCTTTACGCTACGGTTTGCGCAGCGGTCGCACGTGGATCTCGCTGAGAAAGCTCTGCGGCCCTTGGGTAACCACCATGGCTACCGCGTGCGCCACGTCGTCGGCCACCAGCACTTTCGATGGGTCCTTGGGGCCGCGGCCGGAAAACTCGGTGGCCACGCTGCCCGGGCAGATCACGCTGACGCGAATGCCGTGCTCACGCAGGTCCTCCGCCATGCAACCGGAAAGACCCAGAACGCCCCACTTTGAAGCGCAGTAGAGTCCCCCGCCTGCAAAGGTATTGCGCCCGGCCAGCGAACTGATATTGATAATGTCTCCGCGGCCGGCGCGTTTCATCGAGGGCACGACGGCGCGGGAAACCAGAAACACGCTCTTGAGGTTGGTGTTCAATACTCGATCCCAGTCTTCGTCGGATTTTTCATGCGCGGGTCCGAACACTCCCAGGCCGGCATTGTTGACCAGAATGGAGATCGAGCCCAGCGCTGCCTCGGTTTTCTCGACAAGTGAAGCCACGTCGGTTGCCTTCGTGACGTCCGCAACCTGGGAGAAAACCTGTGGAACTCGCGCTTGCAGCTCCGCAGCGACCGATTGCAAGGCGCTGACATTACGCCCGCAGATCGCCACTGACGATCCCAACCCCGCCAAGCGCAAGGCGATGGCCCGGCCGATCCCACGGCTGCCGCCGGTAACCAAAGAAACCGACCCCGCAAGCGGGGTTTTCTCAGATAGTTCCACATTTGTTTCGGTTATCGCCGGCATCGGAATTCTTCCTCGTAGAAGCCACAAAATTATGCGACACTCATCTTAACAACATTCGGAGCGAGTGGTTGTTTTGAAGGGTTTACGAGGCTCTGCGTGTGGTTGGTGGGCGCGACAATCGACCAGGTCGAGGGACAAATACCCGTATATACATAGTTCCGTGTAGGGTACTGCCTTGCGGATGTCACCCAGCTTTTCCTATAATCCCGAAGTTTTAGCGAGCACGTAATTCCCGGCTGTTCCGGGTTTAATAGAAGTACATGACACGGCTTGATTTCGAGCGAGGGAGAATCGGAATGAATGGATCACGGAGACTGGCGGGCCTCGCGGTGCTTGCGGCGCTTTGCCTTTTGGTCGGAAGCGTTGTCGGCGCGAGCGCCCAGGCACCCGCGGGACAGGACGCCGGCGCGAAGCCCCAGTACACCATGGCGGAGTACAACGCCTATACCGCCGCGCAAGCGACGAAGGATCCCGCGCAGCAGATCAAGCAGCTTGATGATTTTATCTCCAAATATCCGAACTCCGCGCTGCTGATCTACATTTACCCTTTGTATGATAACGCTTATAGCCAGTTGAAGAATTTTCCGAAAGTGATCGAGTACGCGGACAAGCTCCTGGCCCTCGGCGACAAGATCGAAGCGCCGGTAAGGTATCAAGCCTACTTCGCGCGTGCTTATGCTTATACGAACATCAATCCCCCGCCAACCGACCCCGAAATGGCTAAAAAGGCACGGCAGGCGGCGCTGGATGGTTTGAAGACGCTCAATGAATTGAAGAAACCCGACAATATGAGCCAGGAAGACTTCAGCAAGGCGATGAAGTCGCCCGCGATTTTGTTCAACTACACGGCGGCAACCACGTCGATGACCTTGAAGGATTATCCGGCGGCTATCGAATCGAACAAGGCAGTGCTGGTGCTGACGCCCGACGATGCGATCACCAGTTACCACATCGGCCAAGCCTACATGGCCATGACGCCGCCACAGCAGATGGACGCGTTCTGGTACTTCGCGAAAGCAGTAACGGCGAAGGGCGCCAATCCGGCGCAATCCAATCAGGTGAAGACGTATCTCCGTAAGCTAATCATCAATTATCAGCAGGCGGCTTGCGATAACCTCACCGACGCCGAGCTCAACGAACTGTTGCAGCTGGCGGGGAGTTCCGCGGACCGCCCATCGACCTACACGCTGCCGACCTCCGCGGACCTGGACGCCGCGCGCAAGGACATGACCATCGCATCGGTGATCACCGACTTGAAAGCCGGCGGCGACAAAGCCAAAGTCACCTGGCTAGCTTCCTGCGGCCTGGAATTTCCCGATGTCCCGGGCAAACTGATCGAAGTAACACCCGGTGCCGACACCCAGCTCAAGGTAGCGTTCGTCACCAGTGATGCCGAATTTGATGCCAAGAACACGCCGGATATGGACGTTAAAGTGGTGGGCCAGCCGGAAGCCGCCAAGCTCGAAAAAGACAATCCAGTTCGATTCACGGCAACGCTGACTACCTACGATCCCGACCCTGCTTTCATGCTGCACTGGGACAAAGCCAAGGTGAACGCTGAGGACATCCCGAAGGAAAAGGAAAAGGGAAAGAAAAAGCGGCCCACAACCAAGAAGTCGCAATAGTATCGCTCAACTCTGAAAACGGGAAACGGCGCTCCGGCTTTGCCAGGGCGCCGTTTTCATTTGTAGGGGAATCGCCGCACGGGCATTCCTGCCTCCGTGCGCTCAATGTCTAATTTTCAAGGGATCCACTAAAAACGGGGCAACCGCCGCCCTCTAGCGCGAGCTGTGGCGGCGGTGGTCCAGCTTGTATTCGACTACTTTACGGCTCAGCGTATTGCGGTGAATTCCCAGCACGTGCGCGGCCCGCGACTGGTTGCCGTCCACGCGGTCCAGAACGCGTTTGATGAAGCGCTTCTCAAATTCACCTACAGCCTCGTCGAACAGAATGCCTCGCTCCACCATCCAGCTCACAAGCCCTTCCATCTGATCCTTCACGTCGCCACGCTCCCAAAATAGACACACGCCAGAGAGTAAACGGCACGATTGCCGGGGCCCGCACTGCTAGTCCAATTCATGTCCCACCAGAATGCGATACGCTTCACGATACTTGGCGCGCGTCGCCGCCACCACGTCGGCTGGGAGGTCCGGGCCAGGCGGGGTCTTCGGCCAGTGAATACGCTCCAGATAATCGCGTACAAACTGCTTATCGAACGAAGGTTGCGG
>Ga0080027_10001254_pt1 | contig 10303 bp, 10 predicted proteins | sample OrgsoiDNA2013046_FD_70962 | JGI IMG/M metagenome (GOLD analysis project Ga0080027, IMG submission 70962) | Permafrost soil microbial communities from the Arctic, to analyse light accelerated degradation of dissolved organic matter (DOM) -... | ecosystem: Environmental > Terrestrial > Soil >...
GCCGCAATCCCACCTCCTCGCCGAGGCGCACCAGCTCACCGACGCTCAACGATTCGGAGCTCGCGCGCTCGGTCGAAGCGGGGTTCTGCGTGTCGATCTCGGCAGCTCGGCGCAGAACGAAATCGACCTCCCTGCGCGTGAGCTTGTCCGACACGGCATTCGATTATAGCCGCAAGGAGGGGTCCGTGCGGGGCGGATCCGGCGGGAGCGGCCGCCGCATCCGAAACGCCATCCGCATGATCCATTCATAGAGACGGTCCGGGACAAACGGGCGCAGGCGCCCGGCGGAGAACGAGGTCCGGCCGACAGGCCAGCGCAGGCGGGGGTTTGCCGCCGTCGCCGCCCGCTCGATGACGTCGACCAGAGGCGTGAGGTCGTGGGACCGGCCGAGACGGGCCGCCTCCCGCCGGTAGCTGGCCAGCAGAGCCGCGTAGGGGCTGTCGGGCCGGTCGGCGGCCGCCGCTGGCCGCTCGTTGGTGTAGAGCGCGGTTTCGAACGGACCCGGCTCGACGAGGGCGATCCGGACGCCGAACGGGTAGAGCTCCAGCCGCCAGGCCTCGATCATCCCCTCGAGCGCCCATTTCGAGGCGTGGTAGGGACCGACCATCGGCAGCGCCACCCGCCCCGAGAGTGATCCGATGGTCACCACCGTTCCGCTGCGGCGCGCGCGCATCGCCGGCAGGACGGCGCGCGTGACCCGGTGGACGCCGACCACGTTGGTGTCGAGCTGGGCGCCGAGCTCGTCGGACGATGTCTCCTCGAGGGGACCGTAGGCGTAGTAGCCGGCGTTGTTGACCAGCACGTCGAGGCGGCCGTCGGTCTGACGCAAGATCTCGCCGACGGCGGCGGCGACGGATTCGTCCCGCGTGACGTCCAGCTGCGGGGTGGTCAGCCGCCAGCCGTTCCTGGCGGCGAGCTCCCGCAACGATGCGCCGGCGTCCGGGCGGCGCAGGCTGGCGAACACCCGCCACCCGCGCGCGGCGAACCGCTCGGCGGTGGCGCGCCCAATTCCAGACGAGCTGCCGGTGATCAGGATCGTCCGCGGGTCGAGGCCGACCTCCATCTCAGCTCCGCAAGAGGAAGCCGATCAGCGCCGTCGAGAGCGCCCCCCAGGCGGCGCTTCCCAGCACCCACCACCCTGTCGCGCGGCGGCGCAACCGCGCCAGGGTCCGCAACCCCAGCGCCACGTCCAGCGTCGAGAACACCAAGAGGCCCGCCATCCAGGCGATGTTGACCTGGGCGTGGCGATCGGGCGATCGCGCGTAGGCGAGCGCGCCGACCAGGAACACCGATCCCAGGAGCGCCTGGAAGATCGCCCGCTTCCTCGCACGCCCGCGGAGCTGCGCGGCGCGGACCTGCCGCAGCGTGCGCGCGGGCGCCACGCGCGCCGTGCGGCTGGTCGTCGGGCGATCATCGGCGGCCATCGCGCCTAGTATGGCATCGAGTAGCCGGTCTGCAGCACGTGGGCGTTGCCGAAGCTGTCGTTCTGGTAGTAGCGCCCGTAGGAGATCTCGAAAGCGCCGGCCGCGAACCAACGGAAGAATCGATATGGGCGCAGCGCCTCGGCGTCCCAGGAGAGCTTCACCTCCGGGTATTCGGTGCGCAGGGGGCCGAGCTTCGGATCGGTCGTCATGTAGGGCAAATTGAGATCGTCCATCGCGGAGCAGCCGGGGTTCGACACGACGTCGCACCAGAGGCCAGCGTGGTTCTGGAAATACTGGCGATAGAGCAGGCGCACCTCGAGGTCGCGGGTCAGTCGCCGGTAGACGCGCCCCTCGAAGGTGTGCGCGGAGATCCCCCAGGGGTTGGGGCCGCTCCCCGGATCGAAATCCCAGTAGATGCGATATTGAAACTGCACACCGGTCTCGGCGCGCGGAAAATAGTAGGCGGCCCGCACGGAGACCGCGCTGCGGAGGCGACCGTCGGGAAGCACCTCGTAACCGGTGCCCGGCGCGGTGCGATAAGGGTTGCCGAGGAATCCCGAGAGATAGGCGCTGTCGAGGTTGATCTGCGCGATGGCCACCGGCGAGAGCACCTGCGTGTAGGCGAGGCCACCGAAGACGACGTCGAGCGGGCAGGAGGCGCTGCCACCCACCAGACAGGGCGGCGTCCGGGCGCGGAACCCGACCGCGTCGAGACTGACCCCACCCGACGCCGCGACCGTCGCGGTGTCGCCCCAGAAGCGCCGGGCGAGCGATCCCACGAAGGTGTGCGACCAGTAGTCGGATTCGGCGCTGTACTTGTAGGCGAGCGTGGCGCGGGTCCGCTCCCAGTTCTTGCCGACGCGAAGACCGACCTCGTTGCGGACCTCGGTGAAGATGCTATCGACCGCGGTCCCGGCGGCGGCCGAGGCGGAGGTGATGGTGTCGACCAGGTAGCGCGCGTCGACATCGAAGCCATCGGGCAGATCCTTGCTGATCTCGACCACCGGTTGGATGACGCGCGTCGAGGGCTCGCGGTAGTAGGCGCCGCGAATGGTGACCCGATCCTCGGCGCGGGTGATGCCACCGCCGAGCATCGTCCCCGCGGCGGCCAGCAGGCAAAGCGCGTGGACGACGCCCGGCTTCCCCCGTCCCCCGCCTGTGATCTTCCGTTTCAATTGCAGCCGCAGCCGCCGCCGGGTTGACCGAAGCCGAGGTCGGCCCCTTCGCGCGCGCCCAGCCAGTGTTGCCGGAAGTGATCTTCCAGCGGATCGGCGTCGAAGCGCAGCGCGCGTTTGGCCAGGTGCTCGCGTTGCCAGGGCTGGACGGGCGGCGACGGCGCGTGCGCGCACCCGGCGCTGCCCACCGCGGCGGCGACGGCGAAGAGCAGCAAGCAAAGCCGAAAGCGAAGGTACGGCATGTGGGTTTTTATCATGGCCGCCGGGGCGATCACGAATGGGCCGCGCGCACGCTACAATGGCGATCGTGGCGACGGACCCGACCTACCTGGTGCTCGACATCGAGACCATCCCCGACCGAGATCTGTTCACGCCGCCCGAGCCGCCCGGACCGGGCTCGACGGAACGCCCGTTCCCACCCCTTTACGCCTGCCGCCCGATCGTCATCGGGGTCATGTGGCTAGACGCCGCGTTCGGCGTCAAACGGATCGGCACCATCGGCGAGAGCAAGGACGAGGCGGGCATGATGGCCGACTTCGCCGAGTTCATGACCAGGTGGCGCCCGGATGTCGTCACCTGGAACGGCCGCTCGTTCGATCTTCCGGTGCTGGCGCTGCGGGCGCTGCGCTTCGGCCTCGACTTCGGCTGGTATTACCGCGGACAGGGCACCCGGTATCGCTTTAGCGAGGAGGGGCACCTGGATCTCTGCGACGTGATCGCCGACCACGGCGCCGCGAAGATGACCTCGCTCGACGGCGCGGCGCGGACCATCGGGCTGCCGGGCAAGGACGGGGTCGACGGCAGCCAGGTCGAGGGGCTGTTCCACGCCGGGCAGCTCGAGGCGCTGCGACGGTACTGTCTCTCCGACGTCGCGCAGACTGCGTTCCTGTTTCTCCGCTACCGCTTGGTCTCCGGCGTTCTCGATCGGGACGGCTACCGGCACGCGGCGACCGGCCTGCTGGCGGCGCTGGAGACCGACGGGCGGTTCGGGCGGCTGCTCGACGGCGTCGATCGGCGGCGCCTGTTGCTCGGCGACTGATCGCGTGACGGGCCGGACCTCCTTGCCGCCGCTGCCGCGGACGTTCTACGAGCGGCCGACCACGACCGTCGCACACGAATTGCTCGGCAAGCTGCTGGTCCGCAGCCGCTCCCCCTCACCCATGCTCGCACGGATCGTGGAGGTCGAGGCCTACCTGGGCGAGCGCGACGCCGCCTCGCACGCCCGCCGGGGCCCCACGCCGCGCGCCGCGATCATGTTCGGCCCATCCGGCTTTCTCTACGTCTATCTCGTGTACGGCATGCACCACTGCATGAACTTCGTCACCGAGGCGGACGGAACGGCGGGGGCGGTCTTGATTCGCGCCGCCACGCCGCTGGCCGGCTTTTCGGACGGCCGCCGCGCGCTCAGCGGCCCCGGCAAGCTGTGCGCGGCCCTCGGGATCACGCGTGCCGACAACGGACACGATCTGACCCGCCGCAACGACTTCTACGTCGCCGACGACCGTGCGCCGGCGCCCCGCCGGGCGGCCTCGGCGCGGATCGGCGTGGCCTACGCGGGGACCTGGGCGAGGCGCAAGCTGCGCTTTTACGTCGTGGGCAGCCCGGACGTCTGCAAGCTCTGACGCTTGCGAACCTCACGCTCGATCGCGGCGAACATGTTCGGCAATGACGCCGCCACCAGACCGTCGGTGACCTTGCGAAGGACGAAGCCGGGCACCGGCGCCTTGACCTCCAGCGAGACGCGATAGTCGATCGCCGTCCCGCCCCCCTCCTGAGTGAAAAGCCAGCCGCCCACCGAGTCGGTGACGATCTCCCCCTCGACGAAGGTCCAGTCCACCGTCCCCCGCTCGGGATCGCAGGCCAGATCGAGGACGTAGCGGATCGGCAGGATGATCTGGGCACGAAACTCGGCCCGCACGACCGCGCCATTGGTGTGCACGACGCGGGTTGATTTGATCTCCGGGAAGAGGCGCGGATAGGCCGCGAAATCGGTCACGACGCCGTAGACCTCCGCGGGCGTGGCCCGGGGCAGGTGGTGGCGTCTTTGCACCGGTTCGCGTCCGCTGGGTCCGGCCATCGCGAGCGCGATTTCACCACGCCTCCGGGCGCGGCGCCACGGTTGACGGCGGACAACCGCGGCGCTTAACGTGCCCCGCGCCCATGCCACGCCCCCCTTTCCCACCCGGGACGCGCACCAACTTCCTCGGCGACCGGCCGGTACGCCTGGATCACGTCCGCCTGGACTGGGAGCTCGATCTGCCCGGCAAGCGCCTTTCGGGCGTCGCGACCTTGACGGTGACCGTCCGGCGGGATCGCCTGGCGGTGGTGACCTTCGACGCCGTCGAGCTGGACGTGGAAAGCGTCGCGGTCGGCGATCTCGCGGCATCGTTCGACAACGACCGCGAGAGCCTGCGCGTGACGCTGCCGGAGCCCACACCCGAAGGGACCACGCTCGAGATCGCCATCCGCTACACCTGCAAGCCGCGCCGGGGCCTCTATTTCATCGGCCCCGACGCCGACCACCCCGACCGTGCGCCACAGTGCTGGACCCAGGGGCAGGACGACGACTCGCGCCATTTCTGGCCCTGCCTCGACCAGCCGATCGAGAAGTTCTCGACGGAGGTGATCTGCACGGCGCCGGCCGGGATCTTCGTGCTCTCGAACGGCGGGCTCTACGAGCGGATTGACCTCCCCGGCGCGCGGGTGCGTTGGCACTACAAGCTCGACTTCCCCCAGCCCGCCTATCTGCTCACGCTGGTGGCCGGCCCGTTCACCGAGATTCGCGCGCGCGCCGCCCGGACCGGCGTCGACGTCTTCGCGTTCGTGGCGCCCGGCCGCGAGGCCGACGCGCAGCGCAGCTTTGCCCGGACGCCGGAGATGATCGATTTTTTCTCCGAGCGCATCGGGGTCCCCTACCCGCACGCGCGCTACAGCCAGATCACCGTCCCCGAGTTCATCTTCGGTGGCATGGAAAACACCACCGCGACAACGTTGACCGACCTCATCTTGCTCGATGAGCGCGCCGCGCTGGATCACGACGTCGACGGATTGGTGTCGCACGAGCTGGCCCACCAGTGGTGGGGCGATCTGCTCACTTGCCGGGAGTGGTCGGAGGCCTGGCTCAACGAGGGGTTCGCGACCTACTTCGAATATGTCTGGCGCGAGCACGCCAAGGGGCGCGACGAGGCCGACTTCGAGCTCCTGGCCGACACCGACGGGTATCTCGCCGAGGCCGAACGTTATCAACGACCGGTGGTCTGCCGCCAGTACGATGAGCCGATCGATCTCTTCGACGCGCACCTCTACGACAAGGGGGGCCGCGTGCTGCACATGCTCCGGCACGAGCTGGGCGACGCCGCGTTCTGGCGCGCGATCGGCCACTACGCCCGCAAGCACGCGCGCGGCTCCGTCGAGACGCGCGATCTGGCCCGCGCGATCGAGGACGCCACCGGCCGCGGCGTCGACCGAATGTTCGATCGCTGGATTGCCCGCCCGGGGCACCCCGAGCTCGAGGGGCGCTGGAGCTGGGACGAGGACCGCAAGGTCGGCACGCTCACGCTGGCCCAGAAGCAGGCCGTCACGCCCGAGACGCCGCTCTACGATTTTTCGGCCGGCGTGCGGTTCGAGATCGACGGCCGCGAACGCGACGATCGGATCGTCATCCGCGAAGCTACCCACGCCTTCGAGTTCCCGCTGCCGACCCGCCCGACGCAGGTGATCTTCGATCCCGGAGACGTCGTGCTCAAGTCGATCAAGCTCGACAAGAGCCGGACGCTCTGGCGGCGACAGCTGGCGGCGGCTCGCCTCGGTATCGATCGCGTGCTCGCGGCCCGCGCGCTCGGCGACCTACCCGATCCCGCCGGCGTCGAAGCGCTCGCCACCGCGATGTCCGACGATCCTTTCTGGGGTGTGCGCGCGACGGCGGCCCGGGCGCTGGGGAAGACCCGGCGCGACCGGGCCCGCGATGTTCTGGTCGACGCGCTCGCGGCCCCGCACCCGCGGGTGCGCCGCGCGGTCGCCGCGGCGCTGGGTGAGTTCGTCGGAGACGAGACGGCGGCCCGCGCCCTCGCCGATCGCCTGCGCGCCGGCGATCCCAGCTATTTCGTCGAGGCGGAGGCGGCGGCCGCGCTCGGGCGGACGCGGGCGCCGGTCGCGCTCGAGCTGCTGCCGACCGTCGCCCTGCGGCCCTCGTACCAGGACGTCATCGCCAGCCGCGCCATCGAGGGTCTCGGCAGGACCGGCGACGAGCGCGCTCTCCCGCTCATCCGGGCCGCCTGGCGCGCGGGCGCGGCGTTCCCGGCGCACCGCGCGGTGGTGGCCGCGCTCAGCGATCTCGCTCGCGGGACCGGCATGGCCCGCGCGGCGCGTGAATCGATCGAGGAGCGCCTGCACGATCCCGACTTCCGGGTGCGCGGCGAGGCGGCGGCGGCGCTCGGTCGCCTGGGCCTGGCCGAAGCGATTCCACCGATTCGTAACGCGATCGCCGCCGAGCTCGACGGCCGCGCCCGCCGCCGCATGAACGACGCCATCCGCGCGCTCGAAGACGGCGCCCGCCCCGCCGAGGAGGCGCGGCGCCTGCACGAAGAGGTCGAGCGGCTGCGGGGTGAGACCCTGAAATTGCGCGAGCGCCTCGATCGGGTGGAGTCGCGGCTCACCGCCGCCCCGCCGCCGAGCCCACCGCCCCCCAAGGCCAAACGCGCCCGCCCCGTCACCCGCCGCCGCCCCCGCACGCTGCGACCGCCGCGGCGCTAGGTCGCTCTTTACCCCTGCAATTCGGTCACGATGTCGCGCGCGACCTGTCTGGCGCGCGCCAGCTCCCCGCGGGGAAGCGAGATGGCGCCCACCACCGGGTGGCCACCCCCACCGTAGCGTTCGCAGATCCGGTTGATCTCGTGCGTGCGCGGCACCTTGGCCCAGGGGTTCGCGCCGATCGAGATCTTGGCGCGGGAAGAGATCGTCACGCCCACCGAGTAGCGGGCGTCCGGAAAGAGGTAGTACGAAATGAACTTGTTGAACGCGGCGGTCTCCCGCTCGGCGAGGTCGAAGAACACCACCCCGCCCTCGAGTCGGGCGGACGCCCGCATGGTCTCGATGTTCTGCGCGTGCTGCGCCAGCAATCCGCCCAGAGGACCGGCGACGTAGGGATCGGCGGCGATTTCGGCGAGCGGCCGGCTGATCAGATCGCCGATGAACCGCTCCGCCACGGCCGGATCGCGGTTGTTCTCGATGAAGGTCATCAGGCGCAACGCCGGCTCCTTGAGCTCGACCGCCATCTTGGCGTCGGTGAACAGCGCGCCGTCGATGATCTCGGCCCAACGAATCAGGTCGGCGAGCGGCGCCCCGTCGAAACCGAACTTCGCGGCCACCGTGTCGGCCAGGAACTTGGTGCAGCTCTTGGCCTTCGGATCGTAGAACTTGCGTCCGGTGGCGTCCGCGCGGAAGTGGTCTTCGTCGCCGGCCAGCTGGAAGGCGGAGGCGTGGTGGTCGAACCACCATGTGAGACGCGGGTCCTGCGAGTAGCGAAAATCGACGCAGGCGTTTTCGTCGCCGTCGAAGTAGCTCGACGAAAACGGCTGAGGATCGCCCTTGTGCTCGAGCGGGCGATACACGACCTCCACCTCCCCCTTGGCGATCCGCTCGCGATAAAAGCGCGTAAACACCCCCGCCGAGCTGCAACCGTCGAAGCAGTTGCCGTGGTAGAGGACCCGCAACTTCATCTCACGAAGCTAACACGAACTCGCGCGCGGAGAAGGTAACGGATAGAGTCGGGCGCCATGGCCGAGTTTCTGATCGATCTCAAACGGACTCACGATTGCGGCGCCCTGCGCGCCGCCGACGCGGGCAAGCGCGTCGTTCTCTTTGGCTGGGTCGCCGCGCGCCGCGATCACGGCGGCTGCGTGTTCATCGACCTGCGCGATCGCGCGGGAACCACCCAGGTGGTGTTCGAGCCCGGCACCGACGAGAAAGCGCACCGGGGCGCCAGCGAGCTGCGCCGCGAGTTCTGCGTGGCGGTGAGCGGCCTGGTCGCCGAGCGGGGCGGTCACAAGAACCCGCATATGCCGACCGGCGACATCGAGGTGAAGGCCGACGATCTGACGGTCTTCTCGACCTCGGAGACGCCCCCCTTCGATTTTGGCGACGACACCAAGTCCGACGAGACCATCCGCCTCAAGCACCGCTATCTCGATCTGCGCCGCCCCGGTCTGCAGAAAAATTTCATCAAGAGGTCCACCGTCTACCAGACCACCCGACGCTACCTCTCCGACAGCGGCTTCCTCGAGATCGAGACGCCGTTCATGGTCAAGTACACGCCGGGCGGCGCGCGCAACTTCTTGGTGCCCTCGCGGCTCAACCCCGGGCAGTTCTACGCGCTCGCCGAGTCGCCGCAGATCTTCAAGCAGCTCTTCATGGTCGCGGGGATGGATCGTTACTTCCAGATCGTCCGCTGCTTCCGCGACGAGGATCTCCGCCTCGACCGCCAGCCCGAGTTCACCCAGATCGATCTCGAGATGAGCTTCGTCGTCGAGGAGGACGTCCAGGACATCATGGAAGGGCTGATGGTCGCGCTCTGGAAGGACGTGCTCGGCGTCGACGTCCCCCGCCCTTTCCTGCGCCTCCCCCACGCCGAGGCCATCGGCAAGTACGGCTCCGACAAACCGGACCTCCGCTTCGATCTGCCGCTCTGCGACCTCACCGAGATCGTAGCCCGCCACGACGGCGGTGGCGTCGGCCTCCTGCAGACGGCGGTCAAGGCGCCCGGGGGCGCGGTCAAGGGATGGCGACTGCCGGCGGCGCAGGCCAAAAGCCTGTCGCGCGCCGACCTCGAGAAGCTCGAAGAGTTCGCCAAGGGATTTGGCGCCCGGGGCCTCGCCCGCGCGCGCATCGGCGAGGGCGGGATCTGGACGCAGAGCCCGATGAAGACCATCACCGACGATCTGCGCCGCGCCATCAACGAGGCCGCCGGACTCACCGACGGCGATCTGTTGTTCCTGCAGTTCGGCGCCAAGAAGCTGGTCAACGCCGTGCTGGGTGGGCTGCGCCTGCACCTGGCCGCCAAGCACGATCTGATTCCCAAGAACCAGTGGCGGTTCTGCTGGATCACCGAGTTCCCGCTGTTCGAGGCGAACGAGGAAGGCCAGCTGGTCTCCGCGCACCACCCGTTCACCTCGCCGCACGCCGACGATCTCGAACGGCTCGAGAGCGATCCCGCCTCGGTGCGCGCGCGCGCCTATGACCTGGTGCTAAACGGAAACGAGATCGCGGGCGGCTCGATCCGGATCCACCGCTCCGATGTCCAGGCGCGGGTCTTCCGCGCGCTGGGACTCTCGGACGAGGACGCGCGGGCCAAGTTCGGCTTTCTGCTGGAGGCCTTCAAGTTCGGGCCGCCGCCGCACGGCGGAATCGCCGCCGGCGTCGATCGCTTGGCGATGCTCTTGTGCGGCGCCGATTCGCTGCGCGACGTGATCGCCTTTCCCAAGACGCAGAAGGGGACCGACCTTTTGACCGATGCGCCGGGTTCGGTGTCGCGGCGCCAGCTCGACGAGCTACACATCGCGCTCAAGGAATGACCCCGTCTCCGTCCCCGTCGGCCGAGCGCGCGACGACGCTGGCGCGCCTCGCCGCCCGGCCGTTCGAGCTGCTGGTCGTCGGGGGTGGCGCCACCGGGGCGGCGGTCGCCCGCGACGCGGCGCTGCGGGGCCTCGA
>Ga0080027_10001255_pt1 | contig 10302 bp, 9 predicted proteins | sample OrgsoiDNA2013046_FD_70962 | JGI IMG/M metagenome (GOLD analysis project Ga0080027, IMG submission 70962) | Permafrost soil microbial communities from the Arctic, to analyse light accelerated degradation of dissolved organic matter (DOM) -... | ecosystem: Environmental > Terrestrial > Soil >...
CTGGAATTTTAAGTTTTGTTCAGTGCGATGCGCAATCTGTTGTTGGTAAGTGGACGCGCACGTTTACAAAGAATTTTATGACAGACAAAGCGACGGGTAAACAAGTACCGGTTTCTGCCGAAAAGCAAAAGCAATTTGAAGATGCCATTGCAGAAAGAGGTTATAAAGAAACCCTTGAATTAAAGTCGGACAATACGTATATAAGTACCGTTGCTACTAAGGAAGAAAGCCCATCTTCACATACCGGAAAATATTCAACTTCTGGAAATATACTGGATATGAATATTCCCCTGGTACAAGGTCAGAAAACCACAATTACTATCCATTCATTGACTGCAACTCAAATGGTTTGGGACCTTGTTTTTATGGGAAAATTGACAGAAATATTTTATACCAGGATATAACGATAAATTAGTTTCATTTCAAAATATCATATTAATTATTCTGTTTAATAATTGTCGATGTGGAAGCTTATCATTAATTCACACTTTTTTACTGTAATCTATCCCCTGGTCCTGGTGCTTTCTGTGATTCTTGGTGCCATTATAGCCCGTAAAACCTGGATAAACAAAAAAATAGACTGGAAGTCTTCAGGTGTTGATTCTTCCGTCGTTGCTATTTATTCCTTACTCTTATCTTTTACTTTTTTTGCTTCCAACAACTTAATGCGAGACCGGCTGGTCATTTTGAATAATATGAAGGATTATTCCGCGAGCATTCGAAAAACCAGCCTGTTTACCGGCGACTCAATTCAGGATGCAACTAAAAAATACCTTGTGGGGTATCTCACCATTCTGAGTGATTTCAAAACGCATTACTTAAAAAGTGAGATCCAGCTAAAGCTGGATATAGATGATTTGAATGGTCATTATCTGAGTGCTTTGTCATCCATGGCAAAAAGGGATCCATTGCTCAAGAGTGACGCACTAACACTGATTCCTTACATTAACCAGTTAAACGGATCTTTCATTCGATTTGTGCATTCCTATGATGTAAGAACACCACCCCTGATCATGATACTGTTAGTTTTCTCTTCTTTGCTCATAGGAATCCTGGTTGGTTTCCTGAACAGTTTTAATAATAAAACGCACTACCTTGTGCCGGTTATTTTTATTGTAATTGTCTCACTCTGTATTCAAAGTATACGCGATCTGGATAATCCTTATATCGGATCCATACAACCTAGTTTTGCAGATTTTTCAAGACAGCTGGATATCATAAATGGTTCCCGCTGATTAACAGCTCACTAAATGCCGGGTAATAATATGTTGTTAATCAATAGTGACTCTTTCGCTCAAACTGATAATATCTGCCAAAGAAAACGGCAATGGATGAAAGGAATAAAGCAATACAAAGCCAAGGGACGGACTTCGAGAGCACGCAAAAATAAATGAAGAGAAAAATGCAAAGAATAATCTTCAGGTAATCTTTCATTCTGAAGAATTGGATAAAAAGCAGACTGTTCAAAAATAGGAGTAGACTATAACTGAAAAGAGTAAACAGGAAAGCATCGCTGAAGTGCAAATAATAAGGTGTTAAGGAAGCGATCGTAATAAATTCCGGTAGTAAAAGAATAAAATAAATCAGCCCGTATTGCAGGAACCTGTTTAATAAAGTCCGGGGAATTGTTCTGTAAAATACCAGACGTGTTTCTTCCATGTCCCTGAGCTGATGGATCAGTAGACCGTGTCCCAATATACCCAGGCTGAAGAAAATTAAAATCATGCGCAAATCATATACAACCCGGGTTTGGCTTACAACCATCTCATAAAGTATCGTGCAGCTATATATTTTGATGGCTGCAAAAAGCAGTTTTTTATCTCTTCCAACATAGCGGATAAGAAAACTCCAGTAGGGTGTTTCTTTTGCTTTGAAAGAAAATTTGGATTTCACTATGGTCAGAGATATACCGGGAATTTGAATAACATACATATACCATCGGGCGCAGATCAGGATCAACGATATTAAATAAGTCAGGATGATAATGCACATCATATAGGCATGCATGTAAATACCGGCTGCAAATATGATGAGTATATAAAAAACGATTGGTAAGAATAACATGAACTGAATCCAGACAAGCAATGAATAAAGTTTTTTATTATCCAAAAGCGATAATATTTGCAGGAAGGAAAATTCCGGGCTTCGCAATATATTTAATATGAACTGTTCAGTTTTTTTTGAATAGAGTAACCAGAAAAATAATACAAGCAGAAATAAAAACGGGTTTTGAAGTATACCTTTTATTAAAAAAAAATGATAATCAGTAAATTTCGCTCCGTCTAATATGCCAACTACACCGAACATGATTATGAATAGAAAGACGAATAAACCGGCATGCTGGCGGTAAAATGGTTTAACAAATAATTTAATCAGGATCGACCGGGTAATGCTCATGTGATTAACTGCAATGACTGATCTGTAATTAATATTTTATTTATGGCCAGTGAATAGGTCTTAAATGGCTGATGTGAACTGAAAATAAAACAGGTTTTAAATTCTTTGTTATATGCGCTGATTAATTCGGGCAGGACATGTATGGATTCTTCATCCAGGGTTGCCAGGGGTTCATCCAGCAATATCAGCGAAGGTTTGCCAATGAAAGCCAGTAGCAGCGACAATTTTTTAACCATGCCGCTCGAATAGGTTCCGATGGGCAACTTTAAAAAGTGATGCATTTTAAAAAGATTGATCAGCATGTCCATTTGAATGGTAGCCGCTTTGCGGATATCCTGATAAAAGCTTACCAGTTCTATGCCGGTTATAAAGTCCGGGTACAATGGTTCCGCCTCAGCAAAGTTTACAAGGCGACGATAGGACAAGGGATTTTGACGGAGATTGATTCCATCGAGCAGGATATCGCCTTTGAAAGGGATCAATCCGGCCAACATGCTGAGAAAAGTTGTTTTGCCGGAACCATTTATACCCTGTATCCAATAAATATTTCTTTCGAGTTTCAGATGGCTGATCTCAAGGACCGGTTGTTGGTCGTAGGTTTTATAAACATGATCAAATAGAAGCATGGTTAGTGGTATCGTCAGTTCGTAAAACCGCACGTGAGGTATCAAAAGCGGATGTTACGCCTCAATTTATACGAGCTAATCCATTGCAATCCACATAAATATATGAATGGCATGTTATAGGTACCCAACGGTGTAAACAGGTCTTTTATCGTTGATTTTACAAAGCGATTCGTTTTCCTTCGCGTGCGGATTTAAGTGCTGATTCCAGGATGCGCACAACGATCAGATTATTTTCCAGGGAGGAAAGGTCATGACCAGGATCCAGTTTACCACTAAGCACATCGGATAAGTATTGAATATTATTTGTGTAGGCGGCAGGTTTCACTGAAACGTCTTCATAAACGTCTTTATCTCTTTGCTGCAAAGTATTTCCATTGAGTGCATGCAAATATCCTTTCGTACCAAATACTTCCAGATCCTTAATGCCGAATGGCCAGTCCCATGACGCTTCAATAATCCCTGTTGCGTCAGGATATTCCAATAATATGGTGGCATCATCTTCTACTTTCGGATAGATCAGGGGTTTCAGATGATGAGTTACCGCAGTCACAGCAATGGGCGCTTTTCCATTCATCAGCCAGACCATCAGGTTGGCGCCATAACAACCGAAATCCATCACTGCACCAGCACCATTTTTTATCGGATCGGTCAGCCAGTTGAGGAAATCCGGACTGCATCCAATTTCTTTGGGTCCATTGTGCCCGTCGTGAACAGTCATTTTCCTGATCGTGCCAATGACATGTTCGGAATTTACCATTGCATAAATCTGCTGATTGGTATTGTACCATGTCGTTTCATAGTTTGTAAATACCTGTATATGAAATTGTTTGGCGAGCGCTGCTATACGTTCTGCATCCTTAACGGTAGTAGCCAAAGGTTTTTCGACCATTACCGGTATTCCTCTCGGCGCACAAATTTCCACCACATTGATATGTTCTGAGATGGGTGTATAGGCTAAAACAGCATCTGGTTTTGTATGAGCCAAAAGAGCTTCCAAATTTTTATAAAAAAGTGAATCTGGTAATTGGTAGGTTTTCCTGTATCGTTGCACCAGTTGTTCATCGCTTTCTGAAATACCTATAATAATCACCTCTCCTTTTTTGAACTGGTTCATAATGCCATGTACATGGTCATGGGCCAGGCCAGCAACTGCAACACGAAGGATTTTCTGTGCATGAACAGATGTTCCAATAACTAAGAGGATGAAGAGTAAAATATTTCTCGTTTGATCGCGGAGGATGGAAAAAGCATTCATTGTGATAAATTGTCTTGATAAGATTTGATTTCTACTAAAATGGACTAATACCCATATTATACCAGATAAAAGCATATTTATCAGCATACATGCTGATCATTTTCTCTGTATCCATTCCAGTACCATGTCCCGCATTGTGCTGGATTGAGATCAGTATCGGGTTATTACCAGCATTCGCTTTTTGCAGAGTTGCCGCAAACTTCAGCGAATGACCCGGAACCACGCGATCGTCATGATCAGCAGTCCAGATAAGAGTTGCGGGGTAATGAACACCGGTTTTAATATTTTGTAAAGGAGAATATCCTAGCAGGTAATTAAACATCGGAAGGGAATCCTGGGCAGTTCCATAATCGGATGCCCATCCGGCACCCGCGGTAAATTTATTGTAACGTAACATATCAAGCACACCAACAGATGGTAATGCAACCTGCATCAGATCAGGCCGCTGAGTCATGACGGCGCCAACCAACAATCCACCATTGGATCCTCCGGCAATCGCCAGATATTGACTGGAGGTATATTTTTCTTTAATCAGGTATTCTGCTGCTGCGATAAAATCATCAAATACATTTTGCTTTTGCATGCGTGTTCCCGCAAAATGCCATTTTTCCCCATATTCGCCGCCGCCCCGAATATTAGGCTGGGCATAAATACCACCATTTTCCAGCCATACCATCCTCATTGAAGCAAATCCAGGCATTTCGCTAATATCAAATCCGCCATATCCGTATAAATAGGTTGGATTGTTTCCATTTAACCGAATACCTTTTTTATAAACAATGTACATGGGGATTTTAGTGTTATCCTTGCTTGTATAGAAAACCTGTTCAGTAGTATAATCATCTGGATTAAATTGAACACCGGGTTTATTATAAAATTCTGATTTGCCGTTTTTAATATCGTAATGATAAATTGTATTCGGATAAGTGAAGGAAGTAAAATTGTAGTACAATTCAAACTGATTCCTGAAAACGCCAAATCCGCTTGCTGTTCCCAAAGTAGGAAATTTGATCTCCTGGATTTTTTTTCCTGCGGGATCATATTGAAATACTTCAGACTTTACATCAACCATATAGGTTGCAAAAAAATAACCCCCTCCGCAGGAGAAATCAGCAGTATTTCGCGTTTCAGGAATTACATCCTTCCAATTATCCGGACGCGGATCAGTAGAGGTTACTTTAACCAGTTTAAAATTAGGGGCATTTCTGTTTGTAGAGATGTATAAAATCTCATCTTTTGTATCAACAATCTGCTGTTTACTTTCCAAATCTGTAACGACCGCTTGAATAGGTGATCCATTTATTTTCAGATCCTTAATAAACAGTTCATTGCCAAATGTTGTTTCTGCTGCAGTGATTATGAGCCAATGCTGGTCTTCCGTTACTTCTGCACGTGTATAACGGTGAGGTTGTTGTTTACCTCCAAAAATAAAAAGGTCCTGTTTTTGACTGGTTCCCAGTTTATGATAATAAATCGTATGTTGATCCGTTTCGGCAACGAGTTTGTTCTGACCAGTTGGAATATCATAGGTGCTATAAAAGAATCCGTCATTTCCTTTCCAGGAAGCACCACTAAATTTTACATTTTTTATGGTATCCCCAATTATTTTACCTGAATGAACATCCCTGACGATAATTTCCCGCCAGTCTGATCCCCCATTTGAAATCAGGTAGGCAAATAATGACCCGTCCGGAGAAAAATTAAAACTTTGAAAGCTAACTCCTCCATTGTTCGAAAAGGAATTTGGATCCAGAAATAATTCAGCATTTGCTGTATCAGACGGGTTCTTCATCCGGTACATAACATTCTCGTTTTGGAGGCCTGAATTTTTGAAGAAATAAAAAAAGTCGCCATATTTTTCTGGCGCCGACATGCGGGCATAATTATAATTTGTAGAAAGTTGATTTTTTATTTTGTCACGAAAAGGAATCTGCGCCAGATAATTATTGGTTACTTTATTTTCTGCAACTACCCAGTTCCGGGTTCCAGTGGATGAATCATTTTCCAGCCACCGGTAAGGGTCATTCACTTTTCTGCCAAAATAACTATCGAAAGAATCAACTACAGGTGTCGGCGGATAATTGATCATTTGACAATCTGCGGATTGAATCAGAAATACCAGCACCGAGGGAAAAATGAGTTTTTTCATATTAGGGGTTTAATGTTGGAATTTCGCACAAATTTTAAGACGGCCCTATTTTTTTTAAACCTTTACCGTTAAGGATAGTCTATAGGGTCAATAAATCAATCGAAGTGAGTAAAAATCTTGTCATTTTTTTATTTTTCGTTAGTCTCTCGGGGGTCTTATCTGCGCAGCCACAATTTGCAAAACTGGACGACTGGATGGAAGTCAATACAAAAGACATGGGGGGCCGTGCCATCCTGGTCATATACAAAGACGGTAAAATAATCTATAACAAATCCGTACTCGACTTGAGTCGCCGACAAAAGTCGATGAATACATATATGGCTAAAAAACAGGAACTGGAAGCGAACCTGAATGCATATACTTTGAACAGCCGGATGATGGTAGCCAGCTGCAGTAAATGGTATAGCGCTGCTTTGGTGATGACTTTTGTGGACGAGGGAAAACTTCGGTTATCCGACACTGTTGGAACCTGGCTTCCGGTGCTTTCCTTTCATGGAAAGGGGAATATTACCATTGGTGAATGTCTTTCCCACATGACCGGAATCAAGGAGCCGCCTTTGAAGGAAAGACTGAAGGAAATGAAAAATATCAGCAGCATGGATCAGGCGATTCAGGATATCGCCGGTTTGCCCATGGAAGGAGAACCCGGAAAATCATTTCATTATAGCAATGCTGGTTTGCAGATCGCCGGAGCAGTAATAGAAAAAATAAGCGGGAAAACATTTGATGAATTATTTGCTGAACGTATCGCCATCCCGCTGGGGCTGAAGAATACTGATTTCGGAAATAAAAAAGTTGTCCTTCCTGCCGGTGGAGCCCGGAGTACACCGGGAGACTATCTGACATTCTTAACCATGATACTTGATAGGGGCTATTTCAACGGGAAACAGATTTTAACTGAGAAAAGTGTAAACGAAATGGAAATCAACCGCGTGGGTGCTGATGTAAAAATTGATTATTCACCAGCGGAGGCCAAAGGGCTGGGGTATGGATACGGGGAATGGGTAGTGAACAAATCAGAAGCTGGAAAACTAAGGGGCTGGGCGACGAGTCCCGGCCTGTTCGGGAGTTTCCCATGGATAGATAACGAAAAACACTACTGCGCTTTTTTAATGACATTCTACCTGCAAAATAAGGGCCGGAACGATCGGTATCTCGGGTTGAAACAATTAGTGGATGAATCTATTACCGGGTTATGAGAGCTGAATACAGGTTTCCGGTATGATAAAGGGACTTTGTTTCATGCAATTTTTTAATCGATCCGTATCCCAGACCGGTAAAAAGCTTTTTTATTGACAGGAGACTTACCGGATAAGGAACCCATGGATTGGGTTTATCTGTATCATATTCCACGATTAAAAAAAAGGGTCTCTCCCGAAAATAGGGACTTACTTTTTCGATAAGGGATTTTTTATCCCTGACGAAATGGAGAGCATTCGCCATCAAAATTCCGTCAAGGCTTTTCAGATTCAAATTATCATTCACAAAATCGGCTTCTACAGCCTTTACGACAACTTTGTTTGGAACGGATTTTAATTTAAAGGAGGAGATATTTTTATCTATGGCATAAACGGTACTTTCTGCATATAACATACTGGCTAATGCCTGGGTGAATAATCCTGAGCCGCAACCCAGGTCGGCCCAGGTAGATTGGGCGCCCTGAATAAATTCATCTGTTTGAATAAGTAAAATCGCTTCCTGTAACTCCATTGGGATTAATAATCAGCCTGTCCAATATCCAGCCGGTAGATTTTACCGGCTGGATTGATTTGGAATTTGAAATAGGTTTTGAAATGCTTACCCATGAGCATGGCCCAGCCCTGTTTGATTCCCATAAAAACTGCAACCAGGATGAGTATTGAATTCAGGATTTTTAAGGTCATTTTTTATCGATTGAAGATGAATTATCTTTAAAGTGAATTGACTGTCTATGAAAAGTTATCTCCCACTCCTGGTTTTAAGTACATTTTCATCCTTTCTTGGTTTTACACAGTCAAAGGATTCTGTAAAGTTCAAAAAAATTATTCTTACAAAAGATTTCGTTTCAGAAGGTGTAGCGACCGGTGATGTGAACAGGGATGGAAAAATAGATATCATGGCCGGGTCTTTTTGGTTTGAAGCGCCGGACTGGAAAAGACACGAAATCGCAAAAGGACTGATTTTTTCCCCGGACACTACTTTTAGTAATTCGTTTTTGGATTTTAGCATGGACGTGAACCAGGACGGTTGGATAGACCTGATCCGTGTTGGGTTCCCTGGGAAAGAATTAGTGTGGTATGAAAATCCAAAGAATGACAGGGGTTTATGGACCATGCACAGCATTTATAATAATATCGGGAATGAATCGCCAGCGTTTGTAGATATAGACGGCGACGGCAGACCTGATATTTTATGCAATGATCCGGTAGAGAAAAAAATGATCTGGTTAAAATCGCCTTCCAAAAAAGGAGATACCCTTTGGAAGAAATATATCATTAGTAATAGTGCAAACCTGGCTACCAATATATATACCCATGGTCTTGGCTGGGGCGATATCAATCGGGATGGCAGACCAGACGTAATCATCACGAAAGGATGGTGGGAATCGCCGAAAGATGTCAGGCAGTCTGACTGGATTTTTCATCCCACAAATCTGGGAGAAGATTGTTCGCAGATGTATGTTATCGATCTGAATGGAGATGGAGATGCCGACGTTATCAGCGCTTCAGCCCATAACTATGGGATTTGGTGGCATGAACAAATAAAGGATTCAGATGGTAAGATGATTTTTAAGCATCATGAAATAAGCAGGGCTTTTTCTGAAACCCATGGTCTTGCTCTGGCAGATATCAATGGAGACGGGCATCCTGACCTAATTACGGGGAAACGATATTTTGCACACAATGGAAAGGATCCGGGTGCTTATGAGCCAAGTGTTCTTTATTGGTTTGAATTTAAACCAGGCATATTGCCTGCGTGGATACCACATCTGATAGATAATAATTCGGGTGTTGGATTGCAGGTTCTGGTAAAGGATTTGAACAACGATGGATTACCTGATATTGTTATAGCGAATAAAAAAGGAGTATTTATTTTTGAAAGAATAAAATGACAAAATTTTCTGCCATGAAAAAATGCATAGGACTTTTGTTTTTGCAAATCGTATTTATTTCCTCTTTCTCCCAGAATCCACAACTCGTTATTTCTAAATCTGATTCAACGGACGGGCACCCTGCCTGGATAGTACAGGGAAATATTTATGAAGTAAATGTTCGCCAGTATACTGTGGAAGGAACACTAAAAGCTTTTGCCAAACACCTGGATAGATTGAAACAAATGGGGGTACAAACTCTTTGGTTTATGCCTTTGAGCCCGATCAGTAAGGTTGACCGGAAAGGAACGCTGGGAAGTTATTATGCAGTTTCTGATTATACAGGACTAAACCCGGAATTCGGAACCATGAACGACTGGATTGCATTGGTTAAGCAGATTCATTACATGGGTATGAAAGTAATTATAGACTGGGTTCCGAATCATACGGGTGGTGATAATCGCTGGCTCACTGAGCACCCTGATTTTTTTATAAAGGACAGTTCAGGAAAAGCTGCCATAGCAAAGGACTGGACAGATACCCGCCAATTGGATTATAATAATCCGGTAATGGAAGACAGTATGATTGCTTCTATGAAGTTCTGGCTGATCAAATCAAATATTGATGGGTTCCGGTGTGATGTGGCCTGGAATGTGCCCGGATCTTTCTGGCAAAAATGTATTCCGCAACTGAAGAGTATAAAAAATATTTTCATGCTTGCAGAAGGAGATAGCAGTTATCTTCCTGAATCCGGATTCGATGCTGTTTATCCCTGGCATATGTTTCATATGATGGAAAAAGTGGC
>Ga0080027_10001256_pt1 | contig 10300 bp, 11 predicted proteins | sample OrgsoiDNA2013046_FD_70962 | JGI IMG/M metagenome (GOLD analysis project Ga0080027, IMG submission 70962) | Permafrost soil microbial communities from the Arctic, to analyse light accelerated degradation of dissolved organic matter (DOM) -... | ecosystem: Environmental > Terrestrial > Soil >...
GCAATTGTTCTGGCCAAGGACCATACCGTGATCGTCCCCGACCTGCGCGGCATGGGTATGTCCGATCACCCGGATACCGGCTACACCAAGAAGAACCAGGCGGTCGACATTGCCGGCGTCATGGATGCACTCAAGGTTCAGAAGGCAGACCTGGTGACACATGACATCGGCAATATGGTCGGCTATGCGTTGGCTGCACAATATCCGGATCGAGTCACGCGCTGGGTGGTGATCGATGCACCGCTGCCCGGAATAGGCGATTGGGACAACATCGTTCGCAGCCCGATGCTGTGGCACTTCGATTTCCGGGGTCCTGACGAAGAGCGTCTGGTGCAGGGCCGGGAGCGCATCTACCTCGATCGCTTCTGGAACGAGTTGTCCGGAGAACCCAAGAGGATCGATGAAGATACGCGGCAGCACTTTGCTGCCCTGTACGCACGGCCGCATGCGATGCACGATGCATTCGAGCAGTTTGGGGTACTCCGCCAGGACGCCGCCGACAACAAGGCGTTGCTCGCCAAGGGCGGCAAGATTACCATGCCGGTGTTTGCCATCGGTGCCGAGAAGTTTTTCGGCAAGAACATGGCTGACCATATGCAGTTCGCCGCCAGCAACGTCACGGGTGGCGTCGTGCCTGACTCCGGGCACTGGATCATGGAGGAGAATCCACAGGCCACCATCAAGTTGGTTACAGATTTCCTCGCCAAGTAGGCTTGGACTTCAGACAATCTGACCGAAGCATCGGTCGCGTAGTAGTTGGGACGCGGGTGTTACCGCGCGATGCTCCGGGTCAGCCCCGTCATGGGATGCGCTTGCGCGCCGTCTCCAATGAGTGCAATCAATTCAAACAAAGGAGATACGAGAATGAGTACGATCAAAATATCCGAAGGAATTAATCTTGATCGCCGCCGTTTTTTTGGCACTGCGGCAATGACTATTGCAGCCGCCGAGTTTGGCATGATCGGTTCTGTGGAAGCTCAATCCAGCAACGCGAAACCGGCCAATGTTCCCCAGATTAAGCCGGGCACAAGCGCATCGTTTGGACCTCTCAAGCAGATTGATGCCGGCCTCCTCAATGTTGGATACGCTGAAGCCGGCGCTGTCAGTGGTCCTGCGATAATTCTTCTGCACGGCTGGCCTTACGACATCCATAGCTATATCGATGTCGCACCGTTGTTGGCGTCGGCCGGCCACAGAGTAATCGTCCCGTATCTGCGCGGCTATGGCACGACACGCTTTCTTTCAAGTGAAACGGTTCGAAACGGACAGCCGTCGGTGATCGCCGTCGATATCATCGCGTTGATGGATGCTCTCAAAATCGAGAAGGCGACCATCGCCGGTTTTGATTGGGGAGCTCGGACGGCCAATATCATCGCGGCCCTCTGGCCGGAACGCTGCAAGGCGATGGTTTCCGTGAGCGGCTATCTGATCGGCAGCCAGGAAGCCGGCAAAATGCCATTGCCGCCAAAGGCTGAACTGCAATGGTGGTATCAATATTATCTTGCCACCGAACGCGGCCGCGCAGGCTACGACAAATACCGGCATGACTTTGCGAAGTTGATTTGGCAGCTTGCTTCACCGAAATGGAACTTCGATGATGCGACGTTCGATCGCAGTGCAGCCTCCTTCGACAACCCAGATCATGTCAGCATCGTGATCCACAATTACCGGTGGCGGCTTGGCCTGGCGGAAGGCGAGCCGAAATATGCCGAACTGGAAAAGCGGCTTGCCGCAGGCCCAGTCATCACCGTGCCAACCATTACCCTTGAAGGTGATGCCAATGGTGCCCCACACCCGGACGCCAGTTCTTATACCAAGAAATTCTCGGGCAAATATGCGCACCGGATCATCAGTGGCGGCGTCGGGCACAATCTGCCTCAGGAGGCCCCGCAGGACTTTGCGAACGCTGTCGTAGAAGTCCACGGTTATTGATCAATGGATATGCCGAAGGAATCAGTCCAAGGAGAAGAAATCATGGCAACAGCAACGACGCCCGGCCGCCCCCCTTTCCCGCCGTTCACACGCGACAGTGCGATGCAAAAGGTGCGCCTCGCTGAAGATGCGTGGAATACTAACGATCCTGCAAAAGTAGCTCTGGCATACACGATCGATTCACGCTGGAGAAACCGATCGGAGTTCATTAACGGACGAAACGAAATCATTGCTTTCCTCTCTCGCAAGTGGGCCAAGGAGTTGGACTACAGGCTTATCAAGGAACTATGGGCGTTTAGCGGGAACCGGATCGCCGTACGCTTCGCTTACGAGTGGCACGACGACTCGGATCACTGGTATCGCTCCTACGGCAATGAAAACTGGGAATTCACTGATGATGGGCTCATGGCTTCACGGTTTGCGTCAATCAACGACATTCCCATTATGGGATCAGAGCGCAAATATCACTGGGTCCTCGGGCGTCGTCCCAATGACCACCCGGGGTTAAGCGACCTCGGCCTCTAGTTTAAATATGACGGGCAACCCTGAAGTAATCGTTCGTTGGATTACTATCGCGAAACGCCCTTGTGCAGATTGAGCATTCGATAAGATCGTTAGAGTGCAATTCTCTCCAAATCTGGGTCCGATTAAGGTCCAATAGGCAGGGTCAAAGACTTCCTTGGAGGATCAAGAACGGGCTGTCAGTACCGTTGAAATCCAATAAATTACACGTCGTTGTTGCCCTGTCACGGCAGAGGTCGCGAGTTCGAGTCTCGTCGTCCCCGCCATTCTTTCAAAAGCAGTTAGGCGGATTTCATTAAAACCATCGAGGGCGCAAAAAGGGCACGTATCGCGCCCTTTTTGTGCCCTTTTCACCGACCCGCAGTTTCCTATCCGGCAACAAGTACCGCTCCATCCTTAAGTTCGGAAGAAAAGACCAGCGACATCACCGCCGCCTGCGCAGCATGCTTCGCGGGCGTTACGGCCTGCGTGTAAACGTCCAGCGTAGAGCGGAACGATGAATGCCGCAGCAACCCCTGCATCACCTTGAACTCGGTTCCAACACTTCGCAGCAGGGTCGAGTAGGTGTGCCGGAGCGTATGCCATCCGAATCGCTTCTGAATTCCGACACGCTGCGCTACTGGACGTATGTATTTGCGCAAGATCGCCTGGCCCCAGTACGGTTTTCGGCCCCGATAGCGCTTGCTTGCAAAAACCCAGTCCTCCGGCGTGATGTGGGTACAACGTTTTCTCCACTGCGTCAAAGCGTCCGCGAGAGTCGGATGCATTGGCACAGGCTTTTGCGATGATTCGGTCTTGCACGGGCCAACCACTCCGTACACGATGGAACGTGTGACGTTCATGGTCCCTTGCGCAAAGTCGATGTCTTGCCATTTCAAGCCGAATATCTCGCTCTGCCGCATGCCGGTAGAAGCCGCAAGAAGAACCAATGTGCGTTCTCGAAGTGCCAGATTGTCGATAAGCGCCTTAATTTCAGCGGGCATCAGGACGGTGGGAACAGTTTTGCGTTTTGCGCTTTGACGGACTAAGCGGACCGGATTCCGGTCAAAGAACTCATATCGGCAGGCGTGATTGAAGAGAATGGACATCACGTTTCGGATTTTGGCACAACTGCTTTTCGCTAATGGCAATCCGCGAAGCCAAGACTCAACTTGTATAGTTCTAACGTCAGCGAGCTCGTATTTCTGCCAGTGGGGAGGAATCCAGCGGGTCAGGTACGCCTCGTAGATTTTCTTGGTCGCGTGACTGCGCCAAGTGTTTTCCTTTGCGAGTTCGCGTTGCTCGAAGTGATCACAAAGTTGAGCAACGGTCATTGTGCCGGAATTCGTTGGTCGGCCATCGGTGTTGAGTTCTGAGACCAGCCCCACTACGGAGCGCCGCGCAGCATCTTCATCAGGATATTGCTCGACTGTGCCGACAATTTTCTTGTGGTAAAGACGCTTGCCGTCAAGTCTGGTCTCAGACCAGCGAAACTGCCAGACATCAGGGCCTTCTTTGCGACTATTTCGCTGCATACATCCGCGTTTCATCTTTTCCTCCTGCACCGCCGTGGCGGAGCAGAAGAATCTTCAGGCATGGAGGCGAATGGAAGGGCAGGAGGGTGCAATCAGTCGAGTGAATTGCCTTGCAGCGGCAGTCCTGCGACATGATCTTAACCTCTACGATTTTCCATCGCCTTGGCGTGACCGACCGCCATGGCTAGTTGTTTTGGGTGTCCGACAAATTCCGGGCCTCGCCGCGACCGACTGCCTTCTATGCGGTTCCCAGGAAGCGCTCGACGATCTCCGGCAGCATCGGCTCGACCGCGAGCGTGTAGTGAGTGGTGTTCGGCACGATTGCGAACTGGTTTGCGGGCCGCGGTGAGCCATCAATCCCGGCATCGCGCTGGCCGCCTCCCAACGCCTTCCAGAACTCGACCATGTGTTCGGGCCGGAGGTAGTCAGCGTCGGCAAAGACCAGCAGTGTGCGAGCCTGAAGCTTGGCGACGTCGGCGCTCCAGTCAAAGGGGCGCTTGGTCAGGTCCCCGACCTTGCGGAAGAGGTTCGTCCAATCGACATCGGGATAGGCCTGCCCTAACGGCGATGCCTTGACGCTGCCGCCAAGCATGGCAGCGTTGGCCTCCAATTGATTGAAAGCCGCCACCACCTCCGGATAAGCGTCGTCCTGCCTCATCCTCGCGGCCATGAGCACGAGCCGGTCGACCGCGTCCGGATGGCGGATGGCGGTCTGCAGCGCGACGAAGGAGCCCAGCGAGTAGCCCATCACGTCGGCCTTGCCGAGTTTCAGATGGCCGATCAGAGCGGCAACGTCGTCGCCCATCGTTTCACAGCGCAGTGGCCTGTCGGTGTCTGGCGTGCGCCCATGCGCCTGAAGATGGACCGCGATCACCTGCCGGTCCCTGGCCAGTTCGGCCAGATTGCTCCCGAAGCTGTCTGGGTTGATGCCCCCGTGAAGAAGAATGAGCGGCTTGCCGGCGCCATGCACGCTGTAAAAGATATGCTGGCCATTGACGTCGGCAAAATTCTCTTTTGACATAGTGGGGGTCTCCTTGGCTTGAACGGGAGGGATTGCAGTCAGCACTGCGGTCGCTGTGTCAGTCCTTAGGAAATCGCGTCTGTTCGTGTATGTCATCGTCATCCCTTCCATACGCCGGTGGCCGCGGTGTGGTCACGATCTGCCTGCGAGCAACTCCTCCAGCTGCGCGAACTGTTCGGGCAGGCCTTCCGCCGAACCGGCGAGGGCTTCGTCGAGGGCCGCCGTTGTGGGGTAGAGTTCGTGTAGGGTGACCAGCGTCTTGCCGGCATTTTCTTCGAACGTCACCGTGGTCACGGCGCCCTGATCGCTTTCTTCGTTCGTCCAGACGAGGCGCTTGTTCGGCGTTACTTCTCTGTACGTGCCGAAGAACGCCATCGGTTGGTCGAAGGCCGGATGACTGAAGACGAAGCGATACGCGCCCCCGGTGCGCACATCCATGTCGCACGAGAGGAGCGACATGCCCACCGACTTCGGAACCCACCAACGCTTGAACAATTCGGGTTTGCTCCACGCTTCGAAGACGATGTGCGCCGGGGCATTGAACGTCCGCGTCACGACGAGTTCGCGGTCGGATTTGCGTTCCACGGCGGTCCGGTTCATGGCGGCGGGACTACCTTCTTTTCCTTCGGGCATCTGCCTTCTCCTTTGATTTCAAGTGCTCGACAATCTTGTCCAGCGCGTCGAAGCGTGCGCTCCAGAGTTGGCGGTGCCGCTCGATCCAGGCGGCCTCTTCTTCCAGCGCGCGCATGCCAAGCCTGCAGGTTCTGACGCGCCCGGCCTTTTCAGTAGTGACGAGCGCTGCCCGCTCCAACACGCCAACATGCTTCTTCATGCCCGTGAGGGTCATATGGAACTTTCCGGCGAGGTCCGTGATCGAAGCGTCGGCGCGGCTGAGCTGCTCCAGCACGCCGCGCCGGGTCGCGTCCGACAGCGCGGCGAACGAAGCGTCGAGGCGGGTTTCGTTATACTGAACCATGTGGTTCAGTATATAGCAGATCGACTGGCGGCGTGCAAGAGGAAACCAAACCGTTAGGCAATGGATTTCCGGTGCGGCGTGCCCGAGGCCAGCGACACGATTTTCCAACCCACAACCCAACCCACAATTCGTGTAGTCTTGTGCGGCTTACGGGTAGTTTGGCAGTCCCCGCGTTGTTGTATGTTGTTGTAAAACCTATCCACGCAGCCTGTCACGGCAGAGGTCGCGAGTTCGAGTCTCGTCGTCCCCGCCATTTCTTTCAAGCACTTGCAACCCTAGCGTCCAGCAAATCAGGGGATGTTAGGGGACGATAAGCGCCGAACGAGAATGGTCCCATCCCGAAACGGCTCCAAACAGCGCTCATTGGATTAGGTTTGTCTTCGGCAAAATACCCGTCGGCAAAATAGCGTCGACCAATTTGTCCTGTGCCAAGCGTTTGGTCTTCGATGTTGCCTGCAGATACTTGTTCGTGACATGAAGGTTGCTGTGCCGCAAGTAATCGCGGATCGTGAGCTGGTGTTCGCCCATCTCCGCTAGCATGCTTCCAACCGAATGCCGAAACGTGTGCCAGCCCACACCCGTGATGCCGATTCGTCTGAATGCAGGCTGAATTTTCTTCTTTAACACTGAAGCTAGATCTAACGGCTTGCTGCCGTGTAGTCTTTCGGAAGGAAAAACAAAATCTTCCGGTTTGTTGTAGAGGCTTTGTGATCTCCGCTCCTGCAAGGAATGCTTCAGGCTTAGATGCATCGGCAGCATTTTTGCAGACGCTTCCGTTTTTGTGTTCTTCAGGTTTCCACCTCGACGCCAGTAATACGAGTGTTGGACGCTGATGCTCATGTTGTCGAAATCGCACGACCGCCAGCGTAGCGCGCCGAGTTCGCCTTGACGTATACCCAAGGCACCTTCTAGAAACGCGAGCAACTGATCCCGAAACTCCAGTTCTGCCAACCCGAGCTTGACCTGTTCCTATGACAAAACCAAGGTGGATCTCTGACGTTTGGCGCTGATCCGGACGCCGGTGCTGGGGCCTCGCTTGCCCCCACTTCCCACCGGTATTCCTGAAGAGATGGGATTGTGGCCACAAAACTCCCACCGAACGGCGTACGAAAACAAAGCCGACATCACGCACTTGATTTTGGCTTTGGTCCTCGTTCACGCCGATACCAGCGTCCACCCGGATTTGCTCAACTCCCGCTTCGGCTACGTCTCCATCTCCCGCGCCAGCCACGTGGCTGAAATCAATACGAACGACACAACAGGTCTTGGGCAAAAGCTGAATAGCGATGTTTCCAAGAGTTTTGCGGTTGAGTTCTCTCCGTCAACAGACAGCACGATGCTCGATCTCAGCCTAGGGCAAGGTATTTGAGTTGATATCCATCGTGTGTTGCAAAACGTCATTAGATGTGATTAAGTAATGACGTATTGAGACATGCGCTATGACAGAACCTCTCAAGAGAATCATGCGGTACGTCGGCCAACACGGGATCGTCAGGCCCCGCGATATCGAGGCCATTGGCCTTCCGCGGGAGTACCTTGTTCGTCTCCACCGGCAGGGCAAACTCAATCGCTCCGGGCGCGGAATCTACACGCTACCGGATGCCAAGGTTACGGAACGCCACTCTTACGCTGAAGTGGCGAAACGCGTCCCGGACGCTGCTATTTGCCTGCTTTCGGCCCTTGTCTTTCACGGGATCACGACCCAGAGTCCTGCGTCGGTCTGGATTGCGCTCCGAAAGGGGGCCAGAACGCCTGTCCCCACATCGCCTTCACTCAGGATCGTCCGCCTGTCCGGCCCGTCGCTGACTGAAGGAATTGAGAATCATCAGGTCGAGGGTGTTCCCGTCCGTGTTTATTCAGCCGCGAAGACCGTCGCCGACTGCTTTAAGTTCCGCAACAAAATAGGACTCGATGTCGCAATCGAAGCTCTAGGGGATTCTCTTCGGCAAAGGAAGGCCAACGTCAACGAAATCTACCGTTACGCCAAAGTCTGCCGGGTTAGCAATGTCATCCGCCCTTATATGGAGGCGCTGTGACCCGCGAGAAAGCCAAGAACAAGGCAGCATCCATCCGCGCCCGCCTTCTTGCTCTCGCGCAAACGAAAGGTGAGGACTACCAACGTGTGCTCGGCAAATTCGCCATTGAGCGGTTCTTGTATCGCCTGGGACGCTCGCCATACCGAGACAAATTTGCTATCAAAGGAGCCACTCTCTTCACTCTTTGGACAGGTCACACTCACCGCCCAACAAAGGATTTAGATCTACTCGGACGGGGATCATCCGCTATCGGCGAAGTTGAACAAACAATCCGGGCGACGCGAAATCCAAGAAGATGACAGTATTGCCTTCGACAGCGCGTCGGTCGAAGGCACAAAAATCAAAGAAGATGACGAGTACGATGGCGTGCGCATCAAGCTTCAGGCCGACTTGACAGATGCGCGGATTCCAATGCAGATCGACATCGGGTTCGGAGACGCCGTTTACCCGGAACCGGAACTGGCATCTTTTCCTGTCCTCCTTCCAATGGAAGCACCTCTCATTCGAGCATATCCGCGAGAAGCAAGCATCGCTGAAAAATTCCCGCTATGGTCGTGCTCGACATCCGCAACAGCCGCATGAAGGATTTCTACGATATCTGGTTCATGGCAAAAACCTGGACCTTCGACAAGGCGTCCTTACACAAGGCGATCCTTGCTTCGTTTGAGCGGCGCGGATCAACGATACCCACAGGAGTACCATTTGCCTTAACCGAGGACTTCCTAAACGATCCCCGGAAAACACTGCAATGGAAAGCGTTCGTAAGCCGCCTGAACCCGGCTGATAAGACTCCATCGCTTGAAGAAGTGGGTGCTATCCTTCGGGATTTTCTGTTGCCATGTGTGTCCGAGGAACCAATGGTCCAGCCAAAGCAAGATCGTTGGGCTCCAAAGGGGAAATGGAGCAGAAGCAACGACTCTATCAATATCAATTTCCCCACGGATCGCTAAATACAAACCCAAAGGATCTCGGAAAAATTTAATGCCTCACCGCGCGGGACGGGGAAGAGAAATAGCTGAACCTTAAGTTACTGCGTCGGCAATTTCAGCTCGGGCGGCCGCCTCGGGCCGCCCGATTTTTCCGGACACAGGGTCTTATGCTCCCGTCATGGTCCCTGTGGTGAACCTGCGGACGGCAGCTTGGCCGTCGGGCGTTATCTGCCTACATTCTGACGGAGAAGCGCGACCGGTCGCCGCGCAGCGGAGGTCGCAATGGAAAAGAACGCTTCATACCTATGCCAAGGTGGACGGCTTCTGGCTGCCGAAGCAGAACCGGTCTGTGGCTACGATTCGGCTGGGCGGGCAGGCGGTGCTCACCATTGATTACACCACTTACAAGATTCGCGATCCGCTTGCGGCGGATTCTGTAGACGAATTTCCTCGGGTTAGGCGACCGTCCCGCTAAACGAATCTCAGTCCTACACGCGGTTTAGGGGCTCGGAGTCGTAGTTAGAAAGTATCCCAAAGACACCTGAACGCCGTCGTTTTCAATAAAAAAGCCCTGGGTTGGGTCTGCGATGTAAAAAGCGCCCTGACCCATGCTGATCGGGTTGTTGCCTGTGTCCAGCAAGTTCAAAGATCCGGGGAATCTTCCGTTTGCGCCGGGCATGAAAGTGCCGTTCACGACGCCCGGCGCTTCCGTCCCCGTTGCGGTGCTGCCGATGTTCCCGCTGCCAGCCAAGGTTCCGCCCGAGCCATCGACGGTGATCAGGGCGCTGGCATCGGCTTCGGTGCCGAAGCTGTTGGCGGTCAAGTTTAGTCCATACTTTCCATTATAGGAAATGGTTGCTGTAGTTTGCGGGTAGGCAATGCCGGCGCCGACGCCACCTCCTGGAACGCCACCGCCGGGAGCTTGGTCGGTCTCAAGAGCCAGTATGGGGCCGCCGGTGCCAGTCAGATAGAACACGAAGCTGGGCCCTGCGCCGGCACTTGCAAAACTGGTGGTAGCCAGAACCCGACCGATGCCGGATGGATCTACAGTGTAAGCGCCAGTCAGGGTGTCGGTGACTGGGGGAAGACCAAAGCCTAATTCCTGATCGGCATTGCCGTTGGTTAAATTGCCGGCACCGTCTGCGGTGAAGACTCCCGCCCAGGCGGCTGAAGCCCAAGCTTCCGGGCCTGCTGTTGCCTGGTTCACGTCTGCGATCGTTTGACTCTGTCCTAGGATCCCGTAAACAAAAGGGCCGGAAAATGTGCTGCTGGTTTTGAAGGTACCCGCATCGGCGCCCTGACTAACGGCCATGCCGCCGATATTGAAGCCGAGACCCGTGTTGGGGTCGGGAGGGATGCCGATCAACTTG
>Ga0080027_10001261_pt1 | contig 10258 bp, 8 predicted proteins | sample OrgsoiDNA2013046_FD_70962 | JGI IMG/M metagenome (GOLD analysis project Ga0080027, IMG submission 70962) | Permafrost soil microbial communities from the Arctic, to analyse light accelerated degradation of dissolved organic matter (DOM) -... | ecosystem: Environmental > Terrestrial > Soil >...
ACGGAAAAAGAAGTTATTGCAGCAAAACCAACCAAACCCTATGATGACGTTTATAGTCGTTTCGTAATCAACGGCGACGTGTTTACTCACCTCGTCTATATGGGCGCTTAACAAATGCTTACACCCATCGGCACCCGCTGGCTATGCCGGCATTCATAGCCGCGGAGGCTGCAGGGTCTTCTTTCCGGTTGCTTCCACCTAATTAAAGAAAAATCGTACGGCTAGCTTCAGCGCAAACTTCGTTCCGGGTGTGAAGGAAATACCATCTACGGGATATGACTCGTTTTTAAACCGGGTAAGCGTATAAAATTGTGTCTCTCTCCATTTCACATTGAAAAGATTGTTGACGATTAACCCATACTCCAGACTTTTACACCGGTAATTCATCACCAGATCATTTACAAAATAACCCTGGCAGATAAAAGAATTGTCTTCGTTAGCCGGACGATCAGAAAGATAACGGTAGCGAAGACCCGCACTAAAACCCCGACTTCCCCGGTAGTTCACACCCGCTGTACTGCTCCAGACTGGTGCCAGCGGAATATAATCTTCTCCTTTTTTTACACCCATGGATCTCCCGTGAGCAAGATTCATATCCAAATCGAAAAACAGATGGTCGCCCAACTGGTAACGAAGAGAAAAATCGATCCCATATCTTTTGGTTTTCCCACTGAAATCAACGGTTCCCCCATCTCCCCCATATACAAACTCCTGTTGCAGATAAATATACCAGAAAGCTGCCTGGATAAATACATTCCGAAAAGGCTTGTATATAATCCCTATATCACTGGCATATGCAGCCGGCAGCGTTTGTCCGCCGCTGGCCGCCACGACTACCCGCGTGTCATTGGTATGAAATCCCTTACCAAATGATAAATAGAACTCTGTCTTCGCATCCGCCTGGTAATAGACACTTAATTTTGGACTGAGAATTTGATTTTTGGCCTTGTACATACCCGGCCCTTTTAAAGTGGAATCAGTGGCAAGTAAATTATCGTACCGGTAAAAAAATGCATCATATCTCAGGCCTGCATTGAGATGCCATTTATTACTCCATCTCAGGGTTTCGTTGATATAAAAACCTGTTCCGAGTTCAGATATATTCCCCAATTTTTCCATATGGATTAAAGTATACCTGTTCACCGTGTGTTCAAGCGAAGTATGATTTGTCTGATCTGCCCGGATATTTACGCCAATTTCCGAAGAAGCTTGCGTTTGACCCAGGGTAAGCGCGTGAGAATAGCTGCCATTATAACCCACCAGATTTCTGGATTCCTGCTGCCTGATTTCATCTCCGTTCACCGTATCTGTCAGAAAGAAACTGAAATTGGAATGCAGATCGAAATGGTAATTCGAATAATACAGCTGGTTTTTTAACAGGCCTCCATTTTGAAAAGAAGTTCGCAATTGTATATTGATATTTGTTCGGGAACTCACACCGCCCTCTTCGGGATCCAGCGCACCAAAATAATCAACCAGTCCCGAATCAATGGCCCGTTCGGGAATCTGGCCAGAGGCATACCAGCTGGTCCAGAACGTAGAAGCAGAAATCGTCAGCATATTCCGGATTCCCAATGCAGTGGAGAATTTACTAAACAGATTAAATCTTTTAAAATGTTCGGGATGGTCAAAATAACTGTTGGTGAAACTATATTCCGATGCCGCATACCAGGACTGCTTTTTAATTTTACGCCGGTTTCCCAATAAATTCAGCATCATCATGGACCGGAGAGTACCGAACTGTCCGCCTTCCACGGTGATCATATTTTCTCTAATGGCATCCCAGGTATGAAACTCCAGATAGCCCGCCGTAGCGAAGTCGCCCTTCTGCGCTTCATAGGGACCCTTATTAAAACTTGCTCTCTCAATGGTCTCGGGTATAATAAAATGGCTGTCTGCATATCCCTGTCCATGGGCATGCGAAACCATATTGACAGGCATTCCATCTTCCTGTACATTGATATCCGTTCCATGATCCGCATCAAACCCTCTTAAGAAGATTTGCTCTGCCTTGCCTCCGCCCTGGTGTTGCCCGATGAAAAGTCCGGGCACCATGCGCATCACCTCCTGTGCATTCGCTACTCCACGCATTTCTATGTCATTTTCCATCAGCGATTTGTAGGGATTATTGGAGAAGGCAGTCACAACCACATCCGCCAGACTGGTTTGTCTGCGGCAAAGGGGGATCACGGTCGAACCCAGGCAGGACAGATCCACGGTGGTCTTCCTGAATCCAACCGCCGAAATAAGAACATGATGACTGGCGTTTGCTACGCCATGAAATACAAATCTTCCGGATTCATCGGTTACAACGGTCCTGTTTGTTTCTGTCATCACGATGGTCGCACCTGATAAGGGAAATCTTGAACTGCTGTCGCAAACCATTCCGGTAAGACTGATATCCTGCCCCCTGAGAACATTAAACAGAAGAAAGAAAAGAGTGAAGGAGATTAACTTTTGCATCGAGTGTCTGTATTACCTGCCGAGATGAGCCCTCAGCATCCAGGCGATCTTTTCATGAGTTTATTTACCAGCAAACCTAATTTTTCCAGTTCTCTGAATCAATTGACAAACTCTAAAAATATCTGGAGATATACTCGAATACGGGTATTATGAAATAAACAACAATTAAACTAATATATACATTGATTCTACTCCCGTACCGCTGTAGTTTTATTTGTTTCATACGCCGGCAAATAAGAAGATGTACATGCAGTTCACCAAGGCAGGAGTGGAAACCGGATATACCCTGATATACAAATTATGAACCTTTTGAAAAAACAACCGACATGGCCATAGCAACACTCAATGGAAACGTTTTACAGGTACATAAAACGACCAACAAACAAAAGAATACCCTGCATTACTTCCTTCGTCTTTTTCCCCTTCAAAAATCTTCCAGGGAATTTTCATTTGAATATAAAGAAGGGCACCTGGAATTAAGGGAAGGAGATGCGAATGACCGGGAGAAAGATTTATTAATCCACTGCATCCAGGCACTTGAGCTGTCAGATGCTTTCTACGACTGACACTTCGAGTGGTTACGCCGTCAGCCGGTTTCATTAATATCCTGGTGGAATCATTTTCTTTCATCCTGAATATCGAAAAAACTTTCGGATACCAGATGCTGTCAAAAAAACTCATCGAGTATGTACTGGAATATGCGAATGAAAATAATGTAAAAATTATACCGCTCTGCTCCAATATTAAAAACTACATCCAGGGGCATAGTGACGAATACAGATGTGTGGGAAAAGTATTTGTCGCAGGTAAATGACACTTAATTGAATAGTAAATAATTCATGGCATCACGGATGGGCGCAGATTTAAAATATAGCTCGTCCGGGTTTTTGCGTCCATTGCCTTTTGACTATCTGATTTTTCATAAAAAGACCTATCCTTCTTCTCATAAACCGGATGTGATTTCCCCTTGCCGGAATCTATGATATGAATTTTCTCTACCATTTGAATCGATCCCGGAATCCTTGCGCCATACCAGTGATCATCTTCTTTTTGATTCCAGGTCACCAGTGTCAGTTCAGACCCGGTGGGATACTGATTACCCGCCACAGTCCTTGCGAAATCCACCGCCCTGTTATTTCCATATAAGGTGGACATTGTCGATGTATTTTTGTCAATGGAAGACATAATCACCTTTCTATGCATATCAACATTTTCATTCAAATCGATCGGCTCAGTAAATACAAAGTCATTCGATTTCATGGAACGATGACAGTTCACACACTCCGAAGCAAACAAAGCATTCTTACCATAGGGCGTCAATTGAATCCCATTCGCCCATCTGGCGAAACCCCAACCCTCCGTGTTCGCATATTTTTCCTTATCCCTGGTCATAAAGTCTGCCTGCCTGAATGCGCCTGACTGTAAATTGCCCGACGAATCGACCATCGAAATCCACAGTATTTTCACAATCACAGAGCCATCCGGCCATGGCTTCGTGTGATGCGTCTTCACCGCATCAACGGCAATATCATTCCCAACAATCACCCGCATGGTGCCGTTATCAAATCTTTCTGTGGTACTTATTGCATCCCAGTTCTTATAATCCGGATTAAAAACAATTCCATTCGGCGAAGGCATCACTTTTTGGGCGTGCAAATATCCCCTCATCCACAGAGCGAATTGATCTTTCCATTTGTTTGCTTTCGCGGTATCCGGCGAATAGGGAGAAACCAGTGTTGAGATATAAGACTGAAATACTTGTATATCCTGCTTGCTAACCTTGGCAGATGGATGTATAAAAGTATATTGCCCCAAAGGCATCACCTGAAATCGCATTTGATTCAGTGATTCAAATAAAACTACTTTCTGCAAATCCTTTGAGAGGCTATCCCACTGTGAAAAATTAACCAGTTTCCTTCCCTCCCGCACATGATCGCGCACGACCCAGGAAGCCGGCGCAATCCGGTCGAACCAGGAATACTTCGTCATGCTGGTATGACAGTCAAAACAGGATTTCACAAGTACCTGCTGAACGGAGTCTGGGAGCCGGATAACTGAAGTAACGGGTGGATTCTCCATTGGCGCATCCACAAACTGAATCCCAATAAATACGAAGAGGAATACAATTTCCAGCCAGATCCATTGTTTATGTGAAAATCTTTTCATTTCCTATAAAGTTGTTCTTAACTGCCGAAAAAGGCAATGGACAAATCCTCAGATTTATTGGCGTATTCTCATTCAGATGCTTCACAAAGGGAACGGCTCCTTTTAAAATCCCTGAAATTGCCGCCGGAAAAAGTCTTAAAGAATTTGCTGAAGTAGGCGATGTCCTCGAATCCAAGGAAATAGGCAATCTCTTTCATGCTGGAGCTTGTATAAATCGCCAGTCGCTTCGCTTCAAGTACAATCCTTTGCTGAATATGATGACTGGCGGTAAATCCGGACACACGTTTCACGATTTCGTTTAAATAATTGGGGGAAATGAATAATTCATTGGCATAATCAATCACCATTTTCTTTTTCAGGAAGTCTCTTTCAAGAGAGGCATAAAAATGGTTTACCAGTTCTATATTCTTTGTTTGATCAGATTTCCCGTTGCGTGTCTTTGACAATCCTTTCAGATAACATAAAAAAATCCGCAGCCAGCCACTCAATATTTCTGATCTCAATAATGAATAATTCCCGAATTCCTTCTGTATGCAGCAGAGAATATTCTCCATGTCAGCTTTCTCCTGCCCTTTTTCAATTCCGAAACTGCCGGAACTATCCATCAGCATGTCGTTATAAAAGCTGTTTCCCACCGTGCCAGACGCCAGATGAATAAATTCCCTGCTAAAGGATAGAATATATCCCCTGCTGTTTTCTCCACACTGTAATGAATGGATATGACCTGGTGGTACAAAATAAATCGTATTGTTATTTACGGTATGTCGTTCCAGATCAATACTACAACTGCCTTCTCCGTCCACTATCCAGATGATCTCAAAATAGGGATGGCGATGCGGTTTGTCGATGGAATGCTCCTGCATTTCAGGATCCAACAAAGCACGAATGGAGAATGAAAAATCTTTGCCTCCGCCGTACCGGGGTATTTCATTTGCGCGGGAACGGTCACTTCTTTTGATGAATGTTTCTGTGGCGTGCATGGGTGTTGTTTTTTATTCTTAGGTAATGGGGGTCAAATACCCGGAGACTCCTAAGAATTCCCATATATATGCCAGAGAAAATTTTATATAGACAGATCGTGATAAAGGGATCACATGATATTGATTATCCAATCGTTAAGTAATATCAACATCGAAATGGCAGTTATGAAATTTTTCTCAAAAGCCCCGAAATAATCGGGGCTTAAAAAATAGCACCCGAAATTTTCGGGGATAGACGCACTAAGCGTAGTCTTCTTTTTTGATTCCCAGTTTCGAAATTTTAGATTCCAGTGTGGAGGCCGGGAGGTTTAAGATCTCGGCAGCGCCATGATGCCCCCGGATCTTTCCGTTCGATTTCCTCAAAATCGAAACAATATATTCCTTCTCGGTTTCCGTTTGAATTTTTTTGATATCATCCAGATTTTGGGGATAGCCATCAGATGGAAATGCAAGTCTTCTTGCACCCGGAGATGAATTGCCCAGCGCTCTTTTTAATTCCAGTGCCGACAAGCCATCATTCAGGATCACAGATTGCTCAATCACATTTTCAAGCTCGCGGATATTTCCCGGCCATTCATATTCCTTTAAAGTCACCAGCATCCTTAAGCTGATACCATGGAAAGGCTTATTAACCTTCTTAGAGAATTTATTTGCAAAATAATTAGCCAGTTGTTGTATGTCACCCTTTCTTTCCCTTAAGGGCGGCAACATCAGGGGGAAAACATTGAGCCGGTAATACAAGTCCATCCGGAACCTGCCTTCGGCCACTTCCTTTTCCAGCACCCGGTTCGTCGCAGCAATCACACGAACGTTCACCGGGATCGGCATTTTGCCTCCCACCCGCTCGATCACATGTTCCTGCAAAACCCTTAGCAATTTTGCCTGCATATCCAGTGGCATCTCACCGATCTCATCGAGGAAGATGGTGCCTCCATCTGCCTGTTCAAATTTGCCAATCCTTTTTTCAGAGGCGCCCGTAAACGAGCCTTTTTCATGACCGAATAATTCAGATTCCACCAGGGTCGGCGGAAGTACTGCACAATTTATTTTGATAAATGGTTTTGAAAACCGGGAGGAGAGCTCATGAATACAGGAAGCCACTTTTTCCTTGCCAGTACCGGTTTCACCCTGAATCAAAACAGAAGTATCAAATGGAGCTACCTGAGAAGCCTGATCCAATACATTTAACAACTCCGGGTCGCTGCCAATGATATCTATGAAACCAGAAATGCCGGGATGTTCAGAAAGTTTCTTCTTTTCCTGTAAAGAAATATAGCCTGTTGCCGTGATGAGCATATTATATATACGGCTGAGCAGAGCCAGATGCTCATTATGATAAGCATGTTCATTGCGGCTGTAAAACGAAAAATAGCATTCGTTTCCATTCAGGTCCATAAAAGAAATCGTCAGATTCGATTCCAGATCAAAAGTTCTCGCAATCAAATCCCGGAATGGATTCGTCAGTCTCAGTTTTTTAAAATCATCCCCGTTATACCAGTTTGGCTTTTTTTCAGCGATGCTTTCCCGAAGGATCTTTTTAAATGAATCCATTTTCAGTCCGGTCACCGTGAGCAATTCTTGCATACCCATGGTCTGGTATTCTTCCATACCAAGCCGGAGGAAGCTGATTCCCTCATAAGGTATATCACCGGTGACCTTTTTACCGATGGTCAGATAATCGAATGGTATATGCGACTGCAGTTTTTTTACTATTTTCAAAAGACGCTGACCCGGTTCACTTTCGTCTTTATCAATTTCTGCCAGGGAGCTCATTAACTGATTCTCCCTTCTAAGGGCCGTTTCCAGGCTGTTTTCATGACGATACCTTGCAATATCCATTGCCACCAGCACATCTTTATCGCGAAAAGGTTTCACCAAAAATCCGTAAGGCTGAGTTGCCTTAGCTGCTTCCAATATGGTTTGATTTGAATAAGCAGATAAAAAAATAAAAGGGATACCCTGTTCTTTTAGTTCGCCGGCAAAATCAATCCCCGTCAATTTTCCCTTTAAATGAATATCCAGCAGGGCCATGCCGGGATTATGCAACCTGACAAGCACCCGGGCAGCTTCAACGGAAGAGGCAATACCGGAAACAATATTCCCGGCCTCTTCCAATGTGAGGCGAAGGTCATCTGCTACGATAAACTCATCCTCCACAATAATAACTTTCTTATTCATCGGCATTAACCCTAAGTTATTCAAAAAAAATAATACCGGTCAGATCGTTTTCGTATCCCCCGGGTATGCAAATGAAACCCGAATTTTTACACCTTCCCGGCCATCCAGCCTGAACTGACCTCCCAGCTGACCGCAAAGGCCTTCCATCAGCCGGATGCCGAAAGAATCCATTTTATCAATATCCCGATTCTCAGGAAAGCCACGCCCGTTATCCGAAATGGTTAGCAGCAGCTGATTTTCTTCCGGAATATGAATTAACGAAATGGATATGGTACCGCCTGACTCATCCGGAAATCCATAAGCAATGGAATTCGCGATGGCCTCGTTCAAAATCAATCCCAATGGCGCACCCCTGTTCAAATCCAAGAGAATATTTTCAACCCGTATATCAAAATGGATACTTCCGCCGACTTCCATGCGATCTTTTAAACTTTCCACCAGTTCATAGATATAATTTCGAATATTCAACCGCGAATAGTCTTCTGACTGATTCAAAACATGATGAATCAGCGAAATCGCATACATACGCTGCTGACTGATGCGAATCGCCTTTAGTGCCGCTCCGTTTTTGAGATAATAAGATTGTGTATTTAAAAGACTGACCACAATCTGAAGATTGTTGATTATCCGGTCATGCATTTCCTTGATGATCTCCGCCCTTTCTCCGAGCAATTGTTTTTTTTCATTTTCAAGACTTTCAATCGCTTTGTTTTTTTCAGCAAACACTTCTTCTACTGATTTCAGGTTGGGAATAATTGATCGTTTGACAAAATAACGGGTCACGATAACGATCCCGATTACAAAAATGATCCCTCCTGAAAGAATCGCAATGATCATTTTTTCGTCCATGATATTTTTTTAAATCGTGGAGACCATACTCTTTGAGTGGCACCTGTAATTTAAAAACTCTCGAAGCAATTCAAATTTCTTCTAATTTAATTTGGTTGAAATCGGTGATATCGGCAACTATATTCTTTATCTGTCCAGTTTAATCACAACGCATTTTTCATTCGGTGATATTCACAAGTTTTGCCTTCACCCGTCAATTGTCTGCCCCTGATACGCCGGATACCTTTGAAATAAATTATTTAAAATGAAACAGCTGATTAAAGGATCCCTCCACAACGTAGAAACGCAGATCTGGCTCAAACTGATTATTGTATTTGTTCTCCTCTTCATGCTCATCGGCGATACCTCTGCTCAGATATTAGATTATGCAACGGATATTCGACTTTCCGCTGACGTCAGGGCTTTTCTGAAAGAAGTAAATAAAGGGGCCGGACTGGAAACCATGTCGGCCAACGACGCGCGAAAAGTGCTCGAGGACGCACAGTCTGGTGCAAAAGTCGATTTATCGGGCATCACCATCTCAGATAAAATCATCAGCAGCGGAGGATATAAAGTAAAATTGAAAATTGTCAGGCCCGAAGGCGCTAAAGGCATCCTTCCTGTTTTCATTTTCATTCACGGGGGCGGATGGGTGCTGGGAGATTTCCCTACGCACGAACGCATGGTGCGTGACCTGGTTGTAGAATCAGGCTTCGTTGCCGTTTTTGTTGACTACACCCGCACACCGGATGCCGCTTATCCGCAGGCCATCAATGAAATTTATACAGCACTTCAATGGGTATCCGAGCATGGTTCAGAAATCCAGGTGGATGGAAAAAAACTAGCGGTAATCGGAAACAGCGTCGGTGGGAATATGACCGGTGTGATGTCGTTAATGGCCAAGGCAAAACACGGCCCGGAAATTAAATTGTCCATCATGCTCTGGCCCATCGTAGATGCCAACTTTGATACCGAATCTTATAAAGCCTATGGAGATCAGCGATACCTGACGAAAGCCACCATGATGTGGATGTATGATATGTATATCCCGGATCCTGAAAAACGAAAGGATATTTATGCATCGCCTTTGCGGGCAACGGTGGATCAATTAAAGGGATTACCTCCGACATTGATTTTTACTGCCGAAAACGATGTTCTTCGGGATGAAGGAGAAGCCTATGGGAGAAAACTGGATGAAGCAGGTGTTCCCGAAGTCACCGTCAGATACAATGGCATGATCCATGACTGGGGCCTGCTGAACGGACTCGCCAATACACCGCAAACCAAATCTCTTTTCATTCGCTGTGGTGCTGAATTGAAGAGATACCTGAAGTAAAGCCCAAAGCCTAAAGCCTAAAACCTTTAATCAACCGCCAACCGTCAACCGTCAACCGTCAACGATAATATTCACAACTAAAAATAAAACAATGACAACAGCGACACAAACCAAACCTTCTCAGATCGTGGATTACGCAACCGATCCCCATCTCTCCAGGGAAGTAAAAGCATTTCTAAAATTATTAAACGCGCCCGGTGGAGAACCACTGGAAGAGATGTCCGCACTCGATGCGCGTGAAGTATTGGTGAATGCACAGGCATCAGTAAAAGTGGACCTTTCCGGAATCGAAGAATCTGAAAAAACA
>Ga0080027_10001262_pt1 | contig 10256 bp, 14 predicted proteins | sample OrgsoiDNA2013046_FD_70962 | JGI IMG/M metagenome (GOLD analysis project Ga0080027, IMG submission 70962) | Permafrost soil microbial communities from the Arctic, to analyse light accelerated degradation of dissolved organic matter (DOM) -... | ecosystem: Environmental > Terrestrial > Soil >...
AAACGGTCCAGGTGCGCTTCAAATTGCTCATGGAAGACAACGTCGCCCTCTTTCACCTTGAAACGTCCGTTATCTCCCGCCTCTTCGTACCCGCCTGAAAGCACGAGAGCTGCATACGCTTCCTCGTGGACGTGACGGGAGAGGGAAGAGGCGCGAATTGTCTGCCACATGCGCATTCACACCAGCATACGTGTGTCGCAAATATCTTGCTAATCAACACGCTGGACACTCGCATTCTTCGAATCCCATACGGGACTTCATGCATGCAGCGTCACCCTGCAATCCGTGCACCCTATTTTTACGCCCATGTGGTCAGCAAACCTTACCTTGGGATTACGTCCCGCTTGCCCGTCATCCGGGCGGTACGTCAATGAATCCAGGCACGGAGTTTCCAGAACGAATTGCCGTCGGAGAGCCGTGTGGCGCCGATCAGGAAAATCAATCCGAAGACCAGGACTCCAGGCACAACAGCCCATCTTCCTTCGTATACATCCATGCACGCATCCAGCAGTTGAATCAAACCAACGAGCACCATCAAGTTGCCGAGTGAACGTCTGGTGCCGACAAGCAAAAGGGCAACGAGCATAAAAGCAAGAGCTAGATTCTGTGCTGCCATGTAGCCGGCATAGATTTGGACCGCTCGATTGATCTCGTCGTGAGGAGAGACCAGCATGGCGGGATGAACGAGAGCAATCACCGCGCCGACGAAAGTGAGCAGCGCGCCAAGAATCACGATCAGGCGCACCCACAACGGCATCGGCCCGAGGTGGACTGTTTCAGTGTCGTCCATGGATTTGGTCATGATTCTTTCCGTTTCTGAGAGGAAATTTGCATAGCTTCGGTTGTTTGGATCTTCGTCTACGACGTTTCCTTGACCGGCGGAGCCACTGTGGCCCACCGTTCGGCGATTTTGTCTCCCTCGAAGCGCCACAGCACAAAGCCATGAAACTGCATCTTCTGTCCCGACGTTGGGTCGGTCCACCGCCAGACGTTGCGGCACATTACTTTGTCGCTCTCGGCAATCATGTCTTCAATCTGCAGATGCAGATCCGGCATGGACCTGTACATGGCGATCATCATTTGTTCGTCGCCATCGACGCCGGTAGGCTTTCCGCCCGGTCCGTCATGGTCGTAGAAATCCGGCGTCATGTTCTTGCGGATGACTGCGGCATTTCGCTGATTAACGAAATCCTCAAAGTGCTCTCTGACAAATTTCTTCATTTGATCCAAGGTCAGTTTGGTTGGCACGGTCTGCTCCTGAATTAGAATGATGCTTACCCGGCTTAAGAGCTGTGACATCGAACTTCTCGCACGAATCTCCAAACGAAGAGTCGAGGGTGTCCCCGATTTTTGTCCCGCTGCCACTCGTGTCGGAAGTCCACCACTGCGCAAGCTACTTGGGCTCGGTCAAAGTCTTATCGATCTCTTCCGGCGATGCCTCAACGCCTATTTGAAAATTGGTCTCGTAACTCATTGTTTTATTCCTTTGTTTCCGATCGCCGCGCTGACCGCCGCAACCTGCGTGTCGCCGCCGATCACGGAAATGAGATGAGCCTTGGCCTGCCGGGGCGGATCGGGCAATGCTTCCCCTATGAAGCGATCTAAGCGCAGCTTGATGCTAGTGGTCGTCTTTTCCGTGCTCTTCACGTGAGGTCAGCCAACCGAATCGAAGGTGAGCATTTTTCATTCCGGCTCCTTCTTTTCATGCGTGAGAACCTGGGTCTTCCCATTGGCAAAGACAAGTGTGAGCTCATGCGAGAACCGTTCGCGGTCGTGCAGGATTTTGGTTCCGTCCTCTTCCTCTTCTTCCCAATGGTCGGTGAATTTCACCGAGCGCCAGTGCGCGATGTGACGATCTTCGCCTTCGCCGAATACTCCATTGAGCATTCCAGCAGTACAGAGCAATCCGACGTGGCCGCCGTGCAGCGGTGTCAGCGGTCGGCCTCTGACGTCATTCGGCTTGGGCAGAAGCACGCGGCCCGCTTGACGATACGCGGCTGATTCCAACAACAAGTCCGATACGTCTGCCAGTTCCGTCATGATATTAAAGCACTTATATCGCATCAAGCGTTAAGATGTGTAAGTAAATGTGTCGGTTTTGAAGATTTGCCACTGCTCGCAGGTCGCACGAATAGCGCGCTATTACGGTCGTCGCTCTTTCACCACCTGTGCCGTTTCGTCTCTTTTTCGTCAGGTGGATTAGCGTCGGCGAGGGGGTCTCTTTGCCGAGGTTTCGGATCCAGGGTCGTTCACGGAACGGTTCCACAGAAATGCGCTCGTAACGCACTTCCAGCACGGTCAGGTATTCTGCCCAGCAATTGAAGGACTACGCTGTCACCCGCTGCCGACTTCATCAACGCGCGCCCCAGAGGTGACACCCAACTGATGTGGTTGCGGTTGAGATCGATCTCGTCGGTACCGACGATGCTCACCACTCGCTCCACTCCCGCGGCATTGGCAGAGCGCACGGTCGCTCCGAAGAACGCCCTCGTGGCCGCCTGCCCCGCTCTCGGAGCTTCCGGGTCCACCACTTCCGCGGCTTCGATTCGCTTCGTGAGAAAGCGAATCCGCCCATCGATCTGCCGCAGCCGCCGCTTGCCGTACTGATAGTCGGCGTTTTTCAGCCCTTCGCGTCGCCAGATCCGCTGCAATCGATCCTTCCCCACCTGCCACCCCGCATCCCGCAACAACACCGTGATGCGCCGGTAGCCGTACCGCCCATATTTTGCGGCCAGGGCCAGGATCGCCTGCGTCAGCTGATCTTCGTCCGTGCGCCGCAGCGGCAAATAGCGTTGGGTTCCTCGCCCATTGCCGCACCACGCGGCATGCCCGCCGCTCACTCCCTACGTACTCCTCGCGGGCATGCTCCACGGCGCACCGACGTCGCTCCGGGCTTAGAAGTTTCCCTCCGCGATATCCTTCAGGATCTGCTTGTCCAACGACAGCTCCGCGACTAGCCGCTTCAACTTGCCGTTCTCTTTTTGCAGTTCTTTCAGCCGCTTCGCCTGGTCCATCTTCAAACCGCCGTATTCCTTACGCCAGCGGTAGAACGTCTGCACCGTGATGGCCGCTTCTTTGCACGCTTGTGGCGTGGTTTTTCCGTTCGCGATGCTGACTTCAATTTGCCGCAGCATCGTCACGATTTGCTCGGGCTTGTACCTCTTCATCGGCATGACCGCTCTTCCTCCCAGTGGATTCTCTCTCTTTCCACTTGGTACAAAATTGCCCGGTCACGTCACTATCTTTCGCGGCCCTCCTCCCCGCCGATGCGCCAGGCCATCTTTGCCCAGCGCTATATAACGGTCCTTCCACACATACAGCCGCTTTCGCCGAATGCCAAGTTCCTGCGCTACTGCACTCACGCTTTCCCCAGCCAACACCCGGCGCCACCGCTGCTAACTTCAACTCCGTTCCGTACTCCGGGGGATTCGTCTTCCCTCGTGACATGTGTTCTCCTGGTTGAGAACTGTCACCATTATCTCTGTCTCAGTTTTGGGGTGCACTCCATCCGTCTGTCCCCCTATTCTCTCCTATTCTCGACTATGGCCTCTCCGCTGTAACCCAGACAGGCTCGGATTCAAATTTGCCACGGAGCAGGCGCGTGCTTTCCGGAGCGACTGTCTCAATGTCGGCTTTGGTAATTGCGGGGTCGGGGTCGACCGTTAAGAGGACCGAAACAGCATACCGCTCGCCGGCTTTCATCTTGGGCGGGCCGCCCCGGTACACCTCGAACTCGTTTCCCGCAAAGTGATCTCTCGGAATCACAAACCAGAATCGCGCAAGCTTCTGAGCGGGAGTTAGCTTTCCATAAAAGGACGCATCGGAGGACATGCTATCCGGAATTTCCTTGCCGTCTTTGTCGCGAACCACGAGCCTTAAGTACGCCCCAGCCAGATCCGAATCTGACGCCAGCAACGACGACTGTCCCAAATTGCGAATCTGATAGCGCACAAGAATCCTGTCCTGCGGGAGAACCTTATGCGGCTCCACGCTGGCTTCGAGTCGGACCGTCCTGGGATCGGCGAACAAGCTTTCGCCGCTCTGCGGAAAAGCAATTGCGGCCAACTGGAGCAATAAGATGGACGCGAGAAGTGAGGGTCTGGCGAGAGACCATTTTTGTCCAAGCCATGAGTGGCTAGGTTCCACTTTTAGTGTTGCACTTCTTACGTATTTCATCATCGATCTTGTTCCTTTCCGCATCATCTTTTTCATTTGGCCGACCATTGTTGTGGCCTAGCTCATGGAAAAATAGAGTGAGTTGACCGTTCGGGTCGACATTCCCTGCTTGCACAAAGGCGTTACCAAAATAGATATGATTTCCTCCAACATCCCCCCTCGCGTTATAGTTCAGAGAGCCGTCCGAGCCGATCTTGTCATTCGTCTGAATATATACGCGAGTATCGATTGCATTTGGATTACCTGGATCGGGGTTGGGAAGTGGACCCGCGGTAGAATCGACGTTGAAAAGCGACGCATTGTCGATCAAGGAATTCGCTTTACCCGCACCGCCAAATAAAGCAGCACAGTCCTTCAATGCATTAACGACGCTCTTTGCTTTCTCCTTGAGCGCATCTACTGGATTCTTATTGCCGCCGCCCAAGTCTCCTCCTTGGTAGGAGAACGGATCGGCATCGATAGTAGGCACGGGGTCTGGCAATGAGTCCGTGACGTTTACGATTTCATTTGCCACTAAGTCTGGCAGAGGGTTTTCCACTGACAGGATGTCGTCGATTAACGACCCGTAGTCACCTCCACCTCCGCCACAGCAAAGTGGTCGGCATGATCCGCTCGAAACCAAGTTGTACCGTCGTTGTACCGCGACTTCCTGGGGAAATCTCGGTAACTCATTGATTAGATTTGGCGTCCCCGACGGGATTCGAACCCGTGTTATCGCCGTGAAGGGGCTTTTAAGGTTCCGCCGCAACCGCTGCATTCTATAGTCTAAACAGCTTCGCTATCAATTACTTCCGCAAAAGCAGGGTTAGGGAGTGTTAGGGGTAGTTTAGGTACGTTTACGTTCCCGTTCGGTACGAGAGCGTTCCCGAATCCCTCAGCTAGTTCCGGAGTGAAAACGCGATCTAGACCCCGCACGGCGTCCAGCGAGTATGTCGGCGAGAGGTGCGTATACCGCGCGGCCATGCGAACGTCGCGGTGCCCAAGTTGCGCGGCAATTGTATGTAAGCCAGCTCCCTGCATTCCCATCCAGCTACCACACGTATGCCGCAGGTCGTGAAATGTAAAGTCTTGAATCCCAGCCTTGCGGCACGCACGCAGGAAGCAAAGCGAGACGTTCTCCTCGCTTGAGTAATCGGCCACGCGGAAAACACGGTCCCGCGCCACCGTGCTGCGGGGGAGCGAATCAATGACTCGGCACGCGGAAGCATTTAGCCACACGGCCCCGCCTTCTCCGTTTTTGGTCTGGGGCAGCAAAATGCGGCTGCCTACACGATCTAGATCCAGCCAGCGGACGCCAAGCAGTTCGCCCCGACGCATTCCGGTCGCAAGCGCAAGCAGCACCATAGGGCGAAGCCACGACGCGCAAGTAGCGAGAAGCCGGGCGTTTCCGTCGGCTGCAAATAGCGCAATCTTCCAGCGGGTGCCTTCGGGGGCTTCGCTCCGCGAGCGTGGTTAACCGGGATAAGTTCCCATTCCACCGCGACAGCGAGAACGTGTTTTAGAGTGTTCAGTTCCTTGATGACCGACCCGGGTGTGACTTTCCCCGCTCCGTTCTGTAATGTAACCCTGCACATCAATTCGGCGAATCTCCGCCAGTCGCATCGCGCCGAATGCTGCTTTAAGTTGTGTCTCGGCAATCCCCCGGCTTCGCTCGTAGGCTGGCGGGGTAATGCGTGCCTTTTGGTATGCCAAGTAACGAGGTAGGAAAGCGGCGAATGTGTCTTTTGTTGGCTCGGTATAACCGAGGACGCGGGCCTTTTCCGCTTCGCCCATCTTCGCACTGCGCAGCGCTCGCGCCTGCTGAAGCGTCGGCGCTGAGGTTTTCTCCTGGCGTCGGCGGCCTTGCGCGTCCACGTAGGAAATGCGGAAATAGCCGTCACGCTGGGTAACCCCGTCTCGGTCCTTAGTCTTTGCCATTTTGTCCCCTCTTCGTGAGCAGCAATTTGTATTCGGCGTTGAGCTGGGCTTTCTTCGTTTTAGACGACGAACGATCCAGCAACACCCGAATTCTTTCCATCCTCCGGCGGTTTCTCTGATACTCGGCGGCATCTGCCTTGCTCTTTGGTTTCTTGCCGCAGCGGCGCGAGCAGTGCATCTTTCCCTTGCGAGTCTCCATAAACCAGTTGCCGCAGTCGGCGGCTTTACAGCGGCGGATTCTCTCTAAGGAGCGATCCTCAAGGCAGCTCCGCAGCATGTCTCCAAACACACTGGCTCGCCCTGGCGTGCGGTCGATCGGCTCCAGCGGCACAGTCGCGAATCCGCCATGGAGCGTCGTCGATATTCCGACTCGCCAACCGTACCGGGCCAAACCACGGTTAACGAGTGCGAGGGGTGCTTTCGCCTTCGGGTTTCCCCACAGGTTTTTTTTGCCTTGGGTGTTGCTTTTACCGAGGATGGCGAGTCCAGCTTGGGCCGTTTCGCAGTGCGATGTGGCCAGGATTTAGAGGCTGGATGCGTGCGGATTCTTCGTCCATACGTAGCTGAGCGTCTGCATCTTTTTGGCGCTGGTATTCCGGAATTGTTTTCGTTGTCATGGCCAGAGTGTGGCAGAACTATCTCGTCTAAACTGTCCAATTTGGGTCACTCGGTGACAACGTCCGGTGCACTCCGAATTGCCCGTAATCCTGGCGGAACCTTATCCGACAGGTACTACAATCGGTCAGCAACCTTGCGCATCGCTGCTTCGAAAGTTTTCATCAAGTCGCACTGCGCTCGGGTCGCGTTCCAATTCACTCTAAGCGGAGCGTCATTGATGATTCGGATTGTGAATCTTGGTCTCATCAGTGTGGTTATTATTTCATTCGTATGCACAACAGCAGCGTCCTCCAACGAAGTCACCGATCCCTCCACCACGCTGCTTCGTGACAATTGGTTCATCCAGCCCTCGGCCGATGGGCCTGCCGAAGGGGCGGCAATCTCGGCGGTTGGATTTCCGACGCGCGGCTGGTATCCGGCCACCCTTCCTTCCACGGTTCTGAGCGCTTTGGTAGAGGACAAGGTGTACCCCGATCCCTACACGGGGATGAACCTGCGCTCCATCCCAGGCACGACCTACCCCATATTTGAGGACTTCTCAAATATCCCGATGCCACCAAACAGCCCCTTCCGCCAGCCAAGGTGGTTTCGCACGGAGTTCAAACTTCCGACTGAATACAGCGGAAAGTCGCTATGGCTTGGTTTTGACGGCATCAACTACCGTGCCAACGTGTGGATGAATGGCGTGCAGATCGCCTCCTCACTGCCCCAAGTGTCAGACGCAAGCGCGCCAGCGCTGACTGGCGGCCCGCGAACGGGAACTCCTGACCACCAGTTAATTCCATGTCGTGTTCACTGGACTTTCGCCAGATCATCGTCGCTGGATCCGCCCGCGTTATCCTTATCTTCTTACCCGTAAAAATTCTGAGTCGTGTCTTTAGCGGCAAGTTCCTCGCCGGCCTGAAACGTCTTCACCGACGCAACCAGCTTTGCCGCACGGGTCCGGCAGCCGCTCTCGCCGATCCGCAGCAGTTCGCCACACCCATAGGGGTCTCACAAAGCAGACATAAGTCAGTAGCGATACCAGACCCCACGCAACTATCAATGATAGGCGTTCTTCGTTCTTCGGACTTGAGAAGTCTGATTGTCGCCTGCGCCCGCGAACGACAGTTGCCCTGACCTTTGTGCAAGCACTCTGCGGAGGGGTGGGAACCACGCACGCATATGCAACGGGCTTTGTGCGCCTAGTTAAGCCCAACGCGGCGGACCAGATCCTTAAACCGAGGGTCGTCGCGGAGAGGATCAAAAAAGGGATGAACTTTAAGGAATTGCAGAATGGCTGACCGTTCGTTGTAGGCTTGCTCCAGTGCCGCAAAGCTCTGGTCGCGCTCGCCCAGTCCTAGGTAGGCGTTCACGAAGGCTCCAGCAGGAACATACCCTGCCAGCTTTCGTTTCTTCAGTTCCGCGAGGAGCTTGAGTGCATCTGCGCGGCGCCCGGCATGGGCGTACGCTCTGATCAGCACACCAATAATCCCCGGGCTACGGTCAGAAAGCGTAAGTGCCTTTTCGAGCGGAGGAATTGCGTCCTCAGGTTGATTCTTGGCGATGAGTACGTATCCGAGATACCGAAGGATACTCGCATCGTTCGGCTCGATCGCGAGGACGCTGCGCAACTCCTCGAGGGCTTCGTCGTAGCGCCGGGCTTGGAATAGTATCCACCCAATGTCTGCACCCGATACCGCAAGCGGATCGAGTTCGCGACCCCGCTTTGCCCAGGTCAGGGCCTCGTCGGTACGCCCCTGACGGAGCATCCACCCTGAGAGTCCCTTGTGGGCGGCAGGGTTGCTCGAATTCAATTCCAAGGCCCGACGGTATTCCGCCTCCGCCTCGGTCCAGTGCCACTGTTGTTCCTGAAGGTCCGCCAGAATCACGTGCGCCTCGGCAGAATCCGGGTCAAGCTCCAGCGCTTTTCGGATTGCGCTCATCGCCGCCTCGCGTGCATCTTCGGGACGCGCGCCCATGAAGACTGTGCTGAGGGCGGAATTTGCCCTTGCTACGCCGACGTAAGCCGGTGCAAACCTCGGGTCTCTGTTTAACGCCTCCTCAAAGTAACGAATGCTCTCTTCTATTTCAGCTCCGCTGTTGCTTTTGCCCAATGCGAATCGGCCCTTAAGGTAGCTTTCGTAAACCTCGGGCGAGACTGAGGGCGCCTTCCGAAGCCTCTCGTGTTCCTCTCCCGTTACCGTAACCTCGACCTTCTGGGCTATGGATTGCGCCACTTCGCTCTCGAGAGCAAGCACATCCCGCAGTTCGCGATCAAAGGTTTCCGACCAGATGTGCCCGTCGGTTGCACCTCGAATTAACTGGGCGGTGACCCGAATTCGACTACCCTCTCGGATGACTGACCCTTCGACAATCGCGTCGACGCCGAGCGTCTTAGAAATCTCCGGCACCGAGAGGTGAGTTTCCTTGAAACGCAGCACCGAGGTGCGGGAGATGACACGCAGATCGTGGATCCCGGCGAGGCGTCCGATGAGAGCCTCAGTAATACCGTCAGCAAGATACTCCTGTGCCGGGTCACCGGACAAATTTCCCAGGGGCAATACAGCAATGGACTTGATGGGCGATTCCTGGCTGCTCTTGCCGCCACCATTTCGGATCAGCATCAGAGCCAGCGCACCTATGCCCAGCAATAGAACTACACCTGCTGCCACCATCATCCGTCGGTGCTGAGAAGTGGAGGGTGGTGGCGCAACCGCGATTACTGTCTGTGCGCCATTGACCGGAGCCAGGAACCGGTACCCCCGGCGCGCCACCGTTTCGACGAATTTTGGGTCTTCTGCCGAGTCGCCCAGGGCATCGCGCAATCTGCGGATCGCAGCGTTCAAGCTGTGGTCAAAATCGACGAACGTGTCGGCTGGCCAGAGCCTGTTTCTCAGCTCCTCGCGGCTGACAACTTCACCAGGGTGTTCGAGCAGCAGGGTCAGGACCCGGAACGGCTGCTCCTGGAGCTTTATCCTGGAGCCATCCCGACGGAGTTCACCCGCGCGTAAATCAGCCTCAAAATTCCCGAATTGGATGGTACGAGAGCCGCTATCGCTGGTTTCCGCCATCGCGTTTCTTCCGAGTGTGCGGCCAGTTTAGCAGAACGAGGCCGCTTTCGATGCTCATCTAAGCGTCTGACCCAGAGCGAGTTACGCGGGTGATCGAGGCGTCACCTGCAGGTTACCCGCAAACCATTGATATACGCGGCCGCCGAACCGATGCTGACAACGTTGACGAGCGAAATGCCAGGCCGGCGGCGCCAGTAACTCGAAGGTGGAACGAGAGTCGGACGTAGTCAGCAGCGAAAAAGGAGAACATCACCATGAGCTCATGTGCAGAAACCATCCAGGAAACGAGTACTGAGGGTGCTCCTGCGATTTGCGTGGTCAGCCCTGCCTCTCTCTGTAGCGCCCCTCAAACCGCGGTGAACGAAAGGATGGAGCCATCGTGGTGTGACCAGCGCCGGCTAACGGAGAAACTCGAGCGCTTTCTCCTCACTCGTCCAGCCTCTCCTTTTCTCGCCGTGGATTTGGATGTGATCCAGGCCAAGTATCGCGAAC
>Ga0080027_10001263_pt1 | contig 10255 bp, 7 predicted proteins | sample OrgsoiDNA2013046_FD_70962 | JGI IMG/M metagenome (GOLD analysis project Ga0080027, IMG submission 70962) | Permafrost soil microbial communities from the Arctic, to analyse light accelerated degradation of dissolved organic matter (DOM) -... | ecosystem: Environmental > Terrestrial > Soil >...
CGGATTCGAAGTGAAAGGCGCCGGTACTGTCGGCCGAGGGCACGAGGAGGAACGAGATGTTTTTGTTGAGGGTGCCGGCGGTGAGGATGTCGAGGCCGGAGAGATCGAAGCCGTGGGTGGTGATGCCCTGGACGCCGGAGGCGGCCTGATCGACGAGAACCTTGTCGGTGTTTTCGCGGTGCCAGTTGGGGGTGATGCGGAAGCTGACGGGCCAGTAGGCGGGCTCGTGGAAGATGGGAGCGTCCTTGTCGTTGCCGAGCTGGTAGCCGTTGTCTTTGAAGACCTGGCCGAAATTATTGAGTTTGGGCCATGCTTCGTGGCAGGCGGAGCAGGGGAGACCATACTTGCGGGCGAAGGCGGGAATGGCCTGCGCGCGTGGCGCTGCGGAAACGAGGAAGAGGGCGAGCGTGACGAGGGCCGTGGAGCAAGCGCCGAGAGCCGCAGCGTGGCGGCGTCCGCGTGCAGTGCGAGTGTACATACCGTCTCCTGAGGGAAGCATCGGGAAATGAGAGAGAACCTTGAGAAGTGAGGAGCCAAAACGGGAAGGAAGGGCTGTAGAGCGGGAGAAAGGTGATGCGAATGTGGAACAAAACCGCCAAAACGCCAAAGTGAAGAGCAAGACCTTACCTCCAGAACCCAGGCTTAGCTGGTAGGACCACCTGACACCTACCTGCAGGCCGACGGGAATATTAGGACGTTTGTCTTAGAAATGCAATTAATTTGTAAAATAATTGTCACATGTGATGTGAGACCCAGATTTTCCACGAGTTTTGTGCATACGGGGAACTCGGCAATTCCCCATTTCTCCCAGAGGTTAACGATTCCTTGGGGTTCTGGAGACAGGCTACATGGTTTGGGGTTGGAGGGGAGCTTCCTGCCTTGGTTCACCTCCTATTCCCGCGGGGACGGCTGGGTGCCACAAAAGATCTTTCGCCCCGCGGGGCTTGGCGCTTGCGGGGTTGGTTCCCGCGGCTTGCCCGTGGGCTGTATTCCTTCGCCGTTCTGCGCCTGGTTGAGCTGCTGAGATTGGAGTGGCATCGACATTTGGATTTCTGGTTTTCGCGGAGAGGATGCAGCCGTGTATAGTCTCGAACAATACGACCGGTATGCAGTCATCACGAATTCAGTCCTTGCGAGTTCCGCGCTCACGAATTTGGACATCACGTATCCAGCCATGAAGAACTCGAGGCGCGAAACGTTAGGACGTACCCGGCAGAGCGGCTTCCGCCTCGGGATTGCGGGGCTTTGCCTGGGGCTGGTTGCGGTGCTGTGCGGGGATGCGGGAGGGGCTAAAACCAAGGTTAAGACGGTTCCGGCGGTGAGTGGCGCAATCGAGGTCACGGCATCGCTGGCGGACGCGGTGAAGGCGGTGGAAGAGGTCGCGGCCGATCCCGTTGTGTACGGCACCTATGTTTACGAGCGCGACAAGACGCTGAGCGGCGCCCACGAGGCGGACACTTCATCCGCATTCGGGAAAGATGTTTCGGAAGGGAAAACCTTGTACAAGGTGGCTGAGGACGTTCTTGCGCCGCGACATTTCAAGGAAGCGGAGGACAGCGGCACGATCACAGTGCGCTATGTGGTGCATGCCGTGAACCCGGCGATCGTGAGCATCCGGGTGGACGCGGTGTTTGTGGAATCGGCCCGGCGGGTGGCGCATGGGTCGGAAGGCGCTGTGGAAAGCGCGGAGTTTGGGCAGATCCAGCAGCGCCTAAGCCGCATTCAGGCTCGCGAGAAGGAAGGGGAGGAGGAGGCCCGGGAAGAAGCGGTAGGGGGGAAGGATCGGCGTGAGCCCGAGGCGGTGGCTACTCCTTCCGAGTCGAATTCCGCTGGGGCAGCCTCAGAGCCGGCGTCTTCTGGAACAGGTTCTACTGAATCGGCTCCTTCTGGACTAGCTACTTCTGGGCCGGCTTCTTCCATGCCTCCGGAAGCAATGCCCGAGCCAAGGGCGCCTACGACGGGGGCGGTATCCCCTGCTGCTTCGGGCTCGGTTGCTGAAGTGGAACATAGGGTCAAGGAGCTGCGGCGGCAGGTGGAGGCGCGGGTGAAGCGGCCGGGGGCGGCGTTGAAGTCGGCTCCATTTCGTACGGCGACGACGATCCAGACGGTGCCGGGAGCGGCGGAGGTTGCTATCGTGATTTTGACGCCGTACTGGTATGGGGTGCAGACCACGGACGGGCATACGGGGTGGATCCGGCGCGATGAGTTGGAGGGATTGCCTTGAGGGCGGGCGCTGTTCTTACTTTTCTGATGGCGATTGCGGTGGTGGCGCTCGGGCAGTCCTCTGCGGCTGTGGAACGCAGTTATGCGGCGTCCAAAGGCGAGGTGGAGGCGGCATTGAAGAGCTTGCAGGTTGGCGCGGGCGGACGATTGCCGACTGTGGATGGATTTATTGGGGAGCAGGGTTTAGCGCTCGATCGGTTGCAGCGTCCGCATTATGCCTATGCGGTGGAGGTGATGCCGAAGGGTGGGGGTGCAGTGGTGCGGGTGCGGGCGCGGATTACGGCATGGTTGGCGGGGCCGAACGCGGCGCAATCGGGGTATCGGGAGCTGCCGTCCAATGGGCGGCTGGAGAATGATCTTCTGGAACGGCTAGAGGATTTGTTGGGGGCAAAAGTTGGGGCTTCTGCCAGTTCGGGCGCGCCTGCTGCCGCGTCCTCTCCGTCTTCTCGGGCGGCGACTGTTCCCATGGCGGCGTCCAATGGAGTGTTTACGACGGCGCGGCCGGGGGCGAATGCATTGCCGCCGCGGAGTTCGGTGGAGGCTGCGGCTGGCCCGGTACCGGGGAAGAGCGATTCGGCGAGTTATGCGCAGAGTTTGCGGGAACAGGCGAAGAATCTGGAAGAGGTGTTGCGCAACCAGACGCGGCCGACGGATCTAGCGGCGGTGAGGAAGGCGAAGACTCCTGTGTACTCGAGGCCGTCGGAGCAGGGGGAGGTTTTGTTTCTGGCGGATGCGCAGGATGAATTTCAGGTGCTGAACACGAATTCGGAGTGGGTACATGTGCAGATTTCGGGATTATCGCGGGGCTGGATTCGTGGTGCGGATGTGGAACTGCCTTCGCGTGGGGCGGCGGTTGTGAGAGGTGCGACACCTGCGGCGGTTCCGGCCGCGATTCCTACTGCTGCTCCCGCTGGGGAGCCTGCGTTTCGGCTGACTAAGCAGGAAGTGAATTCTTATCCGGGGGATTGGGAGCCGTTGAAGGGGAAGATGGTGCGGATTTATTCGCTGGCGCCTACTGGGGCTGGGGCGACTTCGGCTGGGCAGAAGTGGGACGTGGCGCGGACGATGTTTCGGCGGGCTGCGGCCCGGTTGACGGTTACCGCTGGGGAGAGTGTGGAGGGAGTGGTTTTGATTTTTGATTCGGCAGATGGGGGGATGGCTTCGGCGACGGTGACTTCGTTGAAGGATTGGGATGAGGGGCGGATTACGGAGGATGTGTTTCGGGGGGAATGTTCGTTGAATCCTGCGGAAGCGTTTGGGAAGTAGGACGGGATTGTGTGGCGCGAGCGCCCTCGCCGGCGTGGGTTTGGTTGAAGGTTCTGAGGCTTCAGGCGGAATTTCGAGCTGAAGCTTCGAGCAGATTCCCTTCGACAGGCTCAGGGCAGGTTCTCCCGTTGGTCGGAAGGACAAGGCTTTAGAGGCTCTAAAGGCCTTGCAAGCTATAGAGCTTTGAAAGATTCAAGTCTTTAAACAAGACCACGCGGGCGGGGGCGCCCGCGCCACACAAGCTTTTTTGTTATTTCTTTTGGGGTTGGATCATTTCCAGGTCGATGGTGATGGAGATTTCGTCGCCAACCATGCCGCTGTCGGCGGTCATGCCGAAGTCCTGGCGGTTGATTTTGGTGCTGGCGGAGGCGCCCATGCGCTGGTTGCCCCACGGGTCTTTGACGGCGGCGCTGGGGCCTTCCACATCTAGAACGGCTTCCTTAGTGACGCCGTGGATGGTGAGGTCGCCGGTGATTTTGAGTTTGCCAGCTTCGGCAGTTTCCACTTTTTTCGATTTAAAGGACAAGGTGGGGAATTTGGCGACATCGAAGAAGTTAGGGCTGCGGAGGTCTTTGTCGCGCATATCTACGCGGGTGTCGATGGAGGAGGCGTCGATGGTGGCGTCGATGGTGGTTTTGGAGGGGTTGGCTGCGTCGAATTGGACTGTGCCGGAGACTTTGGTGAAGGCGCCGCGGACGGTGGAGATGCCGAGGTGGCGGACGGAGAATTGGGCGGCGGTGTGGGCTGGGTCGATGTTCCAGGTTTGGAGCTGCGCTGTGGCGGTAGTTGTCAGGGTTAGGAGGGCAGTGGCCAGGTAGAGCTTTTTCATGGGGTCTCCATCGGTGGAAAATTGGGCGATATGAGCTTATCAGAAAGAGCGGGTTCTCTTCCTTTGTACTTGGACGTTTCCAGCTTACGGCGGACGGTCGAGGGCGCCGGTTGAGCAGGGGGTCCTTCGACTGCGCATTGCCTTCACTTCGTGAAGGCAATGCTTCGCTCAGGATGACAGCTTAATTCTTAATCTTAATTCTGGCTTCTTAATTTTTAATGGGTTGGAGGGTGGTGTACATTCGTTCGGCTACGAGGCGGTTGCCTTTGGCGGTTACGTGGTTTTCGTCGAAGTAGACGGTGTCTGAGGCGGTGTCCAGGGCGTCGGCGATGCAGTAGATGGGGGCGTGGCAGTTGGGTTGGAGTAGGGTATAGGCGAGTTGGTTGGCTTCGTCGAGGCCGGGGAATTGTTGGCGGGCTTCGTCTTGGGCTGCTTTTTCTGTGGGGGTGAGGGGCTTGTTGCCGGTGGAGATGGTGGGTTCCCAGAAGAAGGCGGGTTGGAAGTGGTATTCGCGAGCGAGAGCCCGGATCAGGGCGACGTTTTCTAAATAGCAGAGTAAAGCGCGCTGGGCTGTGGCGTTCAGGTCTTTGGTGGGGGATTTCTGGGAGTTGCTTTGGTGCTGGCGCCAGAGCAGGCGGCCGGCGTTGCTGTCGAGGAGGTACTGGAAGCTTCCGGCTACGGCTGCAGCGTGGCCCTCGAAGAGGCGCTTGGTGTCGTCGAAATTCTGGTGAACGCCACCTCGGCCGGATTGATAACTTTCCCAGACATCGGCGGGGCCGTCGTAGAAGATGACGAGGTCGGGTTTGCGGGTGGCATGTTTTAACTCTAGAACAAACTTGACCATTTCCTGGGTGTTGACCCAGGCTTTTTCGCCGAAGTTTTTGATGCAGACGTTGTGGCCGGCTTTTTCGTATTGTTCGGCGAGTTGGCTGGGGATGGTGAGCCAGTCGGGGGAGCCGTAGCCCCAGATCGTGGATCCGCCGAAGGCCCAGATGGTGAGGCCGGGTTGGTCGCAGTGGGAGTGGGCGCTGCGGCGGACGCCGGGTTCTTCGATATTGATGACCTTGCCCTGGAACGGCTTGCGCTCCCATCCCACGTAGGCTTCGTAGCTGTAGTGGTTGGAGGGGGCCCATTCGCTGGCGAGCGTGGTGGCCCAGGGCTGGCCGGGGTAGGCGGCGATCAGGCTGGATTTGGGGATGACGTCGGTATCGAGGTTGGCTACGCGGAGTTTGCCGAAGGAGACGAGTTCGAGGTAGACGAGGTAGAGCGCGAAGACCAGGAGAAGGAGTCCGGCGCGTTTTGCGAATTGTTTCATAGGGACCTCCGTAGTCGGGACGGTGTTCGAGAGTGTGATCGGTAGTTTCGCAAGCTCCCCTCGCCGTGCGAGTGTTTGCCGATCGTATCGGTTGATTCAAGCTCTTTCGCCCCGCTGGGGCTGATCGAGCTTTTTGCTTCTACGCGCGGCTTGCGTCGTGGGCTTTATTTTTTGGCCGCTTCGCGGCTGGATCTTTGCGGGTGGATGGCCTCACTTTCGTTTAGAAGACCTGGTATAAGAACGGGCTATCGTGGCCGCCCTGGCGGATGGTCACCAGGAAAATTCCTGCGAGCACGCAGGTTGCGATGGCGAGGCGGACTGACCAATAGACCCATGGGGGAGTTGTGCCTTCGATGCGACGCCACCAGAGATCGGGACGGAAGCGTTCGGCGAGTTCGAGGATGGCATATCCGGCGAGGCCGATGAGGAGGGTTTGGGTGCCGGTGGCGGCGGCTAAGCTGGCCGGGTCTGAGGAGAGCGTTCCCAATCCGGACCACATTCCGGCGAGGAGACGGAGGGCGTCGCCGACATGGTTGGCGCGGAAGAAGACCATGGCGAGGCAGAATAAGTGCGCTGTGAGCAGCCAGCCTGCCCAGGTTCCGGGGCGGTCGAAGGTGGGGTTGGCCTTGAAGAACTGGGTGCGGCGGCGGGCGGTTAGGACGTCGCCTACCAGATAGGCGGCGTTGAGCGCGCCGAAGACGAGGTATCCCAGGGTGAAGCCGTGCCAGAGGCCGACGGCGAGCATGTTGATGGTGATGCTCAGGGCCAAGCCGGCGCTTCCGGCGGACCGGGTGGCCATGCGGAGAGGAGTGAAGACGTAGTCGGCCAGCCAGTTGGTGAGCGACATGTGCCAGCGGCGCCAGAAGTCGCTAATGCTGGAGGCGGTGAAGGGGCGGTTGAAGTTTTCCGGGCCAACGATGCCGAAGATTAGGCCGAGGCCGAGAGCGATGTCGGTGAGGGCGGAAAAATCGGCGTACATCTGAAGCGGGAAGAGGTAGAAGCCGGCGAGGAGACTGGCGCCGTGGAGAGTGTGGGTGTGGGAGAAGATGTAGCCGACGGTGGGAGCGAGGTTGTCGGCGATAAGAAGCTTCTTGCCCATGCCCCAGGCCATGCGGGAGAGGCCCATCCATAGAGCAGTTTGAGTGGGTGGGAGCTGAGAGAGGAAGTCGGCGGGGCGCTGGATGGGGCCAGCGGCGATCTGGGGAAAAAAAGCGATGGCAGTGGCGAATTCGGTGAAGTTGCGGGCGGGCTCGATCTTTCCCCAATAGACGTCGATGACGTAGCTCATCAGCTTGAAGGTGTAGTAGGAGAGGCCGAGAGGCGCGGCCAGGCGTCCGAATCTGCCGAGGGGAAGGACGGCTGTGATTTTGAAGAAGCATAGGCAGAGAGTGAGAATAGAGATGGTGGCGAGGAAGGCGAAGTAGGAGCGCTGCTGCGAGCCTGTGTCGCCTGCGTACTTGCCGGCGAGGAACGTGAAGATGGTGGCGACGGCCATGGCTGCCGCGGCACGGACGCTCGTAAGTCCGACGAAGGCGTAGGAGGCTATTAGCAGGAATAGAACGCGGCAACGCTGCGGGAGTACATAGTAGATCCCCACCAGGAGCGGGAAAATCAGGAGGAACTTGAACGAGGTGAACGTCACTGAGCGGCGCTCGCTTTTTTAGCGGTGAGTTCGGCGAGGTCGCCTACGGTTTTGAGGCCGGTGACTTCGCGGGTGGTGAATTTGATTTTGAATTTTTTTTCGACGGCGACGATGAGATCGATGTGGTTGAGCGAGTCCCAGTTCTGGACGTCGGCGGCGGTCATGGCGTCAGTTAGGACCAGGGTGGGTTGGTCGAAGACTTGGCGGAAGACTTCGGTTAGGGCTAGCAGGGCCTGGGTTTTGTCCATTGAGTTGTTCCTCCATGCCTTCAGAAGCGTGTTCGCCCGGTGAATCGTGGGGCGCTTCGCGGTACGGTTCTATTTTAGTGGGAGTCGAGGGTGGGGGGCTTGTTGGAGCAGATTCCTCCCGTTGGTTGGAATGACAAGCGTCTTAAAGCAAAAGCGGGTCCCCTTCGGCTTCGCTCAGGGCAGGCTCTCCACTACGGTCGGGATGACAGCCTTCCTCAAATAATCAACCGCAGATTCCTCCCGTCTATTCTTCAACGGTTTTCATGAAGGTTGGGCGTGGGGTGTAGGTTGCGGTTACGAGGCGCCAGTGGGCGGCGCCTTTGGGATCTTCGGCTATTTTTTCGAAGCCGAATTGTTGGAAGAAGTCTTTGACCATGCCGTTTTTTGCGGTGGGGATGTACTGGGCGGTGATGCGGGGGAGGCCTAGTTTCTGGGCGTGTTCGACTACGCGGTTCATGAGGAAGCTTTCGACGCCTCGACCGAGGACGCGGCAGCTCATGAGCCAGTCGCGGATGGCTAAATCATCTGGGAGCGCTTCGACGGTGACGATGGAGATGAGGCCGTGGTCGCTGAGGCGGTCGGCGAGCTTGGCGTAGAGGGGGAGCCAGGATTCGTTTTCCATTAGAGCCTTGCATTCGATTTCTGGGAGGCGGCGGGTGGTGAGGTTGAACTGGTTGCTGCGCTGCATGAGTTGCGAGATCCGGGGCAGGTGGAAGGGATCGAAGCGGCCCACGGTGATTTTCATTTCGAGCGAGTGGAGAAATTCTTCGAGGGAAGCGAAGCCGGCTTGCTCTTCGCGGCGTCCGGCCTCGGCCTGGTACAGTTCGGTGCGTTTGGCGTCTTCGGCGGAAAACGAAGTGGTTTCGAACAGATTGAGTTCGGAGATGGCGCGTACGTAGTCGGCGGGGTCTTCGGGGAGTTCGGGGACGACGACTCCGGGGACGAGTTCGCGGACGAGGTTGCGTTCGAAGGGGTTGTCGTCGAGGAAGACCATGGAGTCGAAGCCGATGTTGAGGATTTCCTTGATCTGGCGGATGTTGATGGCCTTATCGTTCCAATTTGCGACGAAGGCCGCGAAGTCGGCGCGGCGGAGAACCATGTCGGGATGTTTTTCGAACGGGAGCAAGGCGTTCGCCATTTCGTTTTTGCTGCACACGGCGAGGACGATGCCGCGTTGCTTGAGGGCACGGAGATAGAGTTGCATGCGGTAGAAAGCTTCGCCTTCGCCGTGCGGGCTAATTTGAATGCCGTCGAGGCCGTCGTCGCCGATGATGCCGCCCCACATGGTGTTGTCGAGGTCGACGACGACGCATTTGATGACGCGGCCGAGGCTGGCCATCACGATCTCGACCAGGTTATTGGCGACGTGAGGCAGGCAATCGAGAGCGCAGAAATATTTGGCGCTGTCCCAGAAGCGGTCCTCGAACCATTGGCGGCGGCCGAGCCAGGAGGCGATGCTTTCGACGTCGCAGAGGAGGACGCTGCCACGGGATCGGGCGCTTTCGGCGATGCGAGAATTGAGCGCGGCCACGGTGGCGTACAGCGACTCGGGCATTTTCTGGTCGAAGTTGCCGAAGAAGCGTTCGTAGGGAAGGACGAGGTTGCACTGGATGAGCGTGGCGGGGATGTTGGACTGGAGGGCTTCCCAAATGCGCACGATGCGTTGCGAGGCGGAGTCGACGTAGGCGGCGGTGTTGGTTCCCGGGCGCAGGAAGTCGGCGCGGAGAGCCTGCGCGCTATTGAGGAGGACGACGATCTGGGGTTGGAACTTGTAGAGGGCGGACTCGCGGTTGTAGACCTCGAGTTCGATTCCGTCGAAGGGGCCTTCGTAGATTTCGGCGTCGACGCCCTGGCGCGCGAAGAGGGTGCGGAGGATGGGGACAAAGCGCTGGGTGGCAGCGTCGGAGAGCAGGGCGACTTTGATTTTGTGGGAGGCGGTGGAGAGGTCGAGGCGCCGGCTGGCGGCGACGAGGGTAGGGTAGTCGAGAGTGTGTTCTTTAGCGGTCATGATGAGGTGGGAACCGTCACTGAGTATGATCGATGGGGCGAGGTTTACTCAATCGCCGAGGTCGTGGCCATTTGCCTGGAGACGGGCTTTTCGGCGGGACCAGTAGGTCGAAATTTTGTCCCACCAACCCGGGGGCTTGGGACAGTCGTGTTCCTGAAGGAATAAGGTTGGTTGCGGCCCAGCCTGGAAGTCAAAGCTGTCGAGCATGTCATTGGCGCGTTTGTCGTCGCCGGTGAGAGTGGGTAGCTGAAAGCGGAGTTCGACGAACTTCAAGAAGGAAGAGAAGTCATATTGGGTGTGGGTAATGTAACTCTTCCTGGCATAGGGCGAAATGATGAGGAGGGGCACGCGCGGGCCAAGGCTGTAGTTGCTGGTGGAGGGCGGAGGGACGTGGTCGTAGAAGCCGCCGAAATCGTCCCAGGTGAGAAAGACGACGGTGGAGTTCCAGTCGGGACCCTTCATGACGGCGTTGAGTTGAGCAACGGTCCAGTTCTCGCCGCGGCAGACGCTGCGGCCGGGGTGATCGTTGGCGCTTCCGGTGACGAGCCAACTGACGGCGGGGAGGTTGCCGCTGAGGGCGTCGGCGGTGAACTGGCTATCGGGGACGACGCGTTGGTTCCAGAGGGGGCCGTTGCGGATGTGGCGGATGGCGTCGAGGGTGGAAAACTGGTAGCCGTAATTGCCCTGGGACGGAGCGTAATACTTCCAGGAGACGTGGGCGGAT
>Ga0080027_10001264_pt1 | contig 10251 bp, 11 predicted proteins | sample OrgsoiDNA2013046_FD_70962 | JGI IMG/M metagenome (GOLD analysis project Ga0080027, IMG submission 70962) | Permafrost soil microbial communities from the Arctic, to analyse light accelerated degradation of dissolved organic matter (DOM) -... | ecosystem: Environmental > Terrestrial > Soil >...
GATTTCCGAGATTTTGACTCACATCGAAAGCGAACCGGCGACCATCGAAAAGCCCGACGAAGTGGTCAGCGACGCCGAACTCGAACATCGCCTGAAGGCCGTGGCCTCGCAGTTTCCCGAAGTCCTCGACATTCACGATTTCGTTATCACTCGCGTCCGCGGCCGCATGTTTATCTCGTGCCATTGCACGCTGCCGGACGATCTTTCCCTCACGCGCGTGCACGACATTCAAACCGAGTTGGAGATTCGATTCAAGCAGGACGCGCCTGAATTATTCCGCGTTCTGATTCATCCTGAACCGAGCACGGATAACCGGAGATAGCACGCATCATGATCACCGCAAAAGCGATCTGGACCGACCAGGAACGTTACGTCGCCGAGTCAACCTCGCGTCATTCGATTGTGATGGATACGGCCAAAGAAAAGACGGCGAACTCACCGATGGAACTTGTGCTGATCGCGCTCTGCGGATGCACCGCCTCGGATGTCGTCGGCATCTTGCGCAAGAAGCGCGAGCCCTTTTCAGGCCTTGAAGTGAGCGCCAAGGGCGAGCGAGCATCGGGCTATCCTGCCGTTTACACGGAAATCAAGCTGACTTACCGCGTTGGTGGTAAAGTTTCCCGCAAGGCGATGGAAGATGCCGTCCGCCTGTCGAAAGAGAAATACTGTTCTGTGTCTGCCATGCTGGAGAAAACCGCGAAGATCACCTTCGAGATCGAGTACGACGCCGCGTCATGACCGCCCGATTCGTTTTTTTCACGCAACCCGGCTGCCTCTCCTGCGAGTTCATGAAGTTGTTTCTGGAAGCGAAAGAAATCATTTTCGAAGAACGCGACATCAGCACCGACGCCGATGCTCGCCGCCAGATGACCGAGCGTCACGGCAGTTGCGAAACGCCGACGCTGGTCATGTTTTCCTCCGGAACTCAAGACGAAGCCGCAAAGGTCATCGTAGGTTTTGATCCCATACTCCTTGACCAATTGTTCGAATCGGCTCCATCCTCGGATGTGGTGGCCGAATCCTGAATTCCGCAGGCGCCAATCGCAACGCCCCGCATCCTCTGCGCGGATATTTCTTCGTCGCGTCCGCCGCATTGCTCTGGGGAGTCTGCGCCGCTCTTGGCCGGGCTGTTTTTGCGGGAAAATTACTGCTACCGGGTGAATCGGTTCATCCGATCGATCCCCTCATTCTTTCGCAGACCAGAACTTCGTTTTCGTTATTGGTTTTGCTGCCGATTCTGGTGGGGCGGCGGGGCTGGCAGCGCATCAAGCTTCCTGCGCCCGATCTCATCCAGTGCCTGATACTGGGCATCCTGGGCGTGGCCGCGTCGAACTATTTTTATTACGTCGCGATTCAGAAAACGAGTGTCGCCATCGCGATTATCGTGCAGTACACGGCGCCGGTGTGGGTGCTGTTGTACGTGGTTGCGCGTGGCCAGCAAAAACTATCGCTGCAGAAGGCCGCGGCGGTGGGCGTGGCGATCGCCGGAATTGCGCTGACGATCGGAATCGTCGGAACGAAATCGGCTGCGGCCCTGCATATCGCGTCATGGGGCTTCATCGCCGCATTGCTGGCTTCATTTTCGTTCGCGTTCTACAACGTCGGAGCACATCGAATCCTCGCTCGCTACGACCGCTGGCGCGTATTGGTCTGGACACTGGCCTCGGCTTCAGTCCTTTGGCTGTTCGTGAATCCTCCGTGGAAAGTTGTGGCCGAGCACTACACGTCGGCGCAATGGGGATTTCTGTTTGGGTTCTCATTGCTGTCGGTGCTGGCGCCGTTCTCGCTCTATTTTCTCGCTTTGCAGCATCTCGAACCGACGCGCGCCATCATCGGCAGTTGCCTGGAGCCGGTCTTCTCAATTCTGCTGGCCGCTGCGTTCCTTGGTGAAGTCATGCGGCCGATTCAAACGCTGGGGATTGTTCTGGTGCTGTTGGCGATCGTGATCGTGCAGATGCCGGGCGGTGGTTCCACGGTCTCGGCAGACTTGGTGGGTGTCGATCCAATTGAATAATCCGAACTATTTGATGGCCTCTACGTAGATACTTTCGCGTCGGCGCACTTCGAGCTCGATCTGGGCGATTTCCGGAATCGCGCTCCGGCCGAAAGTGCTGGCTTCAACCCGCTCGAAGCCTGCCTCGCCTAGCAGATGGACCAGTGCCTTAGTGTCGAACATCTGACTATGATTTGATCCCGGATGCAGCACATCTTGAAAGGAGTGATTCAAGCTCATTCGCGACAAAAGGGTTTGCGCGGCTGAGGGTTGAGGATCGGCCATATATTCGCGCACGATCCGTTCCAGGTCGGGGACAACGATGCGCAGCACGCCTCCCGGTTCCAGCACCCGCCAGCATTCCTTGGAGATGGCCAGAGACTCCGCGTAGGTGAAGTGCTCGAAGGTGTGCGACGAATAGATAAATCGCACGGTACCGCTGGCGAAGCGCAGGCCCTTGCGGACGTCGCATCGCCGCACGTCGCGCGGCCCGGCCGGAGTTTTCAACCAGCGTTTCAGTAGGGGGATTCGGGAAAGGGTAATCGTCGGCGAGTTGTCGAGGTTGTGCCACCCCGCAATTCCGGATAATCCCGATCCGATGTTGATCTTGATTTCATTCGAGGGCATGATTTCCTGAATCCTAGCACGGCGAATCGGAGGGAACCACGCCGCATCCCTTTCTCATTCCAGGGGTTTGCCTTTGGTCTCTGGCAACTGCGTGGTCATGAGTGCCGCGAGCAGATATCCTGCTGCACAAATGTAAAATGCCCAACTCAATCCCTTTGTTTGCCCCACGCGACCAATCACCAGTGGCGCGACTGAACTCAGAGCGCGGGCGCCGTTGTAGGTGAAGCCAAGCGCGCGTGCCCGAACAGCGGTCGGAAAGATCTCGCTGCCCATGATCCCCGAGCCGGAAAAAATTCCGGTGCCGAAAAATGCGACCAAAGTTCCGAGTACGAGCATTACGCCCGGTGACCGCGCCGCCGCGTATAGCGGAATCAGGATCGCTGCCACCAACGTATAAATCAAAAACGCTCTGCGCCTTCCGAAATGATCCGCCACCCAGCCGAAGCTGGCGTACCCCGGAAACATGCCGAACAAATTCAGCACCACCATCAGCGTGGTCATGCCCATCACGCCAAAGCCACGCCCACCCTGATCGAGGGGCAATGACAGGTACGGCGGAAGCCAGGTGAACAGTCCCCACCAGGCAAACATTCCGAAGAAGTTGAACAGCAGCAGCGCAAAGGTGGGTTTCGCATAGGGCGTCCGGAAAATTGTTCCGATGGAATTGGGTTTGGAATTGGGTGCCCCGCTTCTCGCTGCACTTGGGAGAAGTGGGTCTTTGCCGCTCTCGTCTCGCCCGGGCTCTGAGAGTTTCCTCTCTCGCCACATCTCCGACTCCGGCACGCTGCGCTGAATCCACAGCGTGACGATCGCCGGCAGTATCCCCACAAAGAAGACAGCACGCCACCCGTAGTACCGGGCCACCGGGCCCGCCACCAGCGCGGCTGCGGCGAAGCCCAGCGCCCACGAACTCTGCACAATCGAAATCGCTTTGGCGCGAAATTCGTTCGGCCAACTCTCCGCCACCAGCGTCGCGCCGGTATTCCACTCGCCACCCATGCCCAGGCCGAGCACGAATCGCGCCGCCGCCAGCATCGTGATGCTGGTCGCCAATCCCGAGGCGAACGAGCACACGGAGTACGTCAAAATGCTTGCCATGAGCGCCTGCTTGCGTCCGATGTGGTCGGCCAGAAATCCGAAGAGCACGCCACCAACGCCGGAGGCCAGCAGCGTCAGCGTCCCTAGCGAACCAGCCAAAGTCTTGCTCATACCGAGATCGCGCATGAGCAGCGCGAGCACGAGCGAGTAGAGCATGGCGTCGAAGGCGTCGAGCGCCCAGCCCATCGAGGCCGCCAGTAACGTGCGGCGCTGCCCGGGAGTGGCCTGACGGATTAGCTGCAGCGGACCGATAGTCATGTGGAGGATGGAGTCAGTTACTCCGCGTTACCTCGGTTTGCCTCTGAGAGACTTTTTACGCCTAACCGGGTCGCTCTCTTGGCTACTCTAAATCTATATCCAGACCGGAAAAGTCGAGGCCACTATGAGAGTTCGTTCCGCGATCTGCGTGCTGGCGTTTCTTGCCGCATGCCTGACGCCCTGCCTTGCCCACCATACGGCAGTGGTCGTCAATAAAGATAATGCCGTCGAAAATGTGACCTCCGCCCACCTGGCGAAAATTGTTCGCGGGGAGATCAAGAAATGGCCTGACGGCAGGAATATTGTGCTGGTGCTGCATAAAGACTCAGCCGGCGAAACCGAGACTCTGCTGCGCCTGAACAAAATGTCGGCACCGGAGTGGAAGAGTTTTCTGGCTGCTCACAAAGATTTCATCCTCGTTGTTGACACTGACGCCGACGTCCTCAAGGCAGTGCAAGCCGAACCGGGAGCAATCGGGTTGATCGAAGTTCATTCCATCGACAGCAGCGTCAACGTAGTGCATGTGGACGGTAAACTTCCCATGGAATTCGGCTATCTTCCTCACTAGCTCCTCGCTAACTCTCAGGCGAGCCGACCGCCCGGCGCAGAAGATGAAAATAACGGCGCGCCTTCCTTACATCGCGGCCGATCTGCTCGCGCAGAGCTTCGACCGATGGGAACTTGATTTCATCCCGCAGGCGTTCGAGGAAACAAATCTCAACCTCGGTTTCGGGCGTCAGGTCAATAGGATGGAAATTCAGCAGGTGCGTCTCGATGGCGAACAATTCTGCACCAAACGTGGGACGATTGCCAACATTCGTGACCGAATCGAAGCGCTCCGTGCCCACTCGCGTCCACGTGATGTAGACGCCGTCTTTGGGGACCAGTTCTTCGTAGCGCGCCAGGTTGATGGTCGGCACGGTGTACTTTGAACCGTAGCCCCGCCCGCGTCCCGGCGTTCCCAGAATGCTGAATGGACGCGCCAGAAGATGCCGCGCCCGGCTGACGCGCCCATTGACGAGGAGCTTGCGAATCTGGCTGCTGGAGACGCTCTCGCCGCGCAGCTTCATCTCGGGATAGACCTTGACCTCGAAGCCCATCTCGCGTCCGAATTCGGCGAGCATCGCCATGTCACCCGAGGCCTTATGACCGAAGCGGAAGTTGAACCCTTCATGCACCTCGCGGGCGTGCAGCTTTTTCTTCAGAATGCGTTCGGCAAACTGTCGTGGCGTCATCAGAGAAAGATCGCGGCCGAAGGGAAGCAGGAGAACGGAATCTACGCCGGTGGCTTCGAGCAAGCGCAATTTTTCGGCGGTCGGCGCGAGGAGCTTCAATCCAGATTCCGGTCGCAGAATTCGCGCGGGATGAGGCTCAAAGGTTACAGCAACGGATTTGTTCCCATTCGCGCGAGCGCGCGTCACAATCTCGCGCAATACATGCGCGTGTGCACGGTGCACGCCATCGAAATTGCCTACGCTGACGAGGGCCGGGCCGAAATCAGCGGGAACGTCGTCGAGGGTATGAAAAACTTGCAAGGCGGTCTTCGATTTCAACTGGCCACTGACCCCTGGCACACTATCCACTGATTTCAAACTCCAGCTTCATTCCGTCATGGGCCAGTCGAACATGCCGTGGCAGCGTCGCGTTGGTGGCTTCATGCGGAAGGTCGTGGCAAATGTGAGTGAAGAACGCGCGCTTCGGTTTCAGACGGTCGACGATCGCCATCGAGTTCTTCACCGTCGAGTGCGTCGGATGAGGCTTGTGCCGTAGCGCGTCGAGGAATAAAACGTCCAGGCCTTCGAGCTGATGCATCGACGACTCCGGAATCTCGCTGTGGTCGGTGAGATACGCCGCTGCACCGAAGCGGTAGCCATTGATCTGCGTCTCGCCATGAATCAATATCACGGGCTCGAAGCGCGCTCCCAATATATCGACCGGCCCGTCGATCGGCTTCAATTCAAGCAGAGGCAGCCCGCCGAATTTGTAGTCCGCGTCGAAAATGTAGCTGAACATGCGGCGCAGGAATGCCGCCGAGTCTGGCCGCGCATACAGCGGAAGTTTCCCCGGCTTGTGCTGATAGCTCAGCGGACGCAGGTCATCGATTCCCAGGATGTGATCCGCGTGCGTGTGGGTGTAAAGCACGGCGTCGAGGCGTGTAATGTTTTCGCGAATCGCCTGCGTGTAAAAATCGGGAGTCGTGTCGATGAGCACGACCTTGCCGCCGTACTCGATCATGATGGAGGGCCGGGTGCGCCGGTCGTGAGGATCGGTCGACCGGCAAACGGCGCAGCTGCATCCCAGCGTGGGCACGCCCATCGACGTGCCGCTGCCTAACACCGTCAGGGTCGCTTTCATCGTCCTCGAGTTCCGGTTCCGGCGGGCCCCGGCTGCGGCGGACGCGCCAAGGCGTTGGTCACCTCAACGTACGCCATGCGCACTTCGTAGAGGCTGTTCTGCAGAAAATTCTCTTCCACCGGAGTGAGATTGCCTTTGGTCTTCTCGCCAATCAGGCTCAAGGTGTCGATGCTCTGGCGCGCCCCGATGATGTCGACACGGGGCTGCTCGCCCTGCTGCCGCATCAGCCCGAGCTGCATCATGGCCGTCATGTAGAGCGAGGCCAGGAAGCGCTCAAATGTCATCTCAAATTCTGTGGCGGAGTGCCCACTGAGTTCCACCTGTGAATCGAGATCTTTCGCTGACTGCCGGTAGGCCGCGGCCTGCGCCTCCTGCTCCGCGCTCGACGGCGGAACGGGCAGGTCGCGCTCCGGTGTATCACCCGCCACGGGTATGGCACTAGCCTCGGCGGGAGGCGCGGGCGCAGGTGATGCTGCCTGCGGAACAGGCGGGGGTGCAGACTTTGGTGCTTCGACTTCGTCCGGCGCATCGCTCCGCAGTTCGCCGTCGGAAGTAAACAACCGCCGGTCAGTTACTTTGAATCCAGACTGCTCGTGCTTCTTCTCTGGCATAATTTCTTTCCTCTAAATTCTTTTCTCAGCGTCCTTGGCGAAGTCTTCGCGAAGTCAGCGGTTGAAATCGTTTCACGCGCGATTCTGTACGAGGGAACTCTCCGCCGAAAGAACGGAGTTCTCAACCGGTAGCGCGACCACGGTCGCGCGCGCCGTCCCGATCATAACCTCGCGCCCCGGCACGCCCACTTCTCTCCGAATGTAGCCTAGCGCGACGGTCTTATCTGCTGCTTGTAAGTACGCAGAGCTGGTGATTTCACCGACTTCTTTCTCGCCAGCAACAATCTTTGCTCCTGCTGCGACCTGTGCCGCGCCCTCAGTCACAAATCCCGTGAACTTGCGATGCACGGCTCCTCGCGAACGGATGCGCTCCACGATTTCCTGTCCCACGTAGCAGCCCTTGCTGAAGTTCAATGCGCGCGCCTGCTCGGTTTCCTGCGGTAAATCGCGTTCGCGGATATCCACGCCGTATGTCGGAATGCCGGAGACGATGCGTTGCAACTCCAGTGCGTCCGAGCCGACCGCTGTAGCTCCTGCCGCTCGCAGTGCGTCCCACAACGGGCGCACGCTCTGGGGAGCAATCCAAATCTCATACGAAATGTGCTGCTCGTCCTCGCCGCGGACCAGCGTGCATTCCATGCCGTGCCATGTCGCCGCTTGCGCTTGCAACGGCTGCATCTCAGGGATCGTGAATCCTGCCGCAGCCAGAACCATCGCCGCTTTTGGCCCCGCGATGCCCAGCGCCGTCAGTTGTTCGCTTCGGTTCGCAACCTCAACATCGTCCATGATGATGAAGTGATCGAACGTCGCCAGAATCTTCTCTACCTGACTGTAGTCGGTATCAATGTCGATTGATTCTCCGCGGTTGTAAGCATAGAGATCGCTAAGGATCTTCCCCTGCGGGTTGAGCAGAAACGCATACACACCGCGCCCCGCGGCCAGATCGCGGATATTGTTGGTTACCATCCCGTTCAGCCAGCGGGTGCGGTCGCCGCCGGTCAGCGAAATTTTGGCCCTGCATCCGAGATCGTATACACCGCAACTGTTGCGCAGCGTCGCGAATTCCGCCTGCGGATCCCCGAAGCGGGCGGCCGTGGTCGCGCCGCGATACTCTGCCACGCCCGCCACGCCCAATCCTTCACCGTGAACTTGAAGTGCCGTCTGACCCATACTGGTAGTTCGATTATAGCGATTGTGTTAACTTTCCTGCCGTGGACTCAGCCAAGGCAATCCGCAAACGCATCGCCGTCATCCCCGGAGACGGCATCGGCCAGGAAGTGATCCCGCAGGCGGTAAAGGTGATTCAGGCCTCCGGCGCGAATGTTGAGCTCACCGATTTCGACTGGGGCGCCGACCGCTACCTGCGCGACGGCGTTACCGTGCCGCCCGACGGCTTCGCCATGCTGGCTCGCGACTTCGACGCGATTCTGGTCGGCGCCTTCGGCGATCCCCGCGTTAAGACGAATATCCATGCCAAGGAAATCCTGCTGGGCATGCGGTTCAAAATGGACCTCTACGCCAACGTGCGCCCGGTCCGGCTGCTCGACGCTGCGCTCTGTCCGCTGAAAGCCGTCGAGCCCAAAGACGTGGACTTCGTCGTGCTCCGCGAGAATACCGAGGGCGTCTACACCGACGCGGGCGGCGTATTCAAGCAAGGCACGCCGGACGAGATCGCAACACAAGAAGACATCAATACGCGCAAAGGTGTCGAGCGGATCATTCGTTACGCGTTCCAATATTGCGAACGCCACACCAAGCTCGACGGCTCACCGCGCAACAAAGTTCTGATGTGCGACAAGTCCAACGCCATGACCCACGCCGGCGGCCTGTGGCAGCGCGCGTTCAGAGAAGTCAGCGGCGAGTATCCGCAGATCGCCGCGCTACACATGTACGTCGATGCCCTCTGCATGCAGATGGTTCGCGATCCGCGGCAGTTCGACGTCATCGTCACCAACAACATGTTCGGCGACATCATCACCGACCTCGCCGCCGGCCTGCAGGGCGGCCTGGGAATGGCTGCCAGCGGCAACATTCATCCAGAAAAAACTTCGATGTTCGAACCGGTCCACGGTTCCGCGCCGCCGATCGCGGGGAAGAATTTGGCGAATCCTTTCGGCGCGATCCTGACGAGCGCGATGATGCTGGCGCATCTGGGATTCTCGAACGAAGCGGCGAAGATCGAAGCCGCCGTGCTGGAAGGCGTGCGCCAGAAGAAGACTACGCAGGATATCGGTGGTTCGCTCGGGACGCGCGAAGCGGGAAAGTTTGTGTCAGATTTCATAATCCGCGTGTGAAATCAACAGCAACTGTCATCCTGAGCGCAGTGAGCCGATTCGCGAAGGCGAATCGGCTCACGGAGTCGAAGGATCCCTATCCTTGAACGTTACCGCTGACGCCGTGAGGCGTTCTCCCCTTACTGCTCGGGGCGAAGACAACAGCGTAAAAGAGAACTCCCTGAAGCGGTCGAGCGGCGCCGTTGTCCTAGGGATCCTTCGACTCCGGATCGGCCCTTCTTTCAGAAGGGCCGATGCTCCGCTCAGGATGACATACGGAAGAATCAGGCGCGGCGTCCCGCTAGCAGCGCCAACTCCCGCCACTTCCAATGGCAATCCACTTCGACGAACCCGATCTCGCGCAACCACCCAAGCTGCGTCTCTACATCTAATAATTTGTTCGACGGATCCTCTGTTTCAACCGTAAATCCGATCCGCTCCAGAAATTCTTGATGCAGCCCTGCCGAGACCGACGCCACATGCTCCAAGTTGCAGAACACGCCGCCCGGATTCAGCAGCGCGTAAATCTCCGCGTAAAGGGCCCGCTTGCGTTCGTGGACCAGGTGATGAATCGCGAAACTGGAAATCACCGCATCAAACGTGCCGAGCGCAGGCAGCGGTTCGTCCATATTGTGCGCGACTATGCTGACGGAAGGCTCTCCGGTAAACCGCTGGCGCGCAGCCTCCAGCATGGCCGGAGAGAAATCAACTGCCACGGCCTCGGAGTCAGGAACCTTCACCCGGGCCAACGCCAGCAGGCGCCCGTCGCCGGTGCCGAGATCGAGAACACGCCGCGTGCCCGACGGAATGAATTCCAGCAGCGCCGATTCGCCTTCGGTGCGATGCGAAATGGAATCGGCGCGTTCGAGATACTCGCGGGCGTGCTCAGGTGACGTCCAGAGATTTACGGGCTTAGTCGCGGTCATGGAGAGAAAGTATAGGGAAACGTATAAACTCAATCTTAATGAATACAGTTGAAGGGCGAGTGGCGGGGATTCTCCGGTTGCTTTTCGCAGTTGTGCTGCTGGGGATGAGT
>Ga0080027_10001267_pt1 | contig 10238 bp, 8 predicted proteins | sample OrgsoiDNA2013046_FD_70962 | JGI IMG/M metagenome (GOLD analysis project Ga0080027, IMG submission 70962) | Permafrost soil microbial communities from the Arctic, to analyse light accelerated degradation of dissolved organic matter (DOM) -... | ecosystem: Environmental > Terrestrial > Soil >...
ATGGGCAGCCCCACCAGCGAGACCGCTCCGAGGAGCACGGTCAGGATGGCGATCACCATGGCCACGATGGGCCGACGTATGAAGAATCCGGAGAGCACGTCTGATCCTGTCTCGCCGCTCAGCGCTGACCGGAGGGTGGACTCGAAGCAGGCGTGCCCGACAAGCCCGAATTGGCGCCGCCGCCACCGGTGGGACGGACCTCGGCGAGCGGCTGCGACTGAACGGCGACACCATCGCTCACCTTCTGCACGCCCTCCGCGACCACCAGCTCGCCTGCCTTGACACCCGAGACGATGATCCGCGAGATCCCCGTCGTCGGACCCACCTCCACGCGACGCAAGGCGACCCGGTGGTCTGCTCCCACCACGGCCAGTGAGTAGCTGCCCTGGACCTGGATGAGGGCCTTCTCGGGCACGAGCAGCGCATTTTCACCGGCGTCGTGTCTCCGCAGGCGCACGCGCCCGTACTGGCCCGGGCGCAACAAGTTGCCCGGGTTGGGGAACAGGGCCTGCAGAGCAATCGTGCCGGTGCTGGGATCGATCTGCCGGTTGACCGCCACGATCACCCCGCGGTGGGGATAGGTGGTGCCGTCGGACAGCAAGAGCTCGATGTCGTCATCATCGATCAGTCCGCCCCCCGCGAGGCGCTTGAACTGCGCTTGCGCCCAGGGCAGATCGCGGCCGTCCAGCCGCTTGAGGCGCTCGGCCGCCTTCACATAGTCGTTCTCGCCCATGGGAAAGCTGACCCGGATCGGATCGACCTGCGAAACCGTCGTCAGCAAGGTGGGTCCGTCCTGTCCAACCAGGTTGCCAACCCGCACTTGCGCCAGACCCGCCACCCCCGACACCGGCGATCGGATCGCCGTGTATGAGAGGTTCAGGGTGGCCTGGCGAAGCTGCGCCGCGGCCGCCCGCACCTGATCCGCGGCGTCGAGCGCGGCGGCCTCGGCGTCCTCGACCTCCTGCCGGCTGACCACCTTGTCCGCGCCGAGGCCCCGGCGGCGCTCGAGCACGGCCTGGGTATGGGCGCGCGCGGTCTCGGCGCGGGCCAGGGCGGCCTTGGCGGAGTCGACCGCGATCTGGAATTCGGAAGGATCGATCGTGAAAAGGAGCTGACCTTCCTTGACTGTGGACCCGTCCTTGTACCTTTGAGCCGCCAGGATGCCGCGGACTCGCGCCCGGATGTCGGCATTCACGAATCCATCCAGGCTTCCCAGCGCCTCGATGAACAGGGGAACGTCCCGGCGAATCACGGGAGCGACCTGGACGAGGGGCGGGGGGGGCGGGGCAGAGGACTTGGCCTTGCTCTCGGCGCATCCCCCCTGCAGCACTGCTGCCAGCAGCACGCCGGCTCCGACGACCATACCGAAGTTATGTTTGAGCCTGACCAGGAACATGGGGGAACCATCTAGCGTGCCAACCGCCACGAGACAACCCGGATCGTGGGGTCGCTCACCTCGGCCAGCATCCCTGAGGGGGCAACTTGCCATCCGCGAAGGTGGGGTTCATGTCCCGATCTCACTGGCTTCTCCCTCCGCTCGACCGCTCTCGCGCCGCGCGTCAGCCATTTGGGCCTCGGCCTTCGCGGGTGGGGCTTAGATCACGGGACGGTGCGATGTTAGAGGGTGCGATGCTAGGATGAACCAGTTCCCGGTAGTACGCGCCCGCCGCCCGGGCACCAAGCTCAACCGCCCCTGCGCACGGAGGTCTCCCATGCGAATGCGAAAGTCCCCTCGCCGATCCGTTGTTCTCTGTGTCCTGGTTCTGGGCGCCTCGACGTGGGGACTCCTCGGAACGGCTCACGCCCACTTCAATCTCATCGCCCCACCTCCTGCTGACTCCGCCACGGACGGCGGCAAGGGCGCCCCGCCGTGCGGACCAACCATGCCGTCGAACGTGGTGACCAAGGTTCAGGGCGGCCACCCTCTGGCGATCTCGATCAGCGAGTACGTGTTTCACCCGGGTTACTATCGGTTCGCACTGTCAGTCAACGCGCGCTCCGAGCTTCCAGCGGATCCCGCGGTGGTGGTGAAGAACGGACAATCGGTTTCAGCGACCATCCAGAGTCCCGCCGTCTTTCCGGTGCTCGCGGATGGGATGTTTCAACATACCACCTCGATGCCCATGTTCACGGGCACAATTCCTCTGCCTAACATCACCTGCGCCAAATGCACGCTACAGGTGATCGAATTCATGGCCGAGCACGGCCTCAACGTGGGCGGAGGGTACTTTTACCATCACTGCGCGGATCTCCAGATCACGGCGGATCCGAGTCTTCCCGACGGCGGAACGATAGACGCGGCTGGCAGTGAGGCTGGCAGCCCGGCGCGAGATGCCGGCGGCATGGACATCGCGGGCGGCAGCGGTGGCAGCGTCGGCTCGGGGGGCGCGAGCGCGAGCGGAGGCGCCAGCGGGACGGGTGGCGGCGTGGGCACTGGCGGAGTGACCCTCACCGCGAGCGGTGGTTCGCCCGGGAGCGGCGGGAGCCTCCCCGTCACCAGCACGTCGACCGGCGGCTCCCCGGTCGCGAGCAGCTCCGGAGGCACCACCACCGCAGGCACGGGGACGGGAAGCTCCGGTGGGAGCAGCAGTGGATGTTCATTGGCCGGCGGAGAGCTCGGCTCCTCGGGTGCCCTGTGCATGCTGCTGATGATGGGCGTCGGGCTGAGGGTGCGGCGCCGACGCGTCTGGAGACACGGCCGGCGCCCGGCCGCCGACTCGGAGGGGTAACCTCCTATCCGCGAAGGGGTGGAGAGGGGGACCCCCGTGGCAGGTTGGGGGCTGGCCATCCTGGCGGCCTTTCTGGCCAACGGCAGCTGCAATGGGTTGCGGGCGCCGCTCGGGTCCGATTCTACGACCATGCACCCGCCGATGAATCCTGCTGGGGTTGCCGCAACCAAGAACGCGCCAACGACCGACCTTCACATGTCGCTCTCCGCAGAAATCGTGGATGGCGTTCTGCTCATGCAATACACGGTCGTGAACAGCAGCAATCGCGATGTCTATCTGTTGAACCGAGTCTACGACTCCTCCATGCAGCCGAAACCCGACCTGATCTACATCGAGTTACTCGCTGGAGAGAGAACAGTACACGCGTACAAGGACATTCCACCCATACCCGAGGGATTCGCCCCCGCCATGCCGCATTGTCCATATGTGACGCCCGTTCGAGCACATCAACGATATGCAGAGACCGTGCACATCCCGGCGCCCGTGCGAGAGTTTCGCGCCTATTTCGAGCAGCCATCGAGGCTCGTGGAAGCCACGTACCCGCTACTGAGCTTCTCGCTCGGTTACTATTGGTCTGTCCCGGGAATGAAGGAGCCGACGGAACGACTGAACAGCGGCGTCGAAGTCCTGTTACCGGAGCCGCCTCCGAGGACGAAGCTCGAGGGCGGCTCTCTCATAGAAAGGTCGCGGCTCTCCATCCCCGTGCTCGAGCCCAGAACCTGAAATCCCAACGACCTAAGAACCAAAACCACGTGACGAGCGGCGTTCCGCCTCGTTACCGGCACTACCAGCCCTTCGCCCCCATTCGCGCAGCCGTCCGAAGCGTCGACAGTCGGTTCGTGATCGTCTATTTCCCGCCCGCAGTCCCCGTCGTCGACTCGGACGTGAAGAGGAGTTGGTCGAGGAGGGCGAGATCCAGACGGACCTGTCCGGCTTCGCGGTCGCAGCGAAGGACTTGATGCTGGCCGGCGTTCAACCTTTCCTGAACCTCCGCCAGGACTCCCTGGACACGATAGGGTGGGAACCCGAGGGCTTGAGCCACTGACGAGAGGGGGGCGATTCCGTTTTCTGACGCCAGGAGCGTGACCAGGGGAAGGACCAGGCGCTCCCAGCTCTCCTGGGTTCGAGCCGAGGCAAAGTGGGGTGATGTTCGGATCCCCTTCAGCAGGGACTCCAACGCATCCCGGGAGCGGGGCTCGAGGCGGAGCGGAGCCACCTCGACCGATCCCCGGCCGGGGCCGTCATACCTGGCGGGCCCAAATTCATAAACACGCCAGGCAGCCCAGGGTCCGGTCCAATACCGGTCGTTGCGCTTTCGGTAGGGTTGTGGGCTACGACTGCGCGTCGCCGGCGGGATGAAGTCGCCCCCGAACGAGCGCGTCGTTCCTGAGTTGAGTCGCCTTGGATTCTGTTCGGCCGTTCGACAGACCCCGAAAATCGATGAACGCATGCGCTGGGTCGGCGACCTTCTCCGGGGGACTCGTCAACGGATCCGGGAATGCCTTCAATTGGTGCCGCTGGCACTCGGAAACGCTGATTCCCCAGGTCCCTTGCGATGGCAACCCCAATACGGACGTGTGGAGGTGAAAGGCGTCGGCAGGGCTCGACACCGAGGATCGTGCCACGGAGAGCATCCCTTGATCCTTTTTCGTCGGCTTGAATGCTTGGCCCGTCGGTCGACCATCCCGAACGAAACTGGGATGGATCTGTCGCAAGAGCAGTTCGTCCCCGTCTTCCAGCGGTGTCCGGTCCCCGTCGTCGCTCATCCTCAGTTTGATTGAAGATGCTCGACGATGAACTTGCCGAGACGGCTCTCCCCGCCCGCCTGTCCGACGAGCACATGGTCCTCGTCGACTCGGTCCGAGTTCAGCTTGACGGCAGTCAGTTCGGCTTCGCGACTCCGCAGATCGAGGCTCGCGATGATCTCCCACCCGGCCCCTGGCCACTCAGCGCGAGCGTGGCCCTCGGGAGTCGGATAAAGGTACGGGGTAGGCAAGTGAAAGGCCTCCTGAACCGCACCGAGCAAGTGACCCAACCATTTCAGCTCGGTAGGATCAAACGCGCGGCTGTCCTCGTCGAACCACCGATCGGGCAGTGCCTGCAAGGAATCGACCTGCTCCTCGATCGGCGTCGAACATCCGAGCGAAGTCCTCTCCGAACCTTCCTCGGCAAGGCTGACGTCGGTCGTGTTTATGATCCTCTGGATGGTCCCGTCCCCGTCGAGGATCCCTGTACCCCGCACACGAACCAACAGGTCATCCTGTCCGAGCGACCGCAGCGCGACCGGCAGGAAGAGGACCCCTGCCCTCAGTGGGATGCGTGCGCCATCCAAGGTCTTCAAGATGTATGTGTCGGCGTCCTTGTCGGCCGAGCGAATCTCCCCCACCAAATCAACGATCGCCTCATACGTCGCCTGAGTCCTCAGGATGAGCTTTCGTCGAATCGCGCGGTTGTAGAGCGCGCCTTCCTTCATGCCTGGGGGCGCGACGATGATTTCCTCATCGGGGCCAAGCGAACGGCCAAAGGCATTGAACCGAGCAAGCACCTGGCGCTCAGAATCCGCGGGGAGCCCGATATTCTCGCCGCCCGAGGCGATCAGATCCTGGACCTTTGCACGGGCTTCCTCGAACGAATCGCCGTCGCCCAGCGGAAACAATGTCGGAGCGGGCACCTCGCGAGACACGATGGGCGTGGTGCTTCCGGCCTCGACACGATCGAGCACGAGACGCAGCCCGTTGTCGAATCCCTTGGGTAACCGCTGTCGCTCTGGGTGACGGTTCTGGTAAAGCGCGCGGGCGGTCGCGAGTACGAGATCCCGATAGGCCGCCAGCTCTGGAAGGGCCTCCAACGGCATGGCGGCGCCCTGGAAGCGGGCACCGCGGAAAATCAAGGTTACAAAGGGACTCCGGTTCATCAGTCAGTCAACTCCCGGCGTGACCAAAGCATGCCTTCATATCGTAGTCCGATCGCGAAAATGCGTCGAATTGGTCCATCGGCGCCCTGCCCCTTCTGTCCTTACGGAGCGCGTAAGTCCTCGTTGGACAAGGAGTTACGGGCACGGGTACTGGCGCCGAAGCGCTTCCCGGCTCCGTCATCTCAAGGTCTATTTCGACATGGCAACCAATCGGGGCTCGCGCCTGTCGGGTCAGTTGCCCTTGATGACGGTGCCGTGGCTGATGTTGGTGCCGACGGTCGGCAGCGTCTTGGGGGCCGTCCAGGTCTTGAACATGTCGGTGCTGTCGCTGTACATCTCGTGCCCGGCGCCACCGGCGTCCGTGAAGAGGCGCCAGGTCCCATTGCCCAGATCGATCACGCAGCCCGCCTCCTTGTGGTTGCCCCAGCCCGCCCAGTCGTCCTTTCCGATGAAGGTCCAGGGTCCGTCCAGGCTGGTGGCGGTTGCGTGCTCGATGTAGGTGGTGCTCTCGTGCTTGGTGAAGGCGTGATACGTATCGCCCACGGTCACGATGAAGGTGTCGATGTAGTCGGGTCCGATCCCGATCCATGTCGGCCCGCTGAACTGGGTCAACGCGTCGTTCATGGCCTTGTAGCGGTAGGTCTTGGTGTCGACGTTCACGAGGGCGTAGACGGTCCCGTCCTTGTCCTTGAACCATTCGGGCGCCCAGGTGTTCTTGACCCCCGCCACGCCGGCCGGCACCGTCGCCACGTTGGTCCAGTCTTTCAAGTTCGCGCTCGAGGCGATGCTGAAGCTGGAGTCCGCCCCACAGCACGCCATGGTGGGCGGCGTCGTGAAGGTCACGTAGAACTTGCCGTCGGTGTGCCTCATGATGCTGGGATCGCGCAGAAAACCGGTCGGGCCCGTGAACTTGGTGTCGTAGAGCAGCGTGAAATTCAGCCCGTCCGTGGACGTGTAGATGATGAGGTCCGAGGAGGGAGCGGAATCGTTGAACACCGAGAAAACGTAGGGGTAGCTTGGACCGCCCGTCACCGCCGCGCCTCCGGTTCCGGCCCGCGCCCCTCCGGCGCCCATTCGCCCTCCCGCACCGGTTCCACCCGGTCCCATCCCGCCGACTGCCCCTCCGAATCCTGTGGCTTGGCCGCCCGCTGCTCCGGCCGGTCCTGCTCCTGCTCCTGCTCCTGCCCCGGCCCCGGCCCCAACCCCAGCCCCAGCCCCTCCCCCGGCTCCCGTGCCGGTCGCGCCGCCCAAGGCCGGCCCGGCGCCCCCGCTGTCGCTGGTCGTGCTGGCGCCCCCCGTTCCCGGCCCGGTAACTAGGCCCCCGCCTGTCCCACTGGCGGTCGTGCCACCGGATGAATCAGCGGGCCGCCCACCGGTAGCGACGATTCCTCCCGTCCCGATCCCCGTCCCGGCCCCCGTGCCGCCCGTGCCGCCGACGCCACTGTCGCTGCCGCTGCTGCACCCGCCCACGGCGAGCTCGGGGGCGAGGAGCGCCGCGCTCGTAAGGATGAGAAGCTTGCCCCAGGTGGCGGAATCACTCAGACGCATGAAGCTCGGGATCGAGGTCAATCTTGGGATCATCGTGGGAACGTAGCCCCAGCAGACAAAATCGGTCTAACGGTGGTGCCACTGATGCAAAAATGCCACGCGCTCGACTGTCTTCGGCCCTGGGCCGCCATTCGGTTGGTGTTATGCTGACCATGTCGTGGTGCCGGTCCGGGTGTAGGGGATCGCGGGTTCTTCATTCGTCGCAGGCCGCCGAAGCGGGGCCTTTCTGACGCGTCATCACTAGAAGAGCGCAAAATCAAAAACGACGGAGAGCCATCCTTGGCTTTGCCCAATTCCTCACGAATGATCGGGGAGGCTGGTTGATGCAATACCTCAGGCCCGTGTGGCTCGTCCTCCTCTTCACCTTCTCGTCGGCGGGCTGGCTCGCCAGCGGTTGTGCGCGCGTCAACACGGCGACGCCCGGAGGCGCGGGAGCCACCAGCCCCTTCGGCGCCACGGGAGGCTCCGACGTGCCCTTCTCGCCGACCATCGACGCGGGGGCGCTGAATCCGGACCGAATCTTCGTCAGCTCCGCCCACACCATGTGCGGGGACGGTGATCGGACCGACGACGAGGCCTGCGACGACGGCAACAAGGTTTCGGGAGACGGCTGCTCTTCCAACTGTCTGACCGTCGAGCCCGGATACTCGTGTATTCCGGCCGGGAAGCCCTGCCACCGGGTCGCCCGCTGTGGCGACGGCACGGTGGTGTTGCCCGAGCTTTGTGACGATGGCAACCACACGGCGGGTGACGGCTGCTCGGCCACGTGCAAGACGGAGCTCGGCTTCAAGTGCACGGGCAACCCCAGCGTATGCACCCCCACGATCTGCGGCGACAAGGCGGTCGAGGGCGCCGAGAGCTGCGACGACGGCAACGCCCTCCCCTTCGACGGATGCTCGGCGGACTGTCAGAGCGAGCCGGATTGCACCAAGGGGGCCTGCGCCTCCCGCTGCGGCGACGGCATCGTGGTCGGCGAGGACTGCGACGACGGCAACAACCTGGACGGCGACGGCTGCTCCTCGGCCTGCAAGATCGAGTCGGGTTACACCTGCAAGCAGCCGCCGCTCGGGGACAAGATGCTGGTGCCGATCGTCTACCGCGATTTTCGCCAGCACAACCCCAAGGACTTCGAACCGGGAGCGATGGGGCGAACCACGGCGCTGCTCGGCATCGTCAAGCCGGCTCTCGACGCCGACGGAAAGCCCGTGTACACGGGGGCCATCGCCGCGAGCCTGATCACCAGCGTGGCCACGTTCGCCGAGTGGTATCGTGACACCCCTGGCATCAACCACACCACGGCCTCCAAGCTGACGCTGTGGAACGACGGCAAGGGCGCCTACGTCAACCGATACGGCGCCAATGGCGAGACCTGGCCGGTCACGCTGCCGGCATACTTCTGCGGCAACGTGGGCGCCGAGCTGCTCGATCCGGTCACCGGCCTCCCGATGCCTTGCACGTCGATGTTCGGCGCCACCGACTGCGACAAGGATCTGGCGCTCGGGTACACGCTGCTCGCGTGCGTGCCCAAGGGCGGCAGCTACACCGCGACCTTTCAGACCGGGACGCTGGATGGGACGCCGGTGTTCTTCCCGGTCGACGGGGATCTCTTCACGCCCTTGACCGAGCGCAGCGCCGCGACCATTGGCCCCCCTTACGCCGCCAACTTCGTGGCCGAGGCGGGCACGCCCGCGCCCTTGCACAACTTCAGCTTCACGAGCGAGGTCCGTTACTGGTTCCAGTACGACGCCACCAAGACCTACACCCTCAACTTCACGGGTGACGACGACGTCTGGCTGTTCATCAACAAGCAGCTGGCGGTCGATCTGGGGGGGATTCACACGCCGGTGCAGGGCTCCGTGACGTTTGGGGCCGGATCGCGGACGGTGCTTGGGCTGGTCGACGGCCAGGTCTACGAGGTCGCCGTGTTCCAGGCCGAGCGACAGACCACCGGCTCGTCCTACCGGCTCACCTTGAGCGGGTTTAGCGCCGCGGCCAGTGAATGCGTGCCGGTCTGCGGCGACGGAATCCTGGGTCTGGGAGAGGAATGCGACGATGGGACCAACAAGGGCGGTTACGGCCAGTGTGGCCCCGGCTGTAAGATCGGCGAGTATTGCGGGGACGGCGTGGTTCAGCCCGACTACGAGGATTGCGACGACGGCGTCAACTCGGGCAATCCCTGTCCGTCGGGGTGCCGCATCCTGAAGATCCTCTAACGCGCCTTCGGCGCTCGCGGGAAGGGGCGGCCCGTCCCCGCGGACCCCTCCCGACGGATCCCTAAGCCGTCGCGGCCGGTGCGGCGAAGCCGCACCTCCCGGTGCTGGAGAAGCTACCGAGATCGCCAGCCGGAAGCTACGCTAAGCTGAAGAGGGATCCAAGGGGCCTCGGAACGATCCCGAAGGTTGTAGCTCAGGGGAATTCTTTCACCGAGGTCCCGTGCGTCGGGCCAATGGTGACGCTTCCTTGATGGGAGGCGGCAGCCTCTTCCTCCTCCGGAGTCGAGGGCGTGAGCTTGATCCGATCGATGGGGCTGTGAGGTCCGTCTGCCTCCCGAGCCAGCACGCCTCTCGCCGTCTTCAGCGCCCGGTTCGGCCAGTCACCGATCAGGATATCGGTGAGGCTCAGAATGCCGACCACCTGGCCGTCGGTGTTCACCACGACCATCCGCGATATCTGCTCCTCGCGCATTATCTTCTCGGCTTCCTTCAAGTCCTGCGCCTCGTCACAGACGATCACGTTGGTGGTTGCGACGTCGACCACCTTGACGTCCCGGGGCACCTTGTCCTCGGCGCAGACTCGCACCGCCAGATCGCGATCCGTCACGACACCCGCGAGCTCACCCGGTGATGCTCCCGAGACCAGAAGGAACCCGAGCGAGCGATCGCGCATGATGCGCGCCACTTCGCCGACGTTTGCCTGGCCTGCGACCCACTGCAAATCTACGTGCATCAGATCTCCGCACTTCATGCTGTCTCCTGTTTGACAAAAGAGGCCGTGCCTCCACGTCCGAAACGGACGACATCGACATCGACATCGACATCGACGAGGTG
>Ga0080027_10001270_pt1 | contig 10233 bp, 10 predicted proteins | sample OrgsoiDNA2013046_FD_70962 | JGI IMG/M metagenome (GOLD analysis project Ga0080027, IMG submission 70962) | Permafrost soil microbial communities from the Arctic, to analyse light accelerated degradation of dissolved organic matter (DOM) -... | ecosystem: Environmental > Terrestrial > Soil >...
CGCTCCTGGAGGAAACGGGAGCTTCTTATATCTCCCAGAACGCCGTGCGCGGGAGGACTTGCAGAATATTTTTGGAAAAAATTCAGGGTAGTCTCGGGGTCAACTGTAAGTAAGGAAACGGTAAAGGCAAGAGCTTCTGTTGAGTGTTTACGTCAACAATCGGAAAGTGCTCGCCCTGCTGGGATACTTCTTCTGTCTTAAAGCTCGCCCACGAAGGCGAGATCGCGCGGCGTTACATATCGCTCATGGCACTTCTCGCACATCCAGCGCTCTGCCGGGTCACAATATCCGAACATCCCAGCGTCGATATGCCCGTTGCACAGTTCGCAGTGCTCGTGATCCCATCCCGAAGGAACCAACCGAGTACCAGAACGGACGGTCAAGTTCTGGTCGGTCGCGGGGTAATGTCGACTCTGCCCCTTACTTTCTCCTGTTGGTTCCAGTTTCGTCCAAACCCTTACGTCGCGACCTCCTACGATGGAAGTATCCTTGGCTTCGTATTCTTCGGCGACAGCGTCCGCTCCCTGAAATTGCTTTCTTTCCCATCCCCAGTTTGAGTCAAGCACCATCCAGACATGAAAACCCCGCCAGTAGGAACTGAGATAAGCCAACTCCAATCCGACCACAGCTGGTTCCTCTTTTTCCTGACAAGTCAGAACCGCATTCCTTGTTTCTTTGTCGAAGGACTTCAGCATGGGGCAGAGGCATCCGCGCTCGCCGAACAAGAGCCAAAACCAGAGCGGGCCCGTGCCTTCGACAACGTGATCGAAACTGCCTGGAAGAATTCGATCGAAACTACCCTCAAGTTCGAACCAGGTATATCCGGCCTCCGAGGTTGCGCCGCGACGCACCTGGGTCGCGACAAATTTAGGGAAATCTTCGAGCGTCTTTCGTTTACGAATTTCCATTTTTCTGCTGGCTCTCGTCAATGTATAGTTCATCGGCCAATGGGATCTCAAGTCAATTGGCGAAAAATCGCCATTAAACTCGCGATCCAGCCTGCCGTATGCCGAGCGAACGCTGTACCCAACCGGGCATCCTGATCACACCATCACTCCGCACTACCCTGGACTATAAGATAATTTCTCAAAAAATGTTGCTGCAAATGTCGATCCGGGTAAACCTGTTCGACTAGGTGATGAAAGCGTGCGACATTAAGAGCCGAGTACGATTGGGCAACAAGTCGCCGCATACAGGAGAGCACATGCAATATCTATTGTTGATTTACGAGCAGGAATCCGTGTGGGACGCCATACAGGGCGAGGAAAAGCAGAAAATTTACAAACAATACATGGACCTGGTGGGCGACATGAAGAAAGCCGGTACATACATTGGCGGGCACCAGCTTCAGCCGGTGGCCACGGCCAGCACCGTGCGCGTCCGCAATGGCAAGAAGGCCGTTACCGATGGCCCGTTCGCGGAAACCAAAGAGCAGCTTGGCGGCTACTTTCTGGTGGAAGCCAAGGACCTGGACGAAGCGCTGGCGCACGCGGCGCGCATTCCGGGTGCGGATATCGGGTCGATTGAAGTGCGTCCGGTGGTCCCAAACAGAATGTAAATTCTCAGCGGGCCTGATGGCATACTGATTGCCATCGGGCCACGCTGCATGCACATGGAAAATATCTATCGCCAGGAATGGGGACGGGCACTCTCAACGCTGATCCGTCTGCTGGGTGATTTTGATCTGGCGGAAGAGTCGTTGCAGGAAGCTTTTACGGTTGCGCTGGAGAAATGGCCGCAACAGGGCGTCCCGGCGAATCCGAGCGCGTGGCTGATCTCAACCGCGCGGCATAAAGCCATTGATCACCTGCGTCGCCAGAAACGGATTGAGCTGCGCGACCATGAAGATCTGGTAGCGGTGGCCGGGGCATCTTTTGAAAAAACCCCAGAGCAGACTCTATTCGCAGAAGGTGTTGAGGCAAGGGAAACGCCGATGGATGACCGTCTGGTTGATGATCGGCTGAGCTTGATCTTCACCTGCTGCCATCCAGCGCTGGCGCAGGAGTCACAGGTGGCTCTCACTCTGCGCACGCTGTGCGGACTTACCACGGAGGAAGTCGCGCGCGCCTTTCTGGTGCCGGCGCCGACCATGGCGCAACGGATTGTCCGCACGAAGCAGAAGATTGCCCAGGCAAAGATTGCGTTTCGCGTGCCTGATCGTGCTGACCTGCCGGAGCGGCTGGAAGCCGTGATGCTGGTGATCTACCTCATCTTTAACGAAGGCTATTCGGCCAGCGCTGGTGACAACCTGGTGCGGCGCGAGTTGTGCGTGGAGGCTATACGGCTGGCCAGGTTGCTGGTGGAGCTTTTGCCGGACGCAGTGGATGTGAAGGCGCTGCTGGCGCTGATGCTGCTGCATGATTCGCGTCGCGCGACGCGTACCGGAGCGAACAATGAACTTATCCCCATGGAAGAGCAGGACCGCAGCCGGTGGGACCAGGAAGAAATCCGAGAAGGACTGGCGTTAACGAAGTTGGCGTTGCGCAGTGGCCCGGCGAGTTCCTACGCATTGCAGGCCGCCATTGCAGCCGTGCATGCGGAGGCGCAGCGAGCGGCTGAGACGGACTGGCCGCAGATTGCGGGACTGTATGCGGCGTTGCTGAGGATGTCGCCTTCGCCGGTGATTGAGTTGAATTACGCGGCGGCGGTGGGGATGGCACAGGGTCCGGAAGCCGGCTTACGATTGCTGGATGGTTTTGCCGCTCGCGGGGAGTTGAGCGAGTACTATCTGCTGCCGGCAGCAAGGGCTGATTTGCTGCGTCGCGCCGGACGCATGCGCGAGGCGGCGGAAGCGTATGGCGAAGCGCTGGGTCTGGTGAAGAGCGCGCCGGAACGGCAGTATCTGATGCGCAGGCTGGCGGAAGTGGAGTCATGACAAGTTGAAGCTATCGCAGGTAGAATGATCAGTCGTTTAAAGGTTGACCAAAGAGGCTTATTTACAATGCGCACAAAGATTTCTCTGCTGCTCGGTTTCGTTGCCCTGGCTGTGTTTGCCGCCGCTGCTTATGCTCCGGCCCCTCACTATGAAGTTAAACAGAAATATGTTCTTGGCGGCGATGGCGGCTGGGACTATCTGACCTATGATTCTGCCGGGAAGCGGCTGTTTATCTCTCGCGGAACGCACGTGATGGTGGTGGATGTTGCCAAAGGCACGGTGGTGGGCGATGTGGCGAATACGCCCGGGGTCCACGGCATCGCACTGGCACAGGACCTGGGCAAGGGATTCACCAGCAATGGTCGTGAAAATTCTGTGACGGTGTTCGATCTGAAAACGCTGAAGGAAACAGCACGCATCAAGATTGAGGGCGAGAATCCGGATGCGATCATGTACGACCCGACATCGAAACGCGTGTTCACGTTTAACGGCCGCAGCAAGAATGCGACGGTGATTGACGCGGCCAATGGGACCGTGGTGGCCACCATCCCACTGGACGGCAAGCCTGAGTTTGCCGCAGCCGACGGCAAAGGCGTGGTGTTTGTGAATATTGAAGACAAGAACGAGATCACCAGCATTGATGCGAAAAAGGGCACGGTGATCAAGAGCTGGCCGCTAACCGGATGCGAGGAGCCTTCCGGCCTGGCGATGGACGTGAAGCACCGCCGCCTGTTTGCCGGATGCGGCAACAAAGTGATGGCTGTGGTGAACGCTGACACAGGCGCGGTGGTGACCACGATCCCGATTGGCCAGGGAGTGGATGCCAATGCGTTTGATCCGGAAACGCAGCTTGCGTTCAGCTCCAACGGCGATGGCACGCTGACCGTGGCGCATGAGGATTCCGCCGATAAGTATTCCGTGGTTGAGAATGCTCCCACACAACGTGGAGCCCGCACGATGGCGCTGAATACTGACACGCATGATGCGCTGCTGGTGACGGCGGAGTTTGATGAAGCTCCTCCGGCGAAGGAAGGTGAGCGCCCGCGCAGGACGATGAAGGCGGGCACGTTCACGCTGCTGGTGTTGGGGAAGAAGTAAAAAGGTTGCGGTTATGGAGGGCTCTTCATTCTTGTCGCTTCGCTCCAAACCGCCGTTGCGCATTTGTTCTGGTTGCAACACGGAGGCTCCTGTTGCAGCGGGCTCGACGCGCGTGGACGGCGCGAGCCCTTGTTTTTTAACATCCCGAGCGCAGCGAGGGATCCCTACGATCTAACATTTTTGTCGCTGCATTTTCTTGTCGCTTCGCTCCAAACCGCCGTTGCGCATTTGTTCCGGTTGCAACACGGAGGCTCCTGCGCCGCAGAGACCTTCCCGGGATCTCCGAACACATTCTGAGCATGACTACGATGGGATTAAGTATCAAAATTTGGTCTTTTCCAATCATATATTTAGGCAAAAGTACCTAAGGTTTACAGCCGCTCAGACATGAAATTCATCTCAGTAACTGAGCTGCTGTAAAGCAGTGTGTCTGTTTGCGCGTTTGCAGTGGCTATGAAGCAGAGGTTGTTAGAAAGTGATTTGAACCCAGGGGTTTTATGGTTTGTAGTTTTTGTGGGACAGACAATCGCACTGAGAATAGCTTTTGCGGGAACTGTGGCGTGCGGCTGGACCGGCGTATGTCAGATCGCAGGGCGAATCGTGATGCCGTGCAGTTGAAGTGTCCGTCATGCAGCCACACGAATGAGGCGGGCTATAAGTTTTGCGGCCAGTGTGGTACGCGTGTCGACCGTCGCATACATGAGCGGCGCGGAAGCGGCGTGGAGGTGCGCGCCACTGCGGGAGCAAATGCTTCATTACCGACGCCGGACGATGCGCGTTTGCATGGTTCGGGGTCCAATGTAGCGATGGCAGGCGAGAGGGAATTGATAGATCGCGACTTTGATCGCGAACCGGGTCATCACAGCGATGACCTGATTGGGCATCAGGGGAATCAACATCCGGGAAATCCGAATCCGGGAATCTTCGTAAACGATCAGCGAGAGAGCGATGTGCGCCGCGAGGCCGTTACGCGGGCGGACCTTCACAACGAAGATATATTGAACGAACGGTTGCGCGGTAGTGATCGCCGGGGCGACGGCCGGAACAACGAAGCGCTGCGGGATGAGCTGACGCGCGAGGAAATGCGTCGCGAGATGTCTTTGCGAGGTGATCCGGCGCAGCCGCAGATGCGTGAACGGCCCTTGCGGGAAGCACCTCCGCTTCGCCGGGAAAACAATTTTGAGAGCAGTGAGTCGCGACCGCGGATTATGGGGCCGTCGTTTCTGGGGATTGGCAACGATCCCGAGGGTGAAGGCGAATACCTGCTGGAAGATGAGAGTGGGTCAGGTGCGGGATTCAGACGATTGATCCTGCTGGTGGTGCTGGCGGCAATCGTGGGCCTGATCTTCATGCAATATCGGTCAAGTCTCAAGGCGAATCCGAAGACGCCGGAGATGAGTCCAAGTGCGGCGCCGGCACGCCAGGGCAATGCGACAGCTCCATCAGGAACAGCGCCTGGCAAGAATTCAGCCGACCAGAAAGGGCTAGACAATTCCGGCATAGATTCCGGAACGGTGTCAGCGGATTCGAGCAAGAAGGCGAGTGACGCGGATACCGCGAAGAAGGGCCAGGCGGATCTGGATGAGCCGGGCATTCTACCGAATGCGGCGGATAGAAACCCGGCGGAAGCAGGGAACACTTCCGCGGCGTCGAAGACAACGGAGATGACGAAGCCGGATTCTTCAGGTAGTGCGGGGGATTCGACGAAAGGGAATGATTCCACGGGAACTTCGTCCACGCCGTCATCCACGGGTGCGGCGAAAGCCTCAGCGGTGGTTGACACGGCCACGGTGGATCCCGCCGTTAATGCCAAGCCCAGCACAGCCTTGGTACGGGCGCAGCAGTTTCTGCAAGGCCGAGGCGTGCCGCAGAATTGTGAGCAGGGATTGATTTACCTGAGAGCAGCGGCGCAGAAGAATGAGCCGGCGGCGGCCGTCCAGATGGGTGCGTTGTATTCCGCGGGGCATTGCGTGAAACAGGACCGAGTGATGGCTTATCGTTGGTTTAACTCAGCCCATGAGCTGCAGCCCGGCAACCAGTGGATTCAGAAATCCATGGACCAGTTGTGGTCGCAGATGAATGAACAGGAACGCAGGCTTTCCGGCTACTAAATCCCCAGCTTCTTCACTTCTTCGTTGTAATACTTCCGATAAAGAATGTCCCACTCCTGAGTGCCTTCAGTAATGGTGCGGCGCTGGCTTTCAATCTTCTGGCGGGCGGCCAGATCCAGCTTTGCTTCCTCATTGAGCAGCGCTTCCAGGATCTTGCGGGCTTCCATGCGGATGGTGTTGGGGTCTTCAATGAACTCGACCTGATCAAGCGTAGTGAGGGCATTGATCACGGCGTGGGCAAGCTTGTTGACTTTGTCGCGAGAGAGCCTCACAGCACCGCCTTATATTTTTTGACAAGTTCGCCTTTGACCTTCTTGAACATTTCCTGATAGCTGGCGCCTGCTTTGCGCATTTCCTCGTCAATTTGTTCAAGGATCAGCCGGACTTCGTCATTAATACGGTCTTCCAGCTGGAGTTCCTCCAGCAAGGCGTTATTGAGCGCATCCGTGACTGAGGCTGTGTTATCAGTCTCAATGAATCCGCCCGCGATAAGTTTTTGGGTGACCTGGCGGGCCAAATACCCGACATATTCCTTCGATAAGAGCATGTGTTTGTTAGCGTATGTGCCTGAAACAAATAGTCTAACATAGGCGCTTGGCGGGAGGGGAAGAGCTGGCAGCTGGGTGGCGGCAAAAGGAAACAGCCTGGATCTCTCGGTCCAGGCTGCTTATAACCCCGTGAATCTGCTTATGGTGGTAAGGCTGTTCCGGGTTGGAATTATGATGCCCGATTGATTTTGATGAGGTCTGAGGTGCGGCTGCTTACGCTTTTGCGGCCTACATATTCAAACATGAGTCTATTGATCTTGAACGCGGCTGCCTGAATTTCACGGCAGGTTTCCTGGGTGTTGCGATTCTCAACTTTCAAGCCCAGCAGTTCTGCGTTTCCCATGACCACGGCCAGTTGATTATTGATGGAATGAAGAAGTTTGTCTGACACACTAAGCTCCAGAAGTTATGTATAGATAATCGCATGACACTGTACATTTGTTACTCGACTTTTCATTTTGTTACGCAAATGGAAAATGGGAATTACAAATGTAATGTCTTAGTACGAGAGGACGAAGGAATCTTAGGTGAGGGGAAAGACTTGAGATGTTTAGGTGGAATGATGGAGTCAGGTAACCTCAACGGCTGAAGCCGTTTTTTTGTGGCTTTAGCGCAGGCATCAATGCCTGCTCCACCCAGTGTGGTAAGAGATTTTTGAGACGCGGCTGCCGCGTCTCTGCGTGTAGATGGACGTCGCCCGGCAATCTTCGAGACGATAGGGATCCCTCGCTGCGCTCGGGATAAAGAAAAAGACTCGGGAAAAAAAACAAAGCAAAATCAACCTATTGGTGCCCCACCGGGTGCGGCTACGCAACATCTTGTAGTAGCGAAACAAAAGCGAAAACGCTAAAATGCTTTCCATACCCAAGTGAGTCCGGCCATCGGGACCCCACTACCCGCTGTGCTGGCCAAGGAAGGCTTCGATGTCATTGAGAGCACATACACCGTCGCAATTCCGCGTACTTATGTTTGCAGAAGCAGCAGCCAGCTGGCTGGAGATCAAGAAACGCCACAACCGTAAGCCGCGCACGATTGAGATGTATCAATGGTATATCCGCAACCTGAACAGAAAATTTGCCGGCATGCTGCTGGCGCAGATCCAGAGCCAACACATACTGGAATATCAGCAGATGAGAAAACAGACGGCGGGCCCCTCGTGCGTGAACCATGAGATCAACACGCTGGCCCAGATATTGCGCCAGGCCGGTCTGTGGGATGCGATGGAAAGACAGTACCGTCCGCTGCCGCTGCCGGACTGGACGCCGCCCAAGGTGCTGACGGCGGAAGAAGAAGAAACGTTTTTTTGCGTGGCGGCAGGGAACCCGGATTGGAGCGTGGCGTACTGGGCTGTATCGCTGACTAACAATACGTCAGCGAAAGGGACGGAGCTGCGGCTGTTGCAGATCAAACATTTGAAGCTGGAGCAGGAGACGCCCACGATTCATATACCGGATGAGACAGTGAGGAACGATCTGGGCGCGCGTGTGGTGCCGCTGAATCATGTGGCGGAGAAACAGATACGCAGGATCCTGAAGCGTGCGCATGCGCTGGGTGCGGGAAGCGCGGAGCATTATGTGTTTCCGTATCGGGTGAAGAAGAACGTGTATGACGTGACGCGGCCGGCGTCGCCGAATTTTCAGCGCACGGCGTTTCGATCCATGCGCCGGGCCACGGGGATGGAATGGCTGCAGCCGCGGAACTTTCGCAATCAGGTAATCAACAAGATGTTTGAGAAAGGCACACCGCAGGAGACGATCATCTCGATTGCCGGGCCACAGTCAGTGAAGATGTCACGGTATTACTCGCTGATCAGGATGTCGGCGAAGGCGGAGGCGTTGCGGGCGATCTGTCCGCCGCCACGAAGTTCAGCAAGCAATGAAGAGTTCAGCATGAGGAGTTCAGCATGAATATTGGCGAGGCGTCCATTTTGAACCTGCTGCTGGCCCAGGCCACGCGCGGGGAGCATTACTGCGCGCTGGTGGATGTGAACGGAGTGTTTGACGCGCAGTTTGCCGCAGAGATGGATGCCGACCTGAGCAAGCTGCTCTGGGTGCGTTGTGGCGGCGCGCGGACAAAAGAATATGAACACGAACGCGTGCGGCTGCTGAGCCAGCCGATGAACCTTGAACTGATGATGGCCGGTGGCGGTGATGTGATTGGCAGCCTGGCAGCTTTGACGGAAAGTGAAATGAGAAAGCCGGTGCAGAGTGTGAGTGAGATAGAAGGTTCGCAGAAGATGGCCGGTGGCGGTGTGCGGCAACTGAGCGTGGAACTGGTGGATAGCAAAGAGACGCGAAGGATTTCCAGAAGTTCTCTGGCACGGCCGGGCATGAGCAGGCTGGATTTAAAGCAGGAGATGAAGCCGCTGGAAAAAGCATTTAAGGCCGCGGACATTCTTTTGCAGAATGGCGGATTCGGACTGATTGCCGTGGACCTGAGCGGAGTGGATGAACGGCTGTTGCGTAAGGTTCCGAAGGCGACGTGGTTTCGCTTTTCCCGCGTGGCAGAGAAGACGCAGACACCGCTGGTGTTTCTAGCGTCGTATCCGGCGGCGGGGAATTGCTCGGCGTGGACGCTGCGGATGAAAGGCATGCGCGCAGTGTGGTCAGGGAGTGTGAATGCGCCGCATACCAACATTCTTGCTGACGTGAGTTTTGGCGCGGAGGTGACACGGTCTCGCCGGCGAGGGAAGACGGAGTTTCCACGGGTGTTTAAGGCGCCGGCGAAGATGCCGGTGACGGGAGTGAAGGAGTTGAAGGGAATTGTGCGGGCAGGGTGAAGGAGATTGGTGATTTGTGAGGGTTACCTCAGCGGCTGAAGCCGAACTGCTACAGCCTTTAACCGCAGGCATAAATGCCTGCTCCACCCTGTGCCGTTGAAGAAATCAAGCGCAAGATCCCTCACCTCTACTTCCACCCCAACGCACGAAGCGTGCGCTGGGGGCCCCGGTTCGCCAGCTGAAGAAAGCGCTGGCTCGTTGACGAGGTTCGGGATGACGATTCATGGTTGTTTGGGGAGAATTCCCTGATGCTGCATTTGTTGGGTAAGCATTCTCGGGGTCCCTCTCTTCGCGCTCACCGCAAAGCGGCTCGCACTTGCTCGGGATGACAGCGGTAAAAGAGCACGCAATGAGGGGCGAGGCCGGCTCGCGCGCCGAGCCCGCTGCTACAGGAGCCACGTTGAAGTAACCACTAGGTTGATGCTCAAGCGGTGTGGAGCGAAGCGACAAAGACAATGTTCGGCTGCATTTACGTTTCTGATTTTCCGGTGCAGGCTGCGCTTCGCTATGAGGCGGGGATCTATTTGGCAGAAAGTGTTGCCAGCAGGAAGGCGCTTCCTGCTGAGAGTGCCGGGAAAGATTTGTCAGCCGAAGAATCTGTAATCAATGCGTCTCTGACTAAACCATCTTCGCCCAAAACGTCCAAAATATCGCCAACCGTAGCTTCTTTGGACAAAGTTTCTTTCGACCAAAATTCTTTGATCCAAAAGTCTTTCAACAATCACCAGATCGCCGTGCTGGATGGTCCGGCGAACCAGATGAAGGTGTTTGCCTGCAATGGACCGGCACGCAAAGCTGGCATTGAGATTGGCATGACCAAGA
>Ga0080027_10001271_pt1 | contig 10233 bp, 7 predicted proteins | sample OrgsoiDNA2013046_FD_70962 | JGI IMG/M metagenome (GOLD analysis project Ga0080027, IMG submission 70962) | Permafrost soil microbial communities from the Arctic, to analyse light accelerated degradation of dissolved organic matter (DOM) -... | ecosystem: Environmental > Terrestrial > Soil >...
GTCCGGGAGACTGTGTCGCGAGTCATTGTAAAACCACTGACCGCGGCAATTGCCGCTTTGGCTGTCCAGATGCCCCCGGATTTTCCGAAGGATCCTGCCGACCGCATGATCGTGGCTACGGCTGCCGCCGAAGGCCTGGGGTTGATCACCGCCGATGAGCGCATCCAGAAGTCCAAAAGAGTCACCGTGATTTGGTGAGAACCAAACCTCAGTAGCACCACGCTCACGCGCCGAACAATTCCCTTATGAAAGCGATTGGATGGAGCAAACTCGTCGTGTTCACGGTGTGCATGTTACCGCTGGCGCGGCTGGGCTGGGCCGCCTATCACGGGGATCTGGGCGCCAATCCCCTGGAAGTAATTACGCATACGACTGGGGATTGGACGATCCGGTTCCTGCTGATCACTTTGTGCGTCACGCCTTTGCGGCAGATTACGAAGTTCTACTGGCTGATTCGATACCGGAGGATGCTGGGGCTGTTTGCGTTTTTCTACGGGACGCTGCATCTGACGACGTATCTTTGGTTCGACAAGTTCTTCAGTTGGCCAGCCATCCTTGAGGATATCGGCAAGCGCAAATTCATCACCGTGGGATTTTCGGGCTTTGTGCTGATGATTCCTCTGGCGGTGACGTCGACGAAAGGGATGATCCGGCGGCTGGGGAGAAAGTGGACAGCAATCCATCGTTTGATTTACGCGAGCGCGGGCTTGGGAGTGATCCATTACTACTGGCTGGTGAAAGCGGACCACCGGCTGCCGCTGGCCTATGGCGCGATTCTCCTCGTACTTCTCGCTTATCGCATGGTGAAGTGGGTGGGGCCAAAGCTCGCGGCGGGGCGTGTCGAGGCTGCGGCCCCCAACGCCTAGGGTCTCGGGCTTAAGAAAGAGGCCGGTGCTTCATCAGCGTGTGCGCTCCGACAAACAGGCGTACATGCTTCCTCGTTTATAATCCTCGCCACGAATGAACCTCACTCCGGGCACCAAACTTGGGCCGTACGAGATCGTCGGCCTGCTGGGAGCGGGTGGCATGGGCGAGGTTTATCGCGCTCGCGACGCGCGCCTCAAACGCGATGTAGCCATTAAGGTTTTGCCGCAAGCGCTGTCCCTGGATGCGGATCGACTCCATCGTTTTCAGCAGGAAGCCCTCGCGACGGCGGCACTGAATCATCCCAATATTCTCTCCGTCTTCGACATCGGCACCGGAGCCGACTCGAGCGCCGGTTCGCCTTACGTGGTCTCCGAGCTCCTCGAGGGAGAAACCCTGCGCGAGCGCCTTCGCACGGGCGCAATCCCCATGCGCAAGGCTTTGGACTATGCCCTCCAAATCGCCCATGGCCTGGCGGCGGCCCACGAAAAAGGCATCATTCATCGCGACCTGAAGCCAGACAATCTCTTCCTCACCAAGGACGGGCGCGTCAAGATTCTGGACTTCGGCCTCGCCAAACTCACGCAGCCCGACGACGGCACGAACACCTCGATGGCCACCATGACCCATGCTACGGATATTGGTGTGGTGATGGGAACGGCCGGGTATATGTCACCGGAGCAGGTGCGCGGTGTGGCACTGGACGCGCGGTCGGATATTTTCAGCTTCGGCGCGATCCTTTACGAAATGCTTTCGGGGAAGCGGGCGTTCCACGGCGACACGGCCGCGGATACGATGAGTTCGATTTTGAAGGAAGAGCCCGCGGACCTGGCGGAGACGAATCGCAATGTTTCTCCCGCTTTGGAGCGCATTGTGCACCACTGCCTGGAAAAAAGTCCGGAAGCCAGGTTTCATGCGGCCAGCGATATTGCGTTCGATTTGGAACACATTTCCGGACTGTCCGGGAGCACGGCGCGGTTACAGACGGCTTCGGAGTCGCCTTCGCGGCGGAAGTTGTGGACCGCGCTGGCGGGTGGAATTGGCCTTGCGGCATTGATGCTTGGGCTGGGCTGGTGGCTCGGACAGGCCACCCATCCGGCTTCGGTGGCAGAGTATAAGCAGATCACCTTCCGCACCGGGCCGATCGGCAACGCCCGCTTTACGCCGGACGGCAGCATCGTCTACAGCGCGCAATGGGACGGCGGCGAGAGAGAGCTTTACCTTGCCCGCACCGACGATCCGGGCGCCCGGGAACTGGGCCTGAAAGGCGCGGAGCTGCTTTCGGTGTCCAAGAACGGCGAGCTGGCAATCCGGCTGGGGTCCGTGGGTTATGGGGGGTATTCAGTTTCTGGAACGCTTGCCCGTGTGCCGCTGAGCGGCGGCACGCCCCGCGAAATGCTGGACAATGTGCAAGACGCGGACTGGGCTGCCGATGGCGAACATATGGCGGTGATCCGCTACGTTCCGGAGAGCCAGCACTGGCACCTCGAATATCCGATCGGCAAGGTTCTCTACGACAGCATCGCCTGGATCAGCAGTCCGAAAATCTCCCCGGACGGAAAGTGGATCGCCTTCGGCGACCATGAAATTCCCGGCGGAGATGACCAGGGATCGGTTGCGATTGTGGCAGCGGACGGAAGCTCCAACGGTAAAGACAAAAGGCTTTCGTCGGGCTGGAGTTCGGTCGAGGGAATTCTGTGGTCCCCGGCGGCCGACGAAGTCTGGTTTGCGTCGACCAGCACCGGCAACACACAGGACCCGCGCGCCGTCACGCTCTCTGGAAAACTCCGAACCATCGCCAACGTGCCAGGCGGCATGTGGCTCGAGGATATCCATAAAGAAACAGCCCTGGTGGTGACGCACAGCCAGCGCGTGGGCATCCGCGGGCAGGCGCCTGGAGAAAAACAGGAACGCGAGTTGGGGTGGTTTGGATGGTCCGAATTAGGGGATGTGAGCGCCGATGGACGCAAGATCGTCTTCGAGGAGGAAGGCAACGGGGGCGGCCCCAATTACACGGTGTTTGTGCGCAGCACCGATGGCTCGCCGCCTTCGCGCGTTGGTGAGGGCCTCAGCCTGGCGATTTCTCCGGACAGCAAGTTTGTCATCACCAAGCCAGCCAACGGCGGACCCTTGAACCTGGTTCCGACCGGTGCGGGCGAAGCGAAAGTTCTGACGCACGACAACGTGAGTTATACCAACGTGCGGTTCTTGCCGGATGGGAAACGGTTGGTGGCCTCAGGCCTCGAAGTCGGCCACGCTGCGCGGGACTACCTGATTGATGTCGCTTCCGGCGATTCCAAAGCCATCACGCCGGAAGGCACTTCCGGGTTTTCTATTTCCCCAGACGGCAAGTCCGTCGCCGTCCACCAAGGGGACGGGAAATGGGGCGTCTGGCCGCTGGAGGAGGGCGGAGGTATCCGGTTGATTCCCGGGCTGGATGCAGCCTACCGCGTAGCCAGCTGGTCGCCCGACGGCGCTTCGCTCTATGTGGTTTCCAGTCATCCCCCAGGCACTCCGAGGGTTCGCATGGTGTCGCGAGTGAACATGTTCACGGGCAAAATCGAGCCTTGGAAAGAATTCGGGGTTCCGGGCGATCCTGGCGTTACCTCGATGGGCCGGTTGTATTTTTCCAAAGACGGATCATCCTACGCGTACATCTACGTCAGAAATACTTCGCAGGCGTATGTGGTGACCGGGTTGAAGTAGGGCTCAGCCGTTGGTTTTACTCTTGCAGCCATCGGCTGTGGGTTGAGGCAGGGGTCCCTTCGGCAAGCTCAGGGCAGGCTCTTCGACTACGTATGCTGCGCGCTTTGTGCGCGACACACTTCGCTCAGGATGACAATCTTTGTTTCTGCCCGGATGCCACCAGACCGTTAGTTCATTACTTCCGTAAGCTCGGGAAAGAGCAAGAAGCACGGTAGGCTGACTTCAGCTTGGTAAACAAAGTTGAGGTGACTTATGGCCAGTCCTGCCCTTGCAAGCCATTTGGTTGACATTTCGGATCCACCGGTGCCGAATCGCAGTTATCCCGTTCTAGATAAGGAAGCTTCGGAAAAGATTAAGACGGTTGGGATGTGCCTTGGCATTGCCCTGGGCTTTGGTGCGGCTTCGTGGCTGCTGCTGCATTTCGGATTTGGCTTGTATGCGTTTGGGGCAGGAGCGGTTGGGGTGTTTGCTGTGATCGCTGCGTTCGGCGGGTCTACATTGAAGTCGACCTGTCCTTACTGCAACTCCTCCATCGACTCGATTCTGAATCGCGAAGAGGGGCGCGAAGTGCAGTGCGAAAAGTGTTTTGAGTATTCGACCGTGAACGTGGGAATTCTTCGTCCCATGGATTCGGCGGCGAAGTCGGAAACGCCGAAATTTGAGAGCCCGGTCTATAAGAAGGCGATTTGGCCGAACTCGTGTGTTGCTTGCGGGGAGCCTCCAGTCCGGTGCGACGATTTATCGAAAACTTCAGTGGGCGCGCTGCCGGCGCTGGTGGGGCATTTGCAGATTGTTCGTGGGTCCGTGAGCGGGATCCCTTATTGTGAGAAGCATCGCGACTCGCTGGGATTGAAGGTGCGCGGCGACAAGAAGATGTTTTTGCAATGGACTTCGTTGCGGATGATGCGTAGGTATTTGGCCGCGAACCGGAGTCGGCAGGTTTACTGATTTTCGCTGTTAAGGCGATTTGCTTTGCGTTGGGCCAGTAATTCTTGACGCCCTTGCTGGCTTGAACCCTTCTCGTTTTGCCGGCTATGCGATTGGGCAGGGGTCCCTTCGGCAAGCTCAGGGCAGGTCCTTCGACTGCGTTTGCCGCGCTCTTTGCGCGCGGCACACTTCGCTCAGGATGACAATCTTTATATCTGCTGCTGAGTGTTCGGCTTAGGTGCGGCTTGGGTGCCGGTTAGTGGCCGCCGCCGCTTAGTTCGCGGACGATGTTGTTAACGAACGCCTTGGCATCGCCAAAAAGCATCAGCGTCTTGTCGTCGTAGTAGAGCGGGTTGTCGATGCCGGCGAAGCCTGGGCTCATGCCGCGCTTGATCACCATCACCGTGCGCGCCTTGTCCACGTCTAGAATCGGCATTCCAAAAATTGGACTCGAAGAATCCGTGCGCGCGGCAGGATTGGTCACGTCGTTAGCGCCAATAATCAGCGCAACGTCAGTCTGCGGGAAGTCGCCGTTGATGTCATCCATTTCGATGAGGCGGTCGTAGGGGATGTCGGCCTCGGCGAGGAGCACGTTCATGTGGCCGGGCATGCGGCCTGCGACGGGGTGGATGGCGAATTTCACTTCGACGCCTTTCTTCGTAAGGGCGTCGTACATCTCGCGGACTTTGTGCTGCGCCTGGGCGACGGCCATCCCGTAGCCGGGAACGATAACCACTTTGTTGGCGGCAGAGAGAATGCTGGCGGCTTCTTCGGCGGTGGCGCTGCGCGCCGTTTTTTGCTCGCCTGTTGCTGCGACGGAGGTTTGCACCTGACCAAAAGCTCCGAACAACACATTCGAGAACGACCGGTTCATCGCCTTCGACATGATTACGGAGAGGATGAAGCCGGAGGAACCATCGAGAGCGCCGGCGATGATGAGCAGCTTGTTATTGAGAACAAAACCCATCGCCGCCGCCGAAAGCCCTGCATAAGAATTCAATAGCGAAATCACCGTCGGCATGTCCGCCCCGCCGATGGGGATGATCATCAGCACGCCGATGATGAGAGGGATAAATACCATCACCGGAAAGAGATGCGTCGCTCCCGGATGCGCGACCAGATACCCTGCGCTACCGACGGCGATCAACATGAACGCCAGGTTGACGATGTTCTGGCCTTTGTAGGTGATGGGCCGCTGCGGCAGAATTTCTTGTAATTTTCCGGCCGCCATCAGGCTGCCGGTGAACGTCAGCGATCCCAGGATTACTTCCATGCTCAGAACGACCATCATGAATGGCGAGATGTTCGGCGATTGAAGATAGAACTCAGCGGTCCCAACCAGCGTGACGCACAAGGCTCCGAAAGCGTGACTGAGCGCGGTCCGTTGCGGCACCGCCGTCATCTGCACCTTGCCCAGAGGGACGCCGATGATGGTCCCCAGGACCAGGGCGGCTACGATGTATTTCCATTCGACGATATCTTTGTGGAGGAGTGTGCCGCAGACCGCCAGCAGCATGCCGATTTCCCCGGCTAGAACGCCGCGGCGGGCTGTGGCTGGGGAACTCATCCAGTGCAGCGAGAAGATGAAGAGGACGCTGGCGATGAGGTAGACGAATTCGATGGTGTAGAGGACTAGGTCGGCTTGGGTCATGATTGGCTCGGTGCTTGGTTACCCCTTACCTCGGAGGCTAAAGCCCCTGTTCTAAATCGGCGGTAAGCGCAGCGCTGAAGCGCTGCGCCGCCCAAAAGCAGCATCAACTTCATTTCGCAGGCCGGCTGCTTTTGAACATTTTCAGCATGCGGTCGGTGATGATGAAGCCGCCGACGATGTTGACGGTGGCTGCTACGACTGCGATGGTGCCGAGAATTGTGGCGAAAGTGCTTTTGTGTTCGCCTGCGAGGACGATGGCTCCCACAACTGCGATGGCGTCGAGCGCGTTGGTCAGCGACATGAGCGGGGTGTGGAGCAGCGGGGAGACGCGGCGGATTACTAAGAAGCCTACGAAGCCGGCTAGCATGAAGATGTAGAGACTATCGATTAAGTTGGATGGCATGGTTCCTCATCTGGTGGCGCTTTTTGTGCAGCCCGCGTTTTGCTTAAAACCAAAAACTCCGATGACCAACCTTGGTAAAACCTTAAGACTTACCCTGAGCGGCTAAGGCTGGCAGGGAGAAAAATTCGCGGACCCGCGGGTTGCTCACTTCCCCGCCCTGCGTTAGTAAGGTTTCGCGGACGATGTCGTCGTCGAGATTGAGTTCTGTTTTTTGGTCTTCCTGCGTTTTTTTCTTGAATAGATTCAGCAGAAAATTTGTCAGGTTGCGGGCGTAGAGCTGGCTGGCGTGGTAGGGGGCAGTGCCTGCGATGTTGTAGCGGCCGATGATGGTTACGCCATGCTGCACGGAAACTTCGCCCGGCTTGGTGAGTTCACAGTTGCCACCGCGTTCCGCTGCCAGATCAAGGATGACCGAACCTGGGATCATGCCTTTGACCATGTCGGCGGTGACCAGGATCGGAGCCTTTTTGCCGGGGATTACCGCGGTGGTGATTACGATGTCGTTTTCCGCCACGACCTTGCCCAGCAGTTCGCGCTGCAGCTGGTAGAAGCTTTCGTCCTGCGCAGTGGCGTATCCGCGCGCGTCCTGGGCGTCTTTCGCTTCGATCGCAAGCTCGACGAATCGTCCGCCGAGGCTCTGCACCTGCTCCTTGACCGCGGGACGAACATCGTAAGCTGAAACAACCGCGCCCAAACGACGTGCGGTGGCGATGGCTTGCAGTCCGGCAACACCAACTCCCAAAATGAGAACACGCGCCGGCGTTACCGTACCGGCCGCTGTGGTCATCATCGGGAGAATTCTTGGCAGAGTGTCGGCGGTGATGAGAACTGCCTTGTAGCCAGCAATCGAGGCCATGGTAGAGAGGGCATCCATGGCTTGGGCACGGGTGGTTCGCGGAATCAGCTCAACAGCGAACGCCATAGCTCCGGTGGCGGCGATTTGCTGGACTACTTCGCCCGCGCCTAACGGGCGGAGAAAGCCGAGCAGGATCTGGTTTTTGCGCAGGAGCGGGATATCTTGCTTGCCGTTAACGTCGTTGGCGCCGTAGCAGAGGACCTGGGTGATGATTTCAGCGGTTTGGAAAAGTTCGGCACGGGTGCGGAGAATTTTGGCGCCTTTTTCCTCATACAGAGCGTCGGGATAGCCCGCTTCGACGCCTGCTCCGGTTTCGATGGCTACTTCGAAGCCTGCTTTGGTGAGGATTGGGATCACCAGTGGGACGAGCGCGACGCGCCGTTCTCCGGGGTAGATCTCTTTCGGGACGCCGATGATCAAGCCGATGGTCCTTTCCGCAGAGAGCTTCCTGGCCGCTTTCGTTTGAGTCCAGAGTTAGCCATGATACAGCAAAGGCGGGTTCGAGTACGCGATCTTGGCGACTCGGGGGGACTGTACGGGTGGGGCGCGAGCTGGCCCTAACTATTGAGTCGTAGTGGACTTACCGGTTTCCTCGGCGATGCGCTGTTGCAAAACTTCGCGAAAGTGAGTGGCAAGATTGCGGCAGCCCGCAGGGTCGATCATAGCATCGGGCAGTTTAGGGTCGGCGCGCGCGCCTCGCTGACGGGCGTCCAAGCGATCCCATAGGTTGGAAATATCAGGGTGTGCGCTGAGAGCGAGGTCGCAGGGCGCGTTGTTCAGGAAGGCAAAGCTCTTTTCGAAATCCTTAAAAGTCTCCGGACGTTGGCCGCGCTGGGTGAACTTGAAGCCATCCGCAGAGACAGCATTCATGCTGTCGGCGTAGACGAGGGCCAGGCAGCGGGTTTTCTCGCAGGATTGCCAGGTCCAACTGGTGCCGCCGGGGGTGTGGCCGGGCGTAAAGTGAGCGGTTAGCGCCAGCGGGCCGACGTGGAGTGTTTGTCCATCCCGCAGCTTCTGAACGTGCGCGATCGGTGTGATGGGAAATAACACTCCGTATTGCGGATCGTCGCGGCCGGCTTCGCCTGATTTCATAACCGCGGCGGTCCATGGGCTGGCTGCCACTCGGGCGCCGCTCAGGCGTTGCAGTTCCGCGATGCCTCCGGCGTGGTCGTAGTGTGCGTGGGAGTTGAGGATGAACTTTACGTCTTCGATACGGAAGCCCAGGGTGCGGATGTTGGCTGCGATTTGTTGCGCGGATTCGTGAAGCGCGCCGTCGATCAGGACGTGGCCTGCGTCGGAGGTGATGAGGATGGAACTGAGGCCATGCGGGCCGACGTAGTAAGTGTTGCCGTAGATCCGGAACGGGGGTTGTGCTGTGTTCCATTCGGCGCAGTGGGTGCACTTTGGATTGCCAGATTGCGAAAGGAGAAAAACAGGCGCAAATACCAACGGCGAGAGAATGCCCAGAATTCTTTTCCGAGTTATGGATGTTGTCGACACGACTCGTACTCTCTAGCTCGCCACCAAGGCTCTTTTACGATTGTAGCTGGAACTGATCTGTTGAACGCCATCCCCCCGTCGTTCGTTACAATCTCCCTGCCGTTCGAGGAAGACCAATGAGAGTTCGCAGTTTAGCCTTCTGGGTATTCGCCTTGGCGCTAGGGTCAGGCCGCTGGACGGCTGCCCAAACGGAAACGCAATTGCAGCATTTTGATCCAAATCAGGCAGACCGGGTGCTGGACCCCTGCCGTGACTTTTATCAATTTGCGTGCAGCAAGCGGTTCAAAGCTCATCCGATGCCTGCCGACCAGGTTTACTGGGGGACTGACAGCGGTCTCGCACTCTGGAACGACGAAGCGTTGCAGGCGGCGCTTATCGGTGCCTCGTTTCCTTCCCCTACTCGCGTCGCGATGCAACAGAAGATCGGGGACTTCTGGACGGCTTGCATGGATGAGCAAGGCATTGAGGCTGCCAGCGCCCGGGGCCTGGCCTCGGAATTGAAGCGAATCGATGCAATCGCCGACAAAGGGGACATGGCAGTTGCAGTCGCGCGCTTGCACGGAACTCTACCGGGAGCATGGGAGGCATCTTTGAGCATCAACCAAATGCCTGGCGCATTTTTCGGATTTGGATCCAAGTCGGATTTGGACGACGCCTCGCTGGTGATCGTTGTTCTTGACCAGGGCGGCATGGGGCTGCCGGGCCGGGATTTTTACCTGCAAGACGACGCCAGGTCGGTGACGATTCGTTCCGAGTACGGCGCGCACGTTGCGAAGATGCTGCATTTGTCGGGCGAAAGCGAGAGGGAAGCAACAAGGGATGCAGCGTCGATTCTGGTTCTGGAAACCGGCTTCGCGAAAGCCGCCATGGATAATGCCAGCCGACGCGACCCCAGGAACTTCAACAACAAGATGTCGTTGGAAGAGTTACGAGCGCTGACCCCCTTCTTTGACTGGAAGCGGTACCTGGCTGCGGTCGGAGCACCAACACCGCATCACTACCTGGTCCGCACGCCAGACTTCTTTAGGGGCTTGGAGGCGCTGCTGGAACAACATTCGCTTGATGACTGGAAGGCGTATCTGCGCTGGCACTTGGTACACGGTTCGGCGCCCTACCTAGCCAAGGCGTTCGAGGACGAGAATTTCGACTTTTACCAGAAAACACTCACCGGTGTGCAACAGCAACCCCCCCGATGGCGGCGCTGCGTGAGCAGCGCAGACCGCTTCTTGGGTGAAGCGCTCGGGGAGGCGTATGTGGAGCGCGCGTTCCCCCCAGAGCGCAAACGCAAGGCGGTGGGGATGGTGCACGACGTTGAAGCCGCATTGG
>Ga0080027_10001274_pt1 | contig 10230 bp, 10 predicted proteins | sample OrgsoiDNA2013046_FD_70962 | JGI IMG/M metagenome (GOLD analysis project Ga0080027, IMG submission 70962) | Permafrost soil microbial communities from the Arctic, to analyse light accelerated degradation of dissolved organic matter (DOM) -... | ecosystem: Environmental > Terrestrial > Soil >...
CCGGAACAGGACGCGGCCGCGCATTGCGTGCCGCTCACGTACTTCCGGCACGCCCCGGCGCCGTCACACAGGCCGTCGGTCCCGCAAGTCGACGCGGTCGTCGTCGTGCACTGGGTGGTGGGGTTGGGCGCCGCGCCCGCCGGCACGGGCGAGCAGGTGCCGGCGCTGCCCGCCAGCGCGCACGATTGGCAGGTGCCCGTGCAGGCCGAATTGCAGCAGACACCTTGCGCGCAGAAACCGGACCCGCAATCGGCGGCCACGGCGCAGGTCGCGCCGATCGGATTCTTCCCGCAACTGCCGTTGGTGCAGACGTTGGGCGAGACGCAGTCCGCGGTCGAGGCGCAGGTGGTCTTGCAAGCCGCCGTCCCGCAGACGTAGGGCACGCACATCGCGGTCATCGCCGCGCGACAGGTTCCGGCGCCGTCACAGGTTCGCGCCTGGGTGAGCGTCGAGCCGGTGCACGAGACGGCGCCGCAATTGAGCCCCGCCGGGTAGAACTGGCAGGCGCCGGCGCCGTTGCACGACCCGTTGGTCCCGCACGGATTGGTGGCGGCGACATCCGCACACTGATTGAGTGGATCGGCGCCGAGAGCCACCGGCGTGCAGGTGCCAAGGCTGGTGGTCAGGGCGCACGACATGCAGGTCCCCGTGCAGGCGGTATTGCAGCAGACGCTCTGTTCACAGTGGCCCGAGGTGCAATCGCCGCCCGCGGCGCAGGTCGCACCGGTGGCCTTCTTTCCACAGACCGTGGCGATGCAGAAATCTCCAGACGCGCAATCCGCGTCGACCGCGCACTTGGTCCTGCAGACGCCGGTCGTGTCGCAAGCGTAGGCGCCGCAGCTCTGCGTCGTTCCCGCCTGACAGACGCCGGCGCCGTCGCACTTTCCGGCCAGGGTCTCCGTGCCCGCCGTGCAAGTGTTGGTGCCACAGATCGTGGTCGACGGGTAGAGTTGACAGGCGCCCGTGCCGTCGCAGGAGCCGTTGGTGCCGCAGCTCGGCGCCAGGGCGTCCGCGCATTGCCCCTGCGGATCCTGCCCGCTCGGCACGTTCGTGCAGGTCCCCGCGCTCCCGGTGAGCGCGCAGGACTTGCAGTTGCCCGTGCAGGCCGTCGCGCAGCATGCGCCCTGCGCGCAGATTCCCGACTTACAATCGCCGCCGGCGCCGCAAGTCGCGCCGGGTGGCTTGAGCCCGCAGCTTCCCGAGACGCAGAAGTTGCCCGCCGTGCAGTCGGCATCGGCCGAGCAGGTGGTCTTGCAGGCGCCCGTCGATCCGCAGGTCCACGGCGCGCACGACTGACTCGCCGGTGTCACACAGGTCCCCACGCCATCGCAGCGTCCCGCGAAGAGCAGCGTCGATCCGGTACACCCCGGCTGCTGGCAGGTCACGCCGGCGGCGTAGTTCTCGCAGCTCCCCGTGCCGTCGCAGAGACCATCGGTCCCGCAGCTGGCCGCGCCCATGTCGGTGCAGCCGTTCCGTGGATTGGTGCCGACATCGGCCGGGACGCAGGTGCCGACGCTGCCCGAGGCGGCGCAGGTCAGGCACGCGCCGTCGCAGGCGGTGTTACAGCAGACGCCGTCCACACAAATGCCCGATCCGCACTTCGCCGCGTCCGTGCAGGGCTGCCCGAGGGCTATCCCGGGCCCCTCGCCATGGTGCGAGTCCGTTCCCCCACCATCCATGACCGTCGGACCATCGGTCTTTGCACCCGCGTCGGACTGCCGGATCTGCGCCCCGCCACCACATCCGCCCGCCAAGCCCAGGGCGGCGATGGCGACGACAACGGCCGCGGCGGCAACCGCGGCACGGCCCAATGTCCATGCCCCGACGGCCCCGCTCTTCGGGCAGACCGGTCCGTGGAACATCAAAGGCGAGCGTCGAACCCTAGGCTGGGGGGGACCTATGCTCACAGCGGGCCTTTCTCGCGAGGAAGCTCTGAATATCTAAGTCGGTGGCGGGAACACGGCGATTTCGTCAGCCGATCGCCCGAGAATCCACCACTTCCCATCTTACGCGCGCTCCCGAATTGAATCCACGATGACGTTTGGATCACCTTTTAAAGTGCGCGCCGGAGCATTACGATCGGCCCATGAAAATCGCTCCGGGTCGCACCGTCGAGCTCGAATACGAGCTCAAGGTCAAAGGTGGGGAGGTCATCGAATCATCGGACCGCAGCGGACCGATCCGCTACGTCCACGGCGAAGGCAAAATGCTGCCCGGATTGGAGAAGCGCCTGGAAGGACTCAGTCCGGGCGACGAGAAGCAAGGGGAGGTTCCTGCCCGCGAGGCGTTCGGCACCGAAGACTCTCTTCCCGTGACCGAAATGGCGCGTAGCGTCTTTCCCGGAGGGACCCAGCTCGAGCCCGGAGCGGTATTCGAAGCCAAGGATCCGACTTCCGGCGCACCGGTCCGATTCAAGATCCTCTCCGTGAACGACGCCGCAGCCAAAGTCCGCCTGCTTCATCCCCTGGTCGGCCGCGACATCGAGTTTCGCGTCAAGGTCCTCGCGGTGCGCGATCCGAGCGCACCGGGAAACCGTCCCCCGCCGGTCCCCGGAATGGTCGAGCTGGATCCAGATGAGCTGCCCGAAGGCTGAAGTCCCGCATCCCGTCGAGATTATTGTTCCCCGCCCCCTGTTCCCGCGCCGGGATCGTGCGCAGTTTTTTCGTGAGCACTCCGTCTGGACACGACGCGGGACAAAGATCCGCGGAAGAAGGGAACCGTCATGTCGATCAGCAACAGCACCGAAAAAGTCGAGAGCCGTGGACGTGGTTTCGCGAGCATGGACCGGACACGTCAGCGCCAGATTTCGTCGCAGGGTGGAAAGGCCGCCCATCAAAAAGGCACGGCGCACGAGTTCGATTCCAGGGAAGCCCGCGAGGCAGGACGCAAGGGTGGCATGGTGAGCGGCGGTCGCCGGCGCTCGCGCGAGGTGGCCAACACCAACGCCCCCGAGCCGACGCAGGCCGTGAGCTCGCCGGTCGAGCCCCAATCGAAAGGGACCGAAGCCAGCCATCAAGCGTAAACTGCGCGGGTGGATCCAAACGACCGGTCGCAACGCGGCCCGGTGCCGGTGCAGGTGGCCTCGGAGTCGGACTCGGCTCCGAACGGCCTGGTCGCGCTGGGCGGCAAGTTGCTGCCGGAAACGCTGGTCGCCGCGTATCGCGCCGGGATTTTTCCCTGGTCGTCCGATCCAGTTCTGACCTGGTGGTCGCCCGACCCCCGGGCGGTTTTCGAGCTCGGCTCGTGGCGTCCGCATCGGAGCGTTGGACGCGCCGCGCGTCGCGCGGGCTGGCGGTTCACCGTCGACCGAGATTTCGAGGGTGTCATGCGCGCTTGCGCCGAAGCCGGCGCCGACCGGCCGTCCACCTGGATCACGGATGATTTCGTGCGTTCCTACGGCCAGCTCCATGGGATGGGCCTGGCCCACAGTGTCGAGGTCTGGGAGGACCAGGCGTTGGTGGGCGGGCTCTACGGCGTCGCGCTGGGTGGGTTTTTCGGGGGCGAGTCGATGTTCCACCGCCGTACCGACGCCTCCAAGGCCGCCGTCGGGTACTTGATCGAGCGGCTGCGCGCCGGCGGGTTCACGTTGCTCGACGCGCAGGTGCCGACGCCGCACCTGGCCCGCCTGGGAGCCACCGCCATCCCGCGCTCGGAATACTTGGCGCGCCTCCGGCGGGCGCTGACCGTGGCAGCGACCTTCACTTGAGCGGCGGCGTCTCGCCTGCGATACAGACGCGGTTTCGGCCGGCGCGTTTGGCGGTGTACATGGTTTCGTCGGCGCGCGCGACCAGGTCGGCCGCCGCACGGAGGCCCGGGGCCGGCGCGGAAGCGACCCCCACGCTGACGGTCACGGGAATGCTGGCGCCTTCATGGGTAAACGGATGGGCGGCCACGGCCGCGCGCATGCGCTCCGACAGCACCGAGGCCGCCGGGGATTCCGAGCCGCGCGCGACGATGGCGAACTCCTCGCCGCCGTAACGCGCGAGCACCTCCTCTTCACCGAGCATGCTCATGAGCAGCGTCGCCAGCTGCATGAGGACGTAGTCCCCGGCTTGATGACCGTGAACGTCGTTGATCCGCTTGAAGTGATCGATGTCGATGAAGATCAGCGACAGGGGCGTGCGGTGCCGGTTGGCGTACTGAAACTCACTGTCGATCCGCTCGGTGAAGTAGCGCTTGTTGAACGCCCGGGTCAGACCATCGCGCAGGGCCGACTCCGACATCTGCCGTTGGAACATCTCGTCGAGACGATCTTGATAGCTGAACTTGAGGATGGTCGTCGACCCGAGCAGGATCTTGTCCCCCTCGGCGAGCGCATGCCGCTGCACCCGTTCGCCATTGCAGTAGGTGCCGTTGGTCGAGGAGAGATCCTCCAGCAGGTGCTGCTCGCCCTCCTTGAGGATCTGCGCGTGCTCGCGGGAGATGCCGTCGTCGATGAGGCGCAGGTCCACCTTGTCGCCGCGGCCCAGGACCACCCGCTCCTTGTCGAGTCGGTACATCTCGCCGACGCTGGATCCCGAGAGCACCACCAGGCAGGCCGCATGGGTCTGGCCATCCGCCACGACGGGCGCCTCGGGGGCTTGCGCCGTCCGCGTCGTGTCGTCGAGCGGATTGGCGACGCGGTCGCGCGTCATTCTGATAGTTTACCGATGAGCGTGGTCTTTAAGCAAACTCCTACGCGCGAAAAGGGCCCCACCCATCAGCGGCGCGCCACCCTACGCGAATCGGACCCATGCACGTCTTGATCGGCACCAGCGGCTTCAGCTACCCGGCCTGGCGGGGCGGTTTTTACCCCGAGAAGATGCCGACCACCAAGATGCTGGCCTATTACGCCGAGCGTCTGGCGGCGGTCGAAATCAACAATACATTCTATCGTATGCCGACGGCCGAGGTTCTCTCCCGCTGGGCGGCCGAGACGCCGCCCGGGTTTCGCTTTTCGCTCAAGAGCCCGCGGCAGATCACGCACGACAAACGGCTCGCCGACACGGCGGCGGCGGTCGAACGGCTGACGGAGGTGGCGCGCGCCCTCGGCGACAAGCTCGGCCCCGTGCTGTTCCAGCTGCCCCCGTTCCTGCGCAAGGATCTCCCGCTGCTGGAGGCCTTTCTGGCGGCGCTGCCGGCCGGTCTCTCGGCCGCGCTGGAGTTCCGCCACCTGTCCTGGTTCTCCGACGACGTCTACGACTGCTTGCGGGCACGGCGGGCGGCGCTTTGCATCGCCGAGTCGGACGAGATGGAGACGCCGCTCGAGGCCACCGCCGACTGGGGCTACCTGCGCCTGCGCCGGACGGATTACGACGACGTCGCGATCGGTCGCTGGGCCGCGCACCTCCAGGCCCAGCCCTGGACCTGCGCCTACGTCTTCTTCAAGCACGAGGACGCCGGCAAGGGACCGGCGGCGGCCAATCGACTCCGTGAGATGCTGGCGGTTGCGGAGACGCCCGCATAGGTTTTTGGCAGTTGTCCTACATTCGGATACACTGGCGTACAAACCATGGCAAGAGCAATCGCAGGCGCGACCATCTCCTTCGGTCTGGTGTCGATCCCGGTGCGGCTCTATCCGGCCACCCAGAGCTCCGCCGCCATATCGTTCAACCTGCTGCACAAGAAGTGCGGCTCGCGGCTCAAGCAGCAGTACATCTGCCCCCGCGACGGCGAGACCGTCAGCCGCGACGACATGGTGAAGGGCTACGAGTTCGCCAAGGACCAGTACGTGACCTTCACCCCCGAGGAGCTCAAGTCCCTCGAGGAGAAGGCGACCCAGAGCATCGACATCGCGGCGTTCGTCCCGCTCGCAGCCATCGATCCGATCTACTTCGAGCGCCCCTACTACCTCGGCCCGGAAAAGGGGGCGGACAAGGCCTACTTGCTGCTCGCGGAGGCGATGCGCGAGACCGGCCGCGCGGCGCTGGCCCGCTACGCCGCCCGGGGCAAGCAGTATCTGGTGATGCTGCGCCCCTCGGCCGACGGGCGGGCGCTGATTCTGCAGGAGCTGCTCTACGCCGACGAGGTCCGGCCGATGGCCGAGGTGCCGCTGCCAGGCGGGGAGGTGCGTGAGCCGGAGCTCAAGCTCGCCAAGCAGCTCATCGACCAGATCGCCAGCGAGACGTTCGAGCCGACGCTCTTCCACGACGAGGTCCGGGAGCGGATCCAAGCCGACATCGACCGCAAGGTGCAGGGGCACGACATCTCCGAGAGCGCGCCGGCGCCCGAGCCGGCCCGGATCATCGATCTGATGGCCGCGCTCAAGGCCAGCCTCGGCAAGGCGGCGGCGCGGACCAAGGAAGCCGCGCCGGCGCCAGACGTGGAGGCGGCCGATGAGCACGCGTCGCGCCGGGCCGCGCACCGCTCGGAGGAGACTCCGGCTGCCGATCGCAAGCGGGCACGAAAGCGCTAGGCCGCCTCCGGGCGGCACGGCGTCGGGCATGGTTCGCTTCGCTCACCGTTGCCTCACGGCAACGCCCTCATAGCGCGCCAATAACTGGCGGCCCCGCCACAACCGTGCGCTGCTATATTCGCGGCGCTTGAGCGGCTACACGACCCAGGATGTTTCGCGCATGATCGGCGTCTCTTCGGGCCGGTTGCGCGCCTACTTGCGCGCGGGCGTCCTGTCGCCCGAGCACGGCCAGCGCGGCGAGCTGCGGTTTTCATTCCAGGATCTCCTGCTGCTTCGCAAGGCGGAGGAGCTGGTTCGCCAGCGCATCCGCCCCCACCGCGTGCGGCTGGCGCTCAAGAAGCTGCGCGCGCGTCTCCCCGACACCCGGCCGCTGACCGGCATGCAGCTCCAGGCCGAGGGGTCGTCGGTCGTGGTCCACGAAGGGAACACCCGCTGGCAAGCCGAGTCGGGCCAGGTGCTGCTCGCTTTCAACGGCCCGTTCATCGATCCCGGCAGCGCGCCGATGGCGATGCTTCCCTCCCGTTCGGCGGTTCCGTCCGGCGGCGACGTAGTCCCCCCTTCCACCGACGAGATCTACGAGATCGGGTGCGACGTCGACGAGGCCGATCCCGAACAGGCCGAGGCCAGCTATCGGCAGGTCTTGATGCAGGCCCCCGAGCATGCCGACGCGCACATCAACCTGGGACGCATCCTGCACGAGCGTGGCGATCTCCTGGCCGCCGAGGCGCACTATCGCCAGGCGCTGGCGATCCGGTCGAACGATCCCACCGCGCTCTTCAACCTGGGCGTCGTGCTGGAAGATCAGGGGCGCAACGACGCGGCCCTCGAGGCCTACGGGGACGCCATCACCGTAGACGGCCGCAACGCAGATGCCCACTACAACGTCGCCCGCCTCTACGATCTGGCGGGCGACTACGGCGCCGCGCTACGCCACCTCCGGATCTGCCGCGATCTGAGCCGCACCCGCTGAGCTACGCCAGGCGGGCGTCGAGGGTGATCTTGGCGCTCGACAGGAGCTTGGAGATGGGGCACCCCGAGCGAGCGGCTTCGGCGGCCTTGTCGAACTTTTCGCGGTCGGGCGTGGTGAGCTTCACGGTCACGTCGAGGTGCGACGCGGTGACGGCGAATCCGCCGTCCACCTTCTCGAGCGTGACGGTGGCGCGCGTGTCGACGTTCTCCGGCGGCAGGCCCGCCGCTTCGAGCTGACCCGACAGCGCCATCGAGAAGCAGCTGGCGTGCGCCGCCGCGATCAGCTCCTCCGGGCTGGTCCCGGCGCCACTTTCGAACCGCTGCGCGAAATCGTACGGAATGTTGGAAAAGGTGCCGCTTGCCGCGGAAAACGTGCCTTTCCCTCTCTTGAGGCCACCCTTCCAGTTCGCTGTTGCCGACCTTTTCATGCCCGACTCCTCGGTTGAAGAGCGCAGAGATTAACCACGAACCGGCCCCCTTACCAGGGCCCCGGGGCAGACGACCTGTTTCGCCGGAGCGGCGAGCGCGGCTAGAATCCCGCGCGATGCGAAAGCACGCCAGGGCCGGCCTCGTCCTGGTGGCGTTTTTTGCCCTGGCCCGCGGCGCCCGTGCCGACACCATCGAGGAGCCGGCCGAGGCGCTGCCGACTCCCCGGCTGCCGCGTGCGACCTGGTACACGCTGGAGACCCCGCACTTCGAGATCCACTTCTATCCGACGGAACAGAAGTTTGCCGAACGTGCGGCCCACATCGCCGAGCGCGCCTACCGGCTCATCACCCGTTATCTCAATTGGCGGCCGAGCGGCCGCGTGCACATCACCCTCAACGACAACACCGATGACGCCAACGGGCTCGCCACCTCCATCCCTTACAACTACATCTTGGCCTTCGGCGCGCCACCCGGCTCGCTCGACGAGCTGAACGACTTCGACGACTACGTCAAGCTGCTCGTCACGCACGAGTTCACGCACGTGGTCCACCTGGACACCATGCTGAGCCCCTGCGCGCTCGTCCTGAACACGATCATGGGGAGGACCTTCGCGCCGAACCTCTCGGAGCCGACGTGGTTCATCGAGGGGATGGCGGTGCTGATGGAGTCCCGCCAGACAACCGCCGGTCGCTTACGCAGCAGCTTCTTCGACATGCACCTGCGGGTGCCGTTCCTCGAGGGGCGGCTCTTCGGGATCGATCAGATCTCGGCGATCCCGCTGGCCTACCCCGGCGGGACGGCGGCGTACGCCTATGGATCGAACCTGCTGCGCTACATCGAAGATCGTTACGGCCCCGCCAAGATCCAGGAGATCTCCCACCGCTACGCCGACACCTGCATCCCGGGCGCCCTCAACCGCACGGTCGCCGAAACCGTCGGCCACGGCTACGTCGGACTGTTCGGCCCCGGCCTCTGGGACGACTGGAGGCGATCGATCGCGCACCGCTACACCCTGGAGGCCGAGGAGGCGCACCGGCGGCCCCTCACCGTCGCAACCCGTCTCACCCGGGAGGCGCCGTCGCCGCGCAGCGAGGGTCCCGGCGGACGATTTTTCCGCGATGGCACGCTGGTCTATCACCGCGCCAACGACGACCAGTCGCCGGCCTACGTCCGTCTGAATCCGGAGACCGGCGCCCATCAACTGATCGCCGACATGCAAGGGGGCGGCCCGGCGGCGCCGACGCCCGACGGGCAGGCGCTGATCTTTCCGCGGGTCAACTATCTGCCGCTGCCGTTGCGCATCTCGGGCAATCCCGAGCTGGGATGGAACGATCTGTTTCGCCTCGACGTCGCGGCCGGCACCATCCGGCAGCTCACGCGCGGCGCCCGCGCGCACGAGCCCGACGTCTCGCCCGACGGGAGGCAGATCGCCTGCGTGCTGGTGGGCCCCGGAACGCGCGAGCTGGCGCTGGTGCCGATCGATGGGGGGACGCCGCGCGTCCTGCAGCCGGGAGCGCCGGGGCTGGCCTTCACACCAGCCTGGTCGCCCGACGGTCGGCTCATCACCTATTCGCGCTGGAAGCCGGGCGGCTTTCGAGACATTCACATCTACGATCTCGCGGCCGCCACCGACCGCGCGATCTCGGTCGATCGGGCCATGGACATCGATCCGCGGTTTTCGCCCGACGGACGGTTCATCTTGTTCTCCTCGGATCGAAGCGGCATCAACGACATCTATGCCCACGAGCTGCGCACCGGGCGGCTCTTCCAGGTGACGAACGTTCTGGCGGGCGCGTTCCAGCCCGTCGTCTCGCCCGACGGTCGCCGCCTGGTCTTCACCGGCTTTTCCTCGGACGGCTTCGACCTCTGGTCGACACCCTACGATCCGGACCAGTTCTTGCCCGCGCAGCCTTACGCCAACGCGCGCCTCGACGCCTCCCCCGATCCCGACGCCGAGACCGATTCGCCCGATGCCGCGCCGGAAGACGCCGCCGCGCTCCCCATCCCGCAGCGGATCGTTCCCTACGCGCCCTGGAAGTACATGTACCCGCGGCAGTGGAACGTCCAGGTTCTCCCGGATCCGCTCGGTCTGGGTAATACGTTCCAGCTCAACACCAGCGTCGGTGATCCGGTCGGCAACCACGCGGTCGGATTCGAGCTCCTGCTTCCATCCAACGGAGACACGTCCGGCTACGTCTCCTACAGCTACAACCGGCTCTGGCCCTCGTTCAGCGTCACGGTGTCGCGCACCGATCAGATGACGCCGGGCCTGATCGTCGACGGCACCAACCTCAGCTACCGGCAGCGCTCCGAGAACCTGACCGCCGGGAGCGACCTGCCGATTCTGCACACCGCCGACGCGCAGGGCGACCTCGGCATCAGCTACGACTACGCGGCCTACGCTCCCACCGACCGGATCCCCGTCGGCGAGCCGACCG
>Ga0080027_10001275_pt1 | contig 10230 bp, 7 predicted proteins | sample OrgsoiDNA2013046_FD_70962 | JGI IMG/M metagenome (GOLD analysis project Ga0080027, IMG submission 70962) | Permafrost soil microbial communities from the Arctic, to analyse light accelerated degradation of dissolved organic matter (DOM) -... | ecosystem: Environmental > Terrestrial > Soil >...
CCACCGTGAGTTCCGCCGTCGAAACCATGAAGGTCGGCGCGTTCGACTACATGACCAAGCCCTTCAGCCTGGAAGACCTGCGCACCCGGCTCGCCCGCGTAGCTAGCCACCTCGAGGGCAAGAGCGAGAGCCGCCTCCAGCGCGCCCGCATGAGGAACAAGATGGGGTTTGGAGCCATCATCGGCCAGTCCACGGAAATGGAACGCCTCTACCGCATCATCGCCAAAGCCGCCCGCAGCAACCATCCTGTCCTCATCCTGGGCGAAAGCGGCACCGGCAAAGAAATGGTCGCCCGTTCCATCCATTTCGCCGGGCCCTTCAAAGACAAGCCCTACATTCCGGTGGATTGCGGCTCCCTCGTGCCTACCCTCATTGAGAGCGAGCTCTTCGGCCACCTCAAGGGATCTTTTACCGGAGCCAATCAGTCCAAAGATGGCCTGCTCGCTATCGCCGAGGGAGGCACTGTCTTTCTCGACGAAATTGGCGAGCTTCCGACCGATCTACAGTCCAAGCTGCTTCGCGCCATCCAGGAAAAGGAAATCCGCCCGGTCGGAAGCACCAAGCGAATTTCTATCAACGTCCGCATCATCGCCGCGACCAACCGCGACCTTGAGCAGGCCGTGGCACAGGGGGCGTTCCGTCGCGATCTCTATTTCCGGCTGAACGTGCTGACTCTGCGTTTACCCTCACTGCGGGATCGACGGGAAGATATCCCCTTTCTGGTGGCGCACTTCCTCGATCGGCTGGAGCAGACCACCGGTCAAAAGAAAACGCTCAGCGACGAGGCCATGGAACTGCTCATGAAGCACGATTGGCCGGGCAACGTCCGGGAACTGGAAAACTGTCTCGAGCGCTCCTGGGCCCTCAGCTCGGGACCGGTGCTCCAGGTTTCAGATTTGCCTTCGGATTTGCGATCGGCCAGGACGCATGACGCCCTTCGCATCGATGGCGGCAGCCGGATTGTTCCCATGGCCGAATTGGAACGGAAAGCGATTCTCGCCACCATCGAACAGGTGAAAGGCGACAAACTCCTGGCCGCGCGCCTGCTGAAGATCGGCAAAACCACCCTATACCGAAAACTAAAGGAGTACGATTCCCACGCCTGAACCCACGACAGAACTCCGTGTGCCGTACCGGGAACTTGTCTAGCTCTCTCCACTGACTAAACCTAGTGTTTTCAGCGAATACGGGATTGGCAGTGCCTTTGCAACGAAGCCGGGCATGATCTTGCTCGTAAGCCGGTCCGCGCTTAGCCCCGAAGTTCCCGCGTGGGTGAGCCAGCAAACCGGGATCGAACTTCGCTTAACGGCGAGCCTGGAGGAGGCCTCCCGCTGGCTGCGCGGGGCCGTTTGTGCGGTTGGTGTGATCGATGCGGGCTGGCTGGAAACCGACCCCAAGGCGGTTGACGATCTGCTCAGCGAGAATCCCGCTCTTCTTCCTGTCTTCCCCAATCTCGCCGTCTGTGGTCCCGAGCGCCTGGTTTGCGAGATCAAAGCAGCACTCCGGCGGGCCGACAAGGAACGGCAGCGCGCTACCGACAGTGCCCGCCGCGAGTTCTCCATCCACCTCAAAAACTCCCTGACCGCCATCCTGTTGAACAGCGACCTGGCCCTGCAAATCCCAGACCTCCCTGACGAAGCCGCCAAAAAACTCCTTCTCCTCCATGACCTCGCCACCAAAATGTGGGATCAACTCGGAGTGCGGGTCGGCCAAGCGGCCTCGGCATAGCAGCACTTCCACGCCAACAGGGCTGTCAAAGTGCAATCTGTTGCACTCCATTTTCCCTTGATGCAACTAGCTGCATTTCCCTCAAGCCCGCGTTACAATTACGGGTCGGTGCAGTTCTCGCCGTTTTGCCCCCTGAGATTCGAGACTCTATGCACGTCCTCCTCACCGCCGACACGCTCACCGGAACTTGGACCTGTGCCCGCGAAATAGTCACAGGCCTCATCGGCCGAGGCGTCCGTGTAACCCTGGTCAGTTTCGGGGATGTCCCCATGCCCGAGCAGATCGCATGGATGGACAACCTCCCCGGCTTCGACTACCACCCCACCGCCTTCCGTCTCGAATGGATGCAGGAAGGCGAAGCCGACTTCGACGAAGCTCGTTCTTACCTGCAAGCCCTGATCCAAGAGATCCAGCCCGACCTGCTTCACCTGACCCAATACTGCTTCGGCAACCTCGAGATCAACATCCCGCGCATCGTAGTAGCCCACGGTGATCTATTGAGCTGGTGGGTCGCCGTCCACGGCCACGAACCTCGCGAAACCCAATGGATGCGCTGGTACCGCAGCATGGTCGCCGACGGCATCCGCGGCGCTACCATGATCGTCTCGCCGTCGATGTTCATGCTCGACACCCTGCGCCTCTGCTACGCCAAGCCCGCCGCCAGCACGGTCATCTATAACGGACGCAACCCGCTGCTCTTCAATCCCTACACCTCCAAAGACGATTCAGTCCTCTCCGTCGGCAAGCTCTGGGACGCAGGCAAGCAAGTCTCTCTGCTCACCCAGCACTCGCACTCGCTCCCAGTCTGCATCGTTGCCGCCGACCAGCCTGTCGATGTAACGCGTTTCCCCCTGCGCGCGCATGTGAAGCTGAAAACAGAAGACCACGACGTAGTCTTTCGCGGCCCACAAACCGAAGCGCAACTCCGCCTGCTCTACAGCAAAGCCTCAATCTATGTAGCGACCTCACGCTACGAGCCCTTCGGCATGGCGCCGTTAGAAGCCGCCCTCTCCCGCTGTGCCATCGTTGCCAACGATATCCCCGTCTTCCGCGAAATCTGGGGCGACGCCGCCGTCTACTTCCGCACCAACGACGCCGCCAGCCTAGCCGACGCCCTTCAACACCTCAGCGAGGATCGCGATTTCTGCCGCGCCCACGGCAACCTAGCCTATCAGCGTGCCCGCACCCGGTTCCCAGCCCGCCGCATGATCGACGACTACCTCGACCTCTACCGCCGCCTACTAACCAACCAACGCGCCGCCGCCTAAAAGTTCTCTGTCATCCTGACCGTAGTATTGGCTGCGCGTAGCGCAGCCAATTCGTAGTGGAGGGACCCCTGCCCAGCCTTCTCCCTCTCCAACCCAGGCATTCAGCAACCACTGAGGTAAGATTGAAGCTTCGTATCGGGGCACGGCCTAAGCCGTGCCGCAGCTGTATTTTAAGAAAGCGCCTTCAGGCGCTGCTCTTCGCAAATAATCAGGAGAACGAAATGCCCGACGTAAAAATCACCATCCGCAAGAACGGACCCTTCCGCGTGGAAGGCCCAGTAGAACTAGTCGACGGCGACGGCAACGCCTACGACCTGACCGGCAAACCCGGCATCTCACTCTGCCGCTGCGGCCAATCCAACAACAAACCGTTCTGCGACGGCAGCCACAACGGATGCGGCTTCCAATCCGCCGAAACCGCCCCCAAGTCCGTGTAGCGCGGGCACTCTTGATCGCGAACAAAGATTTGTATCAAGGCGGCTTCACAGCCTGCGAAAAAAAGACATTCGCAGACGAAAAAGTGCGGGGAAGAGATTTCCTTGAGGACAATTTGACCCGGTAGAGCCGGCCTTCAGGCCGGCGTCAAGGCACAAGATAAAAAGAGGGGCTTTAGCCCCAGACGTAAGGGGTAAGCTTCGTATCAGGGCACGGCTTCAGCCGTGCCGAAAAGCTTCGCCTAAAGAATCGGGGCTTTAGCCCCCGAGACGAGTTGAGCCCATGTCAGAATTCAACGATCGCGATCTAGGAATGCACCGCCCGATCACCCGCCGCGACTTCCTCAACGGCGTAGCCATAGCAACCGGTGCCACCCTACTCCCAACGAACCTCCTAGCCGACGAAGACCCAGAAAAATTCCCCAACTACTACCCCCCAGCCCTCACCGGCCTCCGCGGCAGCCACCCCGGCGCTTTCGAACCCATCCACAGCCTCCGCGACGGCACCTTCTGGGACACCGCCGGCAAGCCCGAAGACACCCACGAAGACTACGACCTCATCGTAGTCGGAGGCGGCATCAGCGGCCTCTCCTCGGCCTACTACTTCCAGCAGGCCGCCGGCGGCAAAGCCAAAATTCTAATCCTGGAAAACCACGACGACTTCGGCGGCCACGCCAAGCGCAACGAATTCACCGTGGGCGGCCGCAAAATGCTGGGCTACGGCGGAACCTTCGCCATCGAAAGCCCTGCCCCCTACAGCGCCGTCGCGAAAGGAATGATCACAAACCTCGGCATCGACGTAAGCAGCTACCAGAAATACAACAACAAAGATCTTTACAACTCCCACGGCCTCGCCGGACACATGTTTTTCGACAAACAGACCTTCGGCGCCGATACGCTGGTGCCGGATCCCTACCCGTTCAGCGAAGGCGAAGCAGGGGATTTATCGGTCCTGGCGCCAGACGCATTGAAGCGGTTTCTCGCCGACGCTCCGCTTTCGGAACAAGCGAAGCAGGATTTCGTCCGCCTGCATCAAGAGAAGAAAGACTACATGCCGGGCTTGAGTTCGAATGAGAAAAAAGCTCGCCTGGCGCGCATGAGTTGCGCAAAATACCTGACCGAGATCGTAGGAGTTAGCCCGGAACTGGTGAAGCTCTACCAGGCCTCCACCCATTCCTATTTCGGAGTCGGCCTGGACGCGGTTTCCGCGCAGGACGCATGGGGAGAACTCGATTTCCCCGGCTTCGCCGGCCTCAATCTTAGCCCCGAACCTGGTCCAGGCATGAATCGCGATGCCATCCGCAGCGAAGAGGCCGACAAGTACTTCTTCCACTTCCCCGACGGCAACGCTTCCATCGCCCGCCTTCTAGTACGCAAACTCATCCCCGAGGCGATCCCCGGCAATAGCACAGAAGATATCGTGACCGCGCGCGCCCACTATTCCCGGCTTGACCAAAATGGTTTTAACATACGAATTCGCCTGAACAGCCCCGTCGTTCGCGTCAAGCACCAGGGCGACCCCGCTACAGCAAAAGGTGTTGAAGTCGCCTACGTTCGCGGCGGCAAACTGCTCACCGTTCGCGCCAAGAATTGCGTTCTTGCCTGCTGGCACGTCGTCATTCCCTACATCTGCGACGAACTCCCCGAGAAACAAAAAGATGCTCTCTCGTCTGCCCAGAAAGTCCCGCTGCTGTACACGAATGTTGTGCTCAACAGCTGGACGTCTTTTAAGAAGCTGGGAACCCACTACGTCTACGCTCCCGGTTGTTACCACACGAATCTAATGCTCGATCTGCCTGTGAGCATCGGCGAATACCACTGCTCGCAAAAGCCGGAAGACCCCGTCGTCGTCCACATGACGAAAACGCCCTGTAAACCCGGCTTACCCGCTCGCGCGCAGCACAGCGCTGGTCGCGGTCAACTCTACACCACCCAATTCGAAACTATGGAACGCAACATCCGCGACCAGATGGCCCGCATCCTAGGCCCTGGCGGCTTCGACCCCGCCCGCGATATCGCCGCCATCACGGTCAATCGCTGGCCTCACGGCTACGCCTACGAATACAATTCTCTTTGGGATAAATTCTGGCTGGAAGGCACCGAAACCCCCTGCGAGGTCGCCCGCAAACCCTACGGCCGCATCGCCATCGCGAATGCGGATGCAGCAGCATATGCTTATACGGATGCGGCCATCGACCAAGCGTATCGGGCCGTGCAGGAACTGGTGAAAGCAGTTTAGTACCGGCTATCCAACGAGCAGATCCCTGCTAGGTCAAGAGCCTTTTCAACTGCATCACGCGACGCACAGAGATGGCTGTTATCGTCCAATTCATCACAAGGCCGACAACCAGAGGCAATAAGGGGGCGTTTCCAAGGCCTTTGGAGAACCAGAGAGCCAAGCCTGTGAGGAGAGCTACGACCATAATCGCGATGGTCACCTTGGCTCTTCGAATCTGCCGCAGCACGGTTTTTCGTTCTGGCTTGGGTAACCGCTCACTAGTTTATCGTTCTTCCTGAAACCGAGAGACTTACTGCCCGCCCGCTCTAGTGAATCGTCTTCGACTTCCGCGACATGTAATCCATCAAAAGATACTGCCCGAGGTTATACGGCGTGGTGAAATACGCCTTGCCTTTGCACATCTGCGAAACCTTCTGCACAAACTGCACCAAACCATAATCCGATGCCAACATAAACGTGTTGATCAAAATCCCAGCCCGCTTGCACTTCGAAACCTCTTCCAAAGTCTGACTCACCACAAGAGGATCCAACCCAAACGCGTTCTTATAAATGCGCCCGTCTTCCAAAGTCAAAGCAGAAGGCTTCCCATCGGTAATCATAATGATCTGCTTCATGTCCTTCCTCTGCCGAGCCAGCATCTTCTGCGCCAGCCGCAAGCCCTCGCGAGTATTCGTGTAGTAAGGACCAACCTTCACCCGAGCCAGTTGAGAAAGCGGAACTTCCTCCGCGGAATCATGAAACAGCAGGAGCGATAAAGAATCCCCCGGATACTGCGTCCGAATCAAGTGCGAAAGCGCCATCGCCACTTTCTTCGCGGGAGTAAACCGGTCTTCCCCATACAGAATCATTGAATGCGAGCAATCCAGCATCAACACCGTCGCACAAGACGACTGATACTCACACTGATGCACCTGCAAATCCGAATACTCAAGATTCAAAGGCAACGAGAGCCCTTCCCGCTGAAACGCCTTCGCCAAAGTCGCGGGAAGATCCAAATTCAAAGTATCCCCAAATTCATAAGGCTTCGAAGCCCCATTCGCCTCAATGCCGGTCGCCATATCCCGCGTATCATGCCGACCAAAGCTAGCCTTCCCCAACGACCCCAGCAAATCCCGCAACGACTTATACCCCAGCAGGTCCAAACCCTTATCCGTAACCTCGAACCGCGCCTGCCCGGCATCCCCAGTCTGCCCGCCCACACTCGACTGCTGCGACGGATCATGTGGCTTATCAATGGTGATGTACTCTTCCTGCTGCATGCGCTCAATCAACTTGTCGATCAGTTGATCCAAAGTCCCATCCGCAAGCATCTGCTCAATCTGTTCCCGCATGGACTCATCCACCATCTCGCCATCGAGCAAAGCCTGCTCAATCGCCGCCCGCAACTCGTCCATGGTCTGCTCTTCAGGAGCGTCGTAGTACCCATACCCATCCTGAAACCCGCTCTGCAACAAATAATCCGAGAGTGCAGACACAAGGTCCTCCAGGCTCATCTCCCCAGCCGGATCAGGAACATACTTGCTGTAACGAATCTTCTTCATAAGCTTTTAAAACCATTCACCACGGAGACACTGAGACACGGAGAAAACCACTGATCCATAGCTCTTGCTTTTGTTTTTCTTGCTTTTCTTTCTCGCTTCCTCCGTGTCTCAGTGTCTCCGTGGTGAAATGATCTAATTAAACGACCTTCTCCCCCGCCCACGCTCCGGAAAATCCTCCCGCGAGACCACAGGCTCTGGCTTCCTCTGCTTCTCCCCAGCCGAAAACACGCGCTCTTCAGTCCGCCCAATGCGCTTATGGGCGTGCAACCCTTCCAAGACGAACTCCGCAGCAGACACCTGAGTCTCAACTCCGTCTTTGGAAGTAACGCTCAGCTGTTTCACTTTCTCAAACAACCCCTGAATATTCTTCAACCCAGCCAGAGCCTCGACAGCCGACGCCGCCTCCGCCATCTGAATTTCCCCCCCGAGATCAAACCACTGCACAATCTGCTGCAAATCGGCGTCGGCGAAATAGCGGTCAAACGTCTTAGCCACAGCCGTCCGAATCAACTCGCGCACAATAAAGTCCGCACCCTTCAACTCACCTTCATACTCCAATTCCAGCTTCCCGGTAATCGCCGGAATCGCAGCATAAATATCGGCAATGCGAGGCACAACAACCGTCTCGTCATTCCGAATCGCCCGCCGTTCCGCGTTCGAGATCACATTCTCCATGCATGAGATCGGCAACCGCTGGCTCACGCCCGAACGCTTGTCAATGCGCTTATCCTCGCGCGCAGCGAACGCAATCCGCTCCACCACGTCGCTAATGTAGATGGGCAAATGCATCGCCAACCCGCCGCGCCGCACCCACGCCTCCCGCGCTGTAATCTCGGCCCCTTCCTCAACCGTCGCCGGATAATGCGTTCTAATCTCGGAACCTATGCGATCCTTCAAGGGCGTAATAATCTTCCCGCGCGCCGTGTAGTCCTCCGGGTTCGCGCTAAACACCAGCGCCACGTCCAAGGGCAACCTCACCGGATAGCCCTTAATCTGCACATCGCCTTCCTGCATGATGTTGAACAACCCCACCTGAATCTTCCCGGCCAAATCTGGCAGCTCGTTAATGGCAAACACGCCGCGATTCGCCCGCGGTAGCAGGCCGTAATGCACCGTCAGCTCGCTGCCCATGTCATGTCCTCCCCGAGCCGCCTTAATCGGATCAATATCTCCAATCAAATCCGCAATCGTCACATCGGGAGTCGCCAGCTTCTCCACATACCGCTCATCCTGCGTCAGCCACGCAATCGGCAACTCATCACCCAGCCTCGCCATCTCCAACTTGCAGCGACGGCACAGCGGATCGTAAGGATTGTCGCGAATCTCGCACCCGGACACATACGGCATTTGCGCATCCAAGAGCGCAGTCAACCCACGCAAAATCCGACTCTTCGCCTGACCGCGCAACCCCAGCAAGATATAGTTATGCCGCGAAAGGATCGCATTCACAATCTGCGGCACAACGGTATCGTCGTAACCGACAATGCCGGGGAAAATGCTTCCGCCCTCGCGCAGCCGCGCCATCAGATTTTCGCGCAACTCATCCTTCACGCGGCGCGTCTTCAAGCGTGATTCAGAAAAAGCACTACGGCGAAGCTCGCCCAGCGTCTGCGGCATATTCATTGCGGATGCACTCCCGACTGAACTCGTAAAGAACGATCTATTGCCCGAGTATACGCCGCTCGACGCCGGCCATTTCGCCCCAAAGGCTCCATCTTTTTCGTTCCGCCGCATCAGTCAAATTATTCCCCGCAGACTTGCCCTCCAGGAAACGCGCCTCGTTGACACGGCCCCGCTCCGCACCATACAACCAGTGCATGCTAGAAATTGCCAACAAGGTCGTCGTCATCACCGGCGGCTCCATGGGAATCGGCGAAGCCATCGCCAAGGCCTTTGTCGAAGAAGGCGCATATTGTGTCCTGCTCTCCCGCGATGCCGGACGCGCCGAAGCGGCCCGCACCCGCATCGGCAAAACCGACCGGACGATGGCGTTGGCCTGCGACGTCCGCAATCGCGAAGAAATGGACCGCGTCATCAGTCTGACGCGCCATCACTTCAAACGCATCGACGTCTGGATCAATAATGCGGGCCATGGAGTCAGCGACGCCGTCGCCACCATGGACATGCCCGCTTTCCGCGGCATGTTCGAAACCAACTTCTTCGGCACGGTAGAAGCCATGCAGGCGGTCCTTCCCCTCTTGCGCGAACAGGGCTCCGGCACCGTCATCAATATCTCCAGCGTCGCAGGCCATCTCCCTGTTCCATTTCTGGCAGGCTACAGCGCCACCAAATTCGCCATGAACGCCATGGGCAAAGCCGCTAACGTCGAAATGGCAGGCACAGGCGTCAACGTCCTGACCGTCTGCCCGGGCTACGTGAAAACCAACTTCGGTGCGAACGTGGTCAAAGGCCGCGACTCGGCAAACTGGGTGAAAACGGTCAAGCCGAAGAGGGAACAAGGCATCAGCGCCGAACGCGTAGCCCGCGCCGTCCTAACCGGCTACAAGAAACAGAAGAGGGAAGTGATCGTTCCCTGGACCATGCACCCAGTTGTAAAGATCTACCAACTCTTCCCAACTGTAGTGGAAAAATTCATGGTGAAAATGGCTCGCAAACCCTAGAGCCTGTGTGGCGCGGGCACTCCTGCCCGCGGGGTCTGAAAAAGGTGTTGCACTACCCCAACTCCTCCAGCATCGCCTCCATCTCACCCAACGCATGCCCGTTCCCAGTCCTCTTCGCCGACGCAATCCCCCCCGCCAGCATCGTCTTCGCATCCTCAATCCGTGAAGCCTTCACCAGCGTCTGCGCCGCCATGAAATACCCCGGCGTGTAATCCGGAGTGTTCTTCAACAGGGTCACAAATTCATCCAGTGACGTCTCAAAGTCCCCCGCATTCGAGTACTCCATCGCCAACCCATACCGCGCAAAAGAATCCAAAGGATTCGCCGCCAAGATTTCCTTCAACATTGCAATGCGATCCATAGGTTTGAGGCTACTACATACGTCGACCGACAGGACGC
>Ga0080027_10001277_pt1 | contig 10228 bp, 10 predicted proteins | sample OrgsoiDNA2013046_FD_70962 | JGI IMG/M metagenome (GOLD analysis project Ga0080027, IMG submission 70962) | Permafrost soil microbial communities from the Arctic, to analyse light accelerated degradation of dissolved organic matter (DOM) -... | ecosystem: Environmental > Terrestrial > Soil >...
TAAACATATTAAGCCCAGACTTCTTGGCCATTGGGGGACAACACCAGGTCTCAATTTCATATACGTACATCTAAATCGAATTATTAAAAAACGGGACCTAAATATTATTTATATCACAGGTCCAGGCCATGGGGGCCCGGGTATTGTTGCCAATACTTATCTTGAAGGAACTTACAGCGAACTATATCCGAATATCACGCAGGACCAGTCAGGTATGAAGAAATTATTCAAACAATTTTCTTTCCCCGGGGGTATTCCCAGCCATGTAGCTCCGGAAACGCCGGGTTCCATTAACGAAGGCGGCGAACTGGGTTATTCCATGGTTCATGCATATGGTGCCGTATTTGATAACCCTGACCTGATTGCTGCATGTATCATCGGCGATGGTGAAGCTGAAACTGGTGCCCTGGCGGCCGGATGGCATTCCAATAAGTTTTTAAATCCGGTGCATGATGGGGCAGTACTACCGATACTTCATTTGAATGGTTACAAAATTGCGAACCCGACGGTACTTGCAAGAATTCCGGAAGAAGAACTGAGAAAGATGCTGGAAGGATTTGGTTACAAGCCCTATTTTGTTGAAGGTGATAACCCTGAAGAAGTACATGAGGACCTCGCAACGACAATGGATATTGTCTTTGACGAGATAAAAGAAATCCAGAAGCATAATAGAATATATGGTTTTGATAAAAGGCCCATATGGCCCATGATTGTATTTCGGACACCAAAGGGATGGACCGGTCCCAAAGTCGTCGACGGATTACCTATAGAAGGCACCTGGCGAGCTCATCAGGTTCCTCTTGCTGAACTGGCTACTAAACCTGAACATGTAAAAATGCTCGAGCAGTGGATGAAAAGTTATCGTCCCGAAGAACTCTTTGATGAAAATGGAAAATTGATGACTGAACTGGCAGACCTCGCGCCAAAGGGAATCCGGCGAATGGGTTTTAACCCGAATGCGAACGGTGGGCTTCTGTTGAACGATTTAAAAATGCCGGATTTCCGAGACCATGCTGTAGATGTTTTAGCGCCCGGCACAGTTCCGGGTGAGGCCACCCTTGTAATGGGTTTCTTTCTGCGTGATGTCATGAAACTAAATTGGGATAGTAGAAATTTCAGAATTTTTGGCCCGGATGAAACAGCCTCTAACCGTCTTACCCACCTTTTTGATATAACAGGTCGTACTTCGACAGCCGAAATTTATCCTTCGGATGATCATATATCTCCCGACGGCCGGGTGATGGAAGTCTTGAGTGAGCATTTATGTGAGGGGTGGCTGGAAGGATATCTTTTAACTGGAAGGCATGGATTGTTTTCCTGCTACGAAGCGTTCATCCATATCGTAGACTCGATGTTTAATCAGCATGCCAAATGGCTAAAAGTGTCAAGAAAAATTGGCTGGCGACGACCGATCGCTTCACTTAATTATTTACTTACTTCTCATGTATGGCGGCAGGATCATAACGGCAACAGCCATCAGGACCCTGGATTTTTAGATCATGTTGCAAATAAAACAGCAGATATCATTCGCATCTATCTGCCCCCGGACGCCAATACCCTTTTGTCTGTAACAGATCATTGCCTCAGAAGTCGTAATTATATTAATGTAATCGTCGCCGGTAAGCAACCCGAAATGCAGTATCTGGATATGGATGCTGCCGTTAAACATTGTACAGAAGGTCTGGGGATTTGGGAGTGGGCGAGCAACGATAAAGGTGCAGAACCCGATGTTGTAATGGCTTGCGCGGGTGACGTACCTACACTCGAAACGCTGGCGGCGGTACAGATCTTAAGGGAACATTTCCCGGAACTGAAGATTCGTGTGATTAACGTAGTAGACCTGATGACACTACAACCCAAAAGCGAGCATCCGCACGGTTTGGATGATAAAGATTTTGACGTACTCTTCACAAAGAATAAACCCGTCATTTTTGCCTTTCACGGCTATCCCTTGCTTATACACCGGCTTACATACAGAAGAACCAATCACGACAATATTCACGTCAGAGGTTACAAAGGTGAGGGAACAACCACAACGCCTTTTGATATGGTCGTGCTCAATGATCTGGACCGGTTCCATCTCGTAGGTGATGTAATCGACCGCCTACCTTCCCTTGAATCAAAAGGCGGTTATGCCAAACAGTATCTCAGAAATAAACTACTGGATCATAAAGCATATATCGATAAGTATGGAGAAGACATGCCGGAAATACGAAATTGGAAATGGACACTATGATGTCATACCAGCGCACCAAATAAAAACGGGCAAAGCGTCTTCCGTTAGTATTTATTCATATCCACTTTTAAGTACAGTCAATATCATTTTAAATCTTCCATCCGGTTTAATGTGATTAGGTGCATGTGCGGGAATAATGATTGAATCACCTTTATTGAGTAGATGTATATTTTTATTTATTACGAGCTCCACTTTTCCATCAATTACTTGCGCGTAGGTATCAAATGGACTGGTTTTTTCTGTCAGTCCTTCACCGGTATCCACCGACATAATAGAAATATTTCCTGATGATTTTTTTAGTATCGTTTTAATCACAACAGCATTCTCGACGTATTCGATGATTTCAACGGTAATCATCTGTTTTGCTTTCTCCAATTCCAAGACCTCAGCTGGATACGTATTCATTTTTTGCTATTTAATCGAGTGCAAGGTTGGTAAGGTAGAGTAATTAAAACCATTCCCATTTCTATTTTTGCTTCGGAATTTGTATTCCCGCGCCTACCAGATAATTATAACCTTGGTTTTTATTGTTCGTTTTTTTGGCAGCCATTCCCGACTAAATCAAAATTTTAGGTTTCCTAATTCCCTGAGTTTCCCCATTATGGTACAAATCTTCTACATCTCGAATTTGCTTTAAGTATTAAATGACATTTGAAATCGTAATTATGTAAGTTTTTAGAATAATCGTGTAACAAATTACAATTGCAATTCTCAGAACTTTACAATTAGAAATTTGATCTGTATCTGCAAAATCATACTTCCAAAATATATAAAGTGAAAAGTAAGAGTCTCGTTTCTGTTCTGGCATTCGTTGTGATTTTTGGAGTTGGCTTAGCAATATCATATTATGATATTCCAGGTCAACGAAATAAAAAAATTTCCCCTCTGGATCTCCTGCAGCAACGGTTTGCGTCGGGTCAAATAATAAAAGAAGAATATCAGGAGCGAAAAAATATTCTTATAAGCGATAACAGTAAATGAGTCTGTAAAAATATTTAAAAAATAAATTTTATGATGGAAACAAAAATCCTCTCATCACATACGGAGCATGACATACCTATTCAAGAGAAAAATTCATTAACAACTACAAAGGATGAACTCCCTCCCAAAAGAATCCGCAAACGAATAAAATATACCAGGCCGGTCTCAGAATTGCAAATAAAAAATTCTATTCTCAAGGGAGATGAAAATTTTTGTAAAACCAATATTTTTTGAATGTTGAATCGGATCTTTCGATATTGAAAGACTGAAATAAAAGATTTGAACTGAATAACTGAAACTTGTAAAAAACTCGATTAAATAATTAATTAGATGAATCCAGTCAACAAAAAAAACACCGGCAATCATTCGCCTGTAGAAAAAATGACCGACGTCATCAAAGTGGCAAATATAAATCCGGTGGCTGATGCGGCAGAGTTAGAAAAAGCCAAACCCATGATTACCGTTGAAATCATCGAATACGTGGAAAAATCCGTTGTCATTAAAACGATTCTAAAAAAAACGTCTGGCACAGTAAGTGCTATGTCCGTTGACTCCGGCGAAGGGCTTACAGAAAGAACTACACCTTTCGACACCTTCGCACAGGTCATCGACGGCAAGGTCCAACTTGTCGTTGATGGCAAAGAGCATCTGTTGAAGACTGGAGCCTCAATCATTATACCAGCGCAAACTGCGTATTATGTTAAACCAGATGGTCGATTTAAAATGATTTTGACAATAATTAAAAGCGCATATGAATAAGCGATTTACGTCAATCAAAAAATAAATCACCGGCTAAACAAAACATATCGTGGGAAGAAAAATCTGTCAACTTTTAATGTAAAGGAAATGAAGTCCCTAAAATGTTTGATTTCAGCCTCCTCCGTAGGGACAGCAAAACAAACTTTGATGCTGGCTAATGAACAACATACCTAATCTGCCAATCAGGATGCAGCACACCGTATCACGGGGTCTTCATCATCTTTCATCTCTGGATCCCGACTTACGTTAAAATAAAATATCACATGGGAATTATACAACTATGAAACATGATCGTGTAACAGTTTACAAATAAAATGCCCTGAGTTTTACATCGCAACAAATTACTATTGATTATAATCTTAAAATAAAAATATGAAAGAAGTTTTTTCAGGTAAAATCGCGATGGTAACAGGTGCGGGGTCAGGGATCGGTCAGGCAACAGCTCTTGCTTATGCATGTAAAGGAGCAAAAGTTATTGCCTCAGATATCAAAGACAATGATACGGTATCGAAGGCCCCCGAGTTTATTGATACGCCTTTGTTGAATACGATTGATAAAAGCGGAAAACAGGGTCTGGTTCTAAAACATCCGATCGGAAGGCTAGGCACTCCTCAGGAAGTGGCGGAACTCGTCATTTGGTTAAGTTCAGATAAAGCATCTTTTGCAACAGGTGGTTACTACCCTATTGATGGAGGATACCTGGCAGCTTAAACTTAAAATAAAAATTAAATAATGAAAAAGAATATAAGAAATAGCATCGCCCTGACTGCTTTATTCATCATGGCATCAATACAATTTACGCTTGCTCAGTCCACTTATAAAATCCAGGAAACAAAAGATATTGACATGAAGTTGTCTGGAACATCAACCCTGCATAACTGGGTTATGAATGCACAAAATACAACTGGTGTGGCAGATTTCGTTTTCAAAAGTAGTGGTAATAAGGAACTCATTTCGCTGACATCCTTAACCTTTAGCCTGCTGGTAACTGATTTGAAAAGTGGAGAAAAGGGCCTGGATAAAAATGCCTATAAGGCTTTAAAGGCTGATCAATACAAGGATATCGATTACAAACTGACATCGGCTGTCATCATGCCAGAAAACGAGGGTAAATATCTTATTAAAACCAAAGGCAAGCTGACTATAGCGGGCGTGACGAAAGAAACTGAAATGAATGTATATGCGGTAGTTAACAAAGACGGATCGATAACCTGTACAGGTTCGGACAAGCTAAACATGACGGATTATTCGGTTAAGCCACCAAAATTTTTGCTGGGTGCGATGAAAACCGGCGATGCCATTACACTCAATTATACGTTGCTCTATAAAAAGGAAACCTTATAAAATAAAGAAGTTGCTATTTAATAAAATAATTATGAAAATCAAACTTCTTTTCTTGCTGCTCCTCAGCTCTGGTGTTTTGCAGGCGCAAAGCCATATGCAGTTTTTCCGGCCATACGACCAAACGGGGTTGCACATATTTGAGACCAGCAAAACGGACACAATTCCTTTTAAAAAATTACATGTTCAGGTAGGTGGAAGTTTTGAACAGACTTTTCAAACGCTGAGAGACAAAAACACGGCGGTTTATTTGACGAAACCCGGTTATGAAGGCAATGTAAACAGCCTCATACCTCTGACAAACGGGTTTAATCTGGCTATGGCTAATCTTAATATTGACGCCCAGCTCTCAGACGGTATTAGAGTTAATCTAACGGTATATCTGTCCTCCAGGCATCATGAAGAAACTTGGGTTAAGGGTGGATATATCCAGTTTGACAAACTTCTTTTCCTGCATAATGACGTAGTGGACAACATAATGAAAAGTGTTACGATTAAAATCGGTCAGTTTGACGTCGATTATGGCGATCAGCACTACAGAAGGACTGACGGGGGAAGCACCTTATACAATCCCTTTGTTGAAAACTATATCATGGATGAATTTGCCACCGAAATCGGAGCAGAATTTTATTACCACCACAAATCCGGCCTGTTCGCGATGGCAGGTATTTCCAACGGAGAACTGGATCCAACCGTTGTAGCGCCCACTAAAACAGATTCAGCTACAGGACTGGTTAACCACTATGATCCGGCCTATCATTTTAAGCTGGGATATGACAAACAAATCAATTCCGATCTTCGCTTCAGGCTCACTGGCTCGTACTATACCGTGCACAGCGCAAACAACAGCACATTGTTTGGTGGTGATCGTACGGGCTCCCATTATTTCAGTGTAATGGAAAACCAAAATGTGGCTAACGGGACTTCAACTTCCGGTGAAAACGACTACAGTCCATTTTCCGGTCGTTTTAACCCAGGATTTACCCAACAGGTAAATACATTTATGGTCAATCCATTTATTAAATATAAAGGGCTCGAACTCTTCGCTACCTATGAAAACGCTCAAGGTCGAACGATCGCTGAGACTTCTATGCGAAAAGCGATCCAATATGCGGCAGATCTGATATACAGATTCCCGGCAAAAAATGAAAACTTCTGGATCGGCGTTAGATACAATACGGTAACGTCAGCAATCCAGGGACAGGACCAAAATATTACCATTAACCGCGAGGTAGCTTCTGCAGGATGGTTTCTTACAAAGAATATTATGTTGAAAGTCGAGTATGTGAATCAGGAGTATAAGAATTATGCTGTCACAAATATTCTGAATGGCGGAAAATTTTACGGAACCATGTTTGAGGCTGCTATTTCTTTTTGATGAGCTGAAAAATGTTCATCAATAACAACCCAAATAAATGAAAACTGGTATTCTTTTAACATCCAGAAAAATTGGAACGGAAGTCTTGGGAAACCGTGTCGTGATGGCGCCAATGACGAGGTGCAGGGCAATCGACAATATTCCCAATGATCTCATGGCAAAATATTATCGTCAGCGCTCTGGCGCCGGCCTGATCGTTACGGAGGGGACCTCACCTTCACCTAACGGCCTGGGATATGCGCGTATTCCCGGCATCTTCAACAACCAGCAGGTAGAAGGTTGGAGAAAGACTACATCAGCTGTCCACCTAAGAAAGGGTAAAATATTTGTTCAGCTCATGCATACAGGAAGGATCAGTCATCCTTTGAATATGCCAGTGGGTAGCCGGATACTGGCACCTTCACCTGTGAAAGCATCCGGCAAAATGTGGACAGATTCGGAGCAAATGAAAGACTATCTGGTTCCTGAAGAAATGACAAAGGATGATATTTCCGGCACGAAAGAAGAATATGTGTCAGCGGCCAGAAACGCCATGGCTGCAGGATTCGACGGTGTGGAGTTGCATGGTGCAAACGGATATCTGTTAGAGCAGTTCCTTTCTCCCTTAAGTAATATCCGAAAAGATTCATATGGTGGAAGCATTGAAAACCGGTGTAAGTTTATTATTGAAGTGGCTCACGCGGTTGCCAATGCCATTGGCAAAGACAAAACCGGCATTCGACTATCTCCCTATGGAGTGGCCAATGATATGCCGCATTATCCGACAATCGACCAGACTTATGAATATCTATCAGACCAACTTAACGAACTTGGTCTTGTTTACATTCACCTGGTAGATCATTCATCCATAGGAGCTCCTATCGTTCCGCTTGAAATTAAAGTATTGATTCGACATTATTTCAAAAATACTATGATACTATGCGGAGGTTATGATAAAGCGAGGGCAGAAATTGATATTGAAAAAGGTCTTTGTGACCTTGTTGCTTTTGGTCGTCCATTCATCAATAACCCCGATCTGGTAGAAAGACTAAAGAATAACTGGCCTTTATCAAAAGACTTGAAAATGGACTTGTTTTATACAGCAGATGAAAAAGGATTTACCGACTACCCTCCATATAAGATGGCTAGTGTAGTTTCAATATGATTTGTAGCGCCGTAAATATTTATATCTACTTCCTGATGAGGAATAATTGTCTGCATTGAACCTGTCTTTATAAAGCAAAACCTCGCTCAGATTATTGTATCGCCATTGCGAGAAACGGTGAAATCATGTAATCTCAATATAAATGATTATGGTTGATGATCAATCACTCATTTTTTCTTATAAGATCATGAATTCAGTACCTAGAACATGTGAATTATACAACCAATCCAAATATTTGTGTAACAGTCCTGGTGTGTAATAAGCCGAACTTACACTGATAGGAGGTCGGTTTGATTTGGTCTCAATGAGCCCTTCCGGCTTATAAATTAATTTATTAAATAACAAAGTGTGAAAAGAAATTTAAATGGTTTATTGGGTTACACCATGAAAGGAACAGATGGAGAAATCGGAAAAGTCAGAGATTTCTATTTCGACGATGAAACCTGGGATATCCTTCATGTGATACTGAAAACAGGTAGCTGGTTTTCAAGCCGCGATGTGCTGATCTCACCAAAGGCTATACTGAATACAAATTGGAAAGACGGCATTCTACCAGTGAATCTAACAATGAAACAAATGCTGGATAGTCCAGAAATCGATACTGACAAACCGGTATCAAGACAGCTGGAAATTGAAATATATGGCCACAACCTCTGGCAGCCATTTTGGGGAAATGTTTTTTATACTGCCGGTCTGGGTGGAATTTTCGGTTCTCCACTTCAGACATTTCCGAATAACGTTCATGATCCCGAAGACAAAGCTAGGTCAGGTAATGTGGTGTCATCTCCAGACAATCACCATTTACGTAGCACCCATGTAGTTACAGGCTTTCACATTCACGCTATTGACGGGAAAATAGGCCATGTGGTTGATTTTATTATTGACGATCAGACCTGGAAAGTACTCTACCTGGCCATCGATACCCATCAATGGATAGGCGGAGAGAAATTACTTTTGCCCGTTTGGAATATCAAAGATATTCAATGGGAAAATGCAAGTGTTTATGTGGACGAAAAAATGGATTCCATTAAAACAAGTCCGTTGTTTAACCGATCAGTCTATGAAGATCCCGAACCGGTGATTTTTCCTGCCTAAAACATGAACCTTAATCTGGATTAGTCTTTATGTATTGACGGATTCAATCCGAAATGTTGTTTAAAATAGAATAATTATGATCATTCGATTAAATGCTGAAAAACTTTTAAATGTTCATGAAATGTTTGAAAATCAGCTTAAGGTCAGTTTATCAAAAGATTTAAAACGGTTTAATGACTATATAACCAGCCTTGAAGTTCATTTCACCGATGAAAACGGCTTCAAAACCGGGCCCAACGATATAAAGTGTATTCTCGAGGCACATCTAAAAGGAATGAAATCAGTTGTTGTGAAAGCGACAGAAAATACGCTTGAACAGTCCGTACATGGAGCAATTGACAAGTTAAAAGATTCCCTTGATTCAATCATTGGAAGAGCAAGAGATCATGAACAACATGCAACAACATAATACCGGGCATCAGGATTTACAGCCGAACTCCCCAAATAAAATGGATCATGGTGTGAAAAACAATTTGCCCATGGGTATGGCTGGTCACGATCACAGCAAAATGATGGTTGCTGATTTTAAAAGACGTTTTTACGTCGTTCTCGTCCTTACCTTTCCTGTCATGGCGTTGTCGCCTATGATCCAACATTTTCTCGGGGTCAATTGGCAATTTCGAGGATCTCACTATTTATTATTCGCTTTATCCACAGCCGTATTTTTTTATGGTGGCTGGCCGTTTTTAAAGGGTTTAATAGAAGAAATAAAATCCAAAACTCCAGGCATGATGACCCTGATAGGTTTTGCGATTTCTGTCGCGTACATCTACAGTACCGCTACTGTTTTTGGGTTGAAGGGTGAGGATTTTTTCTGGGAACTTGCAACCCTTATCCTGATTATGTTGCTGGGCCACTGGATAGAAATGAAATCGATTGCAGGCGCATCAAAAGACTTGGAATTGCTTGTCAAACTGATACCTGCCAATGCACACCTGGTAATGCCGGACAAAGTAGGAGATATAAAAACAGATGCACTAAAGGTCAATGATATCATTCTAATCAAACCTGCAGAAAAAGTAGCCGCTGACGGAATCATATCGGCTGGCGAAAGTTATTTAAACGAATCCATGCTGACAGGTGAATCCAAACCAGTCAAAAAAATTGTAGGTGATAAGGTAATCGCCGGTGCTATGAACGGCAATGGTTCAATACAGGTCAGAGTAACTCATGTATCCAAAGATTCTTATCTCTCACAGCTGGTAAAACTGGTAGACGACGCTCAAAAAGCCAAATCAAAAACCCAATTACTGGCCGATCAGGCAGCCAAATGGCTTACCGTGATTGCACTTGT
>Ga0080027_10001279_pt1 | contig 10220 bp, 7 predicted proteins | sample OrgsoiDNA2013046_FD_70962 | JGI IMG/M metagenome (GOLD analysis project Ga0080027, IMG submission 70962) | Permafrost soil microbial communities from the Arctic, to analyse light accelerated degradation of dissolved organic matter (DOM) -... | ecosystem: Environmental > Terrestrial > Soil >...
ATGAGCCCGCTCGGCGTGTTCAGCAGGCTTCGAGGAATGATATTCTGGCAGCTCGGATTCGTAGCCGTGTCGCAGCGCGGGTCGCCGGGCGCCGCCATCGGCAGGCGTTTCGAAGTGTCTGCCAGGGTAGTCCCCGAAGCGTCGGAGTAGGGGTTATAAATGACGATCCCACTCGACAAAAACTGGGAAAAATCTCCAGCCTTCATGGCAGCGGTCGGCACCGTCACCTTCGTTTGGACGTTGCGGTGATCGTAGCTGCCTTCATAGCTGAGGAAGTAGAATAACTTGTCCTTCTTGATCGGTCCACCGACCGTGCCGCCGAACTGGTTATAAACCAGCTTTGGTTTTTGCGATTGGCCCGCCGGCACCGATTCCGGCCAGGCCTTCAGATGCTGGTCGCTGTGATATTCAAACGCCGATCCGTGTACCTGGTTGGTGCCGCTCTTGATCTGCACGTTAATGGCGGCGCCGCCGGCCAACCCTTGCTCGGCGTCGTAGCTGCTGGTTACCACGTTGACTTCCTGGATGGATTCGAGCGCGGGGACGTAGGAAACGATGTGCGGCAACTGCACGGTTGTCGAACTCACGCCGTCGATGCGTGTATTGTTCTGATCGTCGCTGGTGCCGTTGACATGGAATTCCAGGGAGCGCGAAGGGTTCGACGGAATGGAGTGCGAATTGAAGGGGGGCGAGATGCCGGGAATCGTGCGGTATAGCTGCTGGTAGTTGCGGCCGATCGGAATCGGCAGGTTCTCGAGCTCCACCGAACTGACTGAGGCGCGGGTTTCGGCGCGATCCGTCTGCAGCAGCAGCGCCTCGTCTGAAATAGTGACCGATTGTTCGATGCTGCCGACTTCGAGCGCGGCATCGTCGCGCGTGACGTTATTCAGGGTGACCGGAACGCGCCTTTCGTAGGTCTTGAATCCCGAGACGGAGATCTTGACCATGTAGGTGCCCGGCTGCAGGGCGATAAATTGAAACACACCGGTGGGATCGGTGGTGGTGGTCGTCGCCACCCCGGTAGCCTGGTCAGTGACCGTAACCGCCGCGTTTGGAATAACCGCGCCGTTAGGATCGGTAACGTTGCCGACCAGCGATCCGTACAGGACCTGGGCGGACGCTTGAGGCGCTAGCGGAGCCGAAATTGCGATCGCCAGAAGCGCACAAAACAACAGGGTTTTGTGAAAGCCGTTCAGAATGTCTTGCATTGAGAAACTCCTTTGCCGCCGGCGAGGTCACACTTCGCCGCTAGAGAATCGGGAGCGTTGAGTAGAGCGTCTCTCGGCGCCCCCGTCGCACCCGCGTCCACCGGTCACCCCCGTGAACTTGGCAAGAATCCTATCAGAACGCGTTGCGTAACACAATACTCGGTCTTGTCCTAATGTGCGTAGTGCTACCCTGGCGGCGTTTTCTCGTTCTGGTTGGCTCATGCGGCGCCCTCTGCTGCAAAAGCGGGCCGCTTCGCCGCTTGGGTCGTCGGGGCGGCCTCCAAACTGAGCTCACGCCTCCACAGCGAGAGGTCGGCCTGACTCCCCTGCAAGTCCCGGCGAGGACCCGCGTCGGGCCGAAAGGCACCTGCGCCGCGGAGTCGCCGGGCCGCATCCGATTCGCCGATGCGAGTACCGCTGCATCTGGGAGTATCCCTAGTTCCATCCCCCGCTCAGATAGTACAGTATACCTACACGACATCCTACGGCTGCACAAGAGGGGGGAAGTTATGTTGTCGACGGGTTCGGCGGATTCTGTGGCTGCACCACCAACCGCGGTTTTGCTGGTAAGCGCCGATGCCGAGGATCATGCCGAACTGCCAGGCATCTTTCGCGGCTCGCCTTGGGAATTGCAGGGAGCCTGGACGTCGCGCGACGGACTGAAACTGATTCGCCGCAATCGCGGCCAAATACCGGTGGTGATCTGCGCGCACAGTCTGCCGGATGGCGACTGGAAACTCCTGCTGGCAGAGTTCGACACGATGGCGGTTCGGCCGAGCCTCATCGTGTCCTCTCGCCTGGCCGACGATCGCCTCTGGGTGGAAGTGCTCCATCTTGGCGCCTTTGACCTCCTGCTGGGAGCCCCCTTCGAGCCCGAGGAAGTTCTTCGGGTGACGGAGAGCGCGTGGTTGGCATGGAATCGCGCGCCAAGGCCCACTGCCCTCCCGCGGATCGGTCCGGAGCGTGCCCGCAGCTTGGGCGCAGCGGCGCAGGGACGCCCGCTGCGCACCGCCGCTTCTGATTTCTCAACTTGACGGATAGGAGTATTGCAGATGCCGGCATCAGCGGCAAGGAGATTGCTCGTATGGCTTACTCGGGGCGCGAGACAGCCATGGCTTCGGTAAAAATGCAGCCAACGCCAACCCGGCCAGCGCCAACCCACCCAACGCCAACCCGGCCAACGCCAACCCGGCCAGCGGAGGAATTCCCAACCGAGTGGGCGCTGTGTTACGGGGATGAACCGGCTGGCGGAACCGCAATACCGCAATCTGGGGACAGTCCGTCCGGAAGGCCAGTTGGCAGTCTTATCGGTTGAGCGGATTGGGCGCTGAGCGATTCGCCAGTGACGTGTGACCGCCAACGCGACGGTGCAGCGTCGTGAACCCACTCGAGGTTAGTTGGCCCGTTCGGGGGTAAGGAGCCGCCATGAACAGAACAGAGACGCTTCGGTTCAAGAGAGTCCTGGAAGATATGAAGGCCGAGTTGGGCCGGGCGCTCCAAAAGAGCCTCGATCGGCTCACGGTCTCCCAGAGCGCCGATCCCATGGATCAGATGATCGCCCTCACGGAGCGGGAACTGGACTCGCAAATAATCAATATTCCAATAATCAGGTTGCGCAGTCTGGAGGACGCTTTGCGGGCGATTGAGGAAGGAAGCTACGGGAGCTGCACCTCCTGCGGTGGCGACATCCCTCCGAAACGTCTGCAGGCAGTACCCTGGTCGTCTTGTTGTGTTGCCTGCCAGGAGAGATCCGAAGCTCCGGCGGCAGGCCGCAACGAGATGGCGGCGGTTGGCGGCGGCGGTTGGCGGCGGCCATGAACACGCAAGCCGGGCCATGATGATATAGTCTTGGCAAGCTGTTCGATTCATGCTGAGGAATATCGTCTGGTCCGCTCTCACTCCGCTGCTCTTGCTGGCGGCGACTGTCGCCAGTGCGCAAAACACTGGCCCCCGCGCGGCGCCGGCTCCACTTCCCGCCCCGGGCGGAGTGCCGAAGCCAGGGCCGGCGAACGAGGCTCCCTATGCTCCGCTGCCCATCTTGCAGGGCGGCGTGGTGGTCGCGCTTTATCCGCCCGGCTCGCCTTTCCTCAAAGCGGAGCGCCTCCGCGAGCCCGAGCAATACAACATGAGCCAGGCCGTGCCGGGGCGAATCGGCAGCATCGTCAACATTCATAACCCCTCCATCGAAGTACACACGGTGGATCGCGGCCTCAATACCGGCGCTGCCGTGATCCTGGTGGCGGGCGGCGGGCACAACACTCTGAACGTCGGCAGTGAGGGCGCCGATTTCGTTCCCTTCTTCTATAACTATGGCGTCAACACCGTCATTCTGCGGAATCGCTTGCGCCGTGACGGTTACAACCCGCAGACAGACGCGGTAAACGATGCTCTCCAATCCATCCGGCTGGTGCGCGCTTACGCCGGGGAGTGGAACCTCGATCCGAATAAGATCGGCATGATGGGCTTCTCGGCGGGTGCGGAATTAACCTCCGCGGCGGCGGTTTTGTTTGACGGCTTCGACAAAAAGAACAGCGAGCCGGGCGACCCTCTGGCGGGAATTACTTCGCGCCCCGACTTCGCGGGTATCGTCTATCCCGGTCCCTCGCCCTTCGCCCGTAATCGCACGCCCCCGCCGGTTCCGCGCAATGTTCCTCCCGCATTCATCGCCTGCGCGGGCTCGGACGACCAAGGCCATGCCGTCTGGGCCGGCGAATACTTTGCCGCGATGCTGGCCATCCGGGTGCCGAACGTCGAGATGCACATTTACGGCAATGGCCGCCACCCCGGCGACGCCCTGCCCGGCGGCGGCCGCATGACCGGCGGTTTGACCGACCGCAACAACACCCCTTACGGCACCTGGCAGTACCGCTTCATCGACTGGTTCCGCGATCTCGGCTTCCTGCAAAAGCCGGGCGTGGAAACCAAGGCCGCCAAGGACATCGCTGCTTTCCTGAGCCACTAGTAGTCGCGACCCTCCGGGTCGCGGCGGGCCAGGTGAATCTCCGGCGAACCGGGGTGGCGCAAACCCCGACAGGCGTTGGTCGCGCCAACGTCGGGTATGCCGTTCAGGAAGGCCTTGCGCAGCGCTTTCGCCGAGGGTCTGCTTAACGAAAGGCCGTGGACTCCTTCTTTACGGCACCATTGAGGACCCTGACCCCGCTTTGCCCCCTCGGAATCGGCGCCGGTTCGCGCTTTGCGCCTTGACGCTGCAAGCGCATGAAGTTTACCTCATAACGCAACTCACCCCCAAATTAACGTCCGGTGGAAATCAGCCGATATGACCCCTGTACGGCCAGTTCGGCCGCGGAGGTTGTAATGTATCGGGGATTCATCGCGAACAGTTCGGTTCGGTTATCGGCTCTGCTTATGTTTTTGCTCAGCGCCGCTGGAGCCCAAGATTGGGATCTTGGCGATCGGATCGCCAAGGGCATTGCCGAGGGCACCGGGAACGGTCTCAAACTCAGCTTCGAACAGCGAGGCCGCTATGAGGAACACACCGGCAACACTTTTGGCAAGGACGTTGACTTGGACACGGGTCTCTTCCGAACCAGGCTGGGATTGTCCTACGGTCCGGTCAAGTGGCTCAAGTTCTCCGGTATGGTTCAGGACTCGCGGGCTCCCTGGTACGGTGCCAACGCGCCCAACACCATGCGCGACCAGGCGGACTTGCACGAAGGTTACATTGAGTTATTTCCGTCGTACAAGAAGGGCTTTGGCATGACTGCCGGCCGCATGATGCTCAACTACGGCGAAGGCCGGCTGATCGGAACGCCGCAATGGGGCAACTTGTCGCGCACCTACGATCACGCGCGCATGTACTGGCGCTCTTCCAGGGCGCAGTTCGAGGTGCTGTTGGTTTCGCCGGTGAAGGTGCGCATCGGCGAGTTCAACCGCCCGGTATTGGGCGACCGCGTCTGGGGCACCTATAACGCATTCCCCAACATCTACAAAACGAACCTGCTCGAAGCCTATGTCTTGCGCCGCGACCAGAACCGGCCGGCCGGCTTCACGGGGGGCGCCCAGAAGGATGGCACCGACAAGCTCGGCGTCAATACCTTCGGATTTCGCCTGGCGGGGCCGCTCACCGCGGGTATCAAGTACAGCATGGAAGCCGCGATGCAGAAGGGTAGGGTCGGACCCGCGGATCTGAGCGCCGGCGCCTGGTTCGCTGGGCTTAGCCGCCGTTGGATGGTCGCCGGCAAACCCCTCGATGTATCCGCCGAATATAAGTACGCCTCGGGCACGGATAATCCGGCCGACCTCAAGCACACTGGCACTTTCGACCAGCTCTATCCCGCCAATCATGACAAGTTCGGCCACGAAGATCTGTTTGGCTGGCGCAATATCCACAATGCGCGCTCGGTTACCACCCTGGGGCTGACCAAGAGCTTCGCCGTGAATTTCATGTACGACAACTTTTGGCTGGCCAGCCTGAAGGATGCCATATACAGTGGTTCGGGTAAATTGATCGCCCGCTCCGCAACCGGCGCCGCTGGACGGCACGTCGGCCAGGAAACCGACCTATACGGTACCTACAAATACAAGCACTTCACCGTTGGCGCGGGTTACGGTCACTTCTTCTCCGGAGGATTCATCCGGAGCACCACGCCCGGTGTCGGGCCCACTTGCCTCTATGTGTTCCATACCTACAGTCTTTAAATTCCGGGAGAAAAAGATGCGCGTTTCAACGAGTGTAATCGGTGTGGCCGCGTTGGCGGCCCTATTCTTCGCGGGGACTGGTTGGAGTCAATCCATGTCCCCTGAAGTCAAAGCCAAGGTAGAAGCCAAGATTAAGCAGCTCCAGGGGTGGAGCCTGGACCCCGCCATTGTAGCCGCGGTCAAGGACCACAACAGCCATCCACGGGCCGAGGATCAGGCCATGACGAACGAGAAATGGGCCAAACTCACGGTTCTGGATCCTTATGTACGGGCCTTTTCCAAGAATCCGGTGGGCGTCTATCTGAAGTCTAAGAAGGACGACCAGATTGCCGAGTGTTTCGTTTCCGGTTCGGACGGGACCAAGGTCGCCTTTCTGGCAAAAACCACATCCTGGTCTCACGCGGACAAGGACAAGCACAAGACGCCAATGGCCGGCAAGACTTACATCGGGCCGGTCGCCGTGGATGAGTCCACGGGCCTGCAGTTAGTGCAGATTGGCCTGCCGGTTCTGGACGGGGGAAAGCCGATCGGCTCCATCGTGGTTGGACTGGCTCTTTCGAAGTTGCAGTAGAGTGCCCTGCTTCCGGCGCGGCCTCACAACGCCCGCCGCGGCAGGAACGGCGGCTGCCGCCAATTGTCCCCGGTTGGAATTGGATGGCTGTCCCCGCTTTGATCAGGGAGAGAGACGCGATGAAATCAATGAGCATAGCTCGCCAGTTCACGATTCTGGTGCTTGCATTTGTGGCCGCCATGCCCGCGGCGGTGGGTGGGTTGGGCTATATTTTCTACCGGAATGGAGCCGCCACCCGGAGGGTTTCGGCAGCCGGCAGCCACCAGTCGGGAATGCTGTTCGCGTTGGTAGCGGCCATCGGTCAGGCGCAAAGCACCACGCAACGCTTGATTCGCGAGAAGGATCCGGACATCATCGAAAAGCTGCTGGATGAAAGCAAGACCAGCAACAAGACGGCCGTGGAGAGAATCCGGGAAGCGGGCGCCGCTGGCGGTGAAGTAGCTTCCGAATTCGAGTCCTTGCGCAGCGCCAACGAAAAAGCCGCGGAATTCCTTCTGCACGGCGAAATCGCGCAGAGCCAGGAGACCGTGGTTGAACAGTCAAACCCGGCCTTTGAGCGGCTGCTGGCGGCGATCGGAAAAACCCAGGAGGCCGCTAGCCGCAGGGACGACGCCACGGTAGCCGCGACCGAGGCTAACAACAACCGCGCGCAGTTCACGGTCTTTGGTCTGGTCGGTGTTGTGCTTATCGCGTTGATCGGCTTCTCGGTGAAGATGGTCAGGGGGATCACGGCCACTCTCGGCCGGACGGTGGATGAACTTCGGCTGGCGTCGGAGTGCACGGCGTCGGCTGCATCCCAAATCTCCTCGGCGTCACAAGCGCTGGCGGACAGTTCCTCGGAGCAGGCAGCCTCCATTGAAGAGACTTCGGCATCCAGCGACGAGATCAATTCCATGGCTCGCCAGAACGACCGGAACTCGCGGTCGGCGGCGGAGAAGATGGGCCACGCCAGCCGGCAGATTGCCGATGCCAACCTGCGGCTGGAAGAGATGGTCCAATCCATGACCGAAATCAATTCCTCCAGCGAAAAAGTTTCCAAGATCATTAAAACCATCGACGAGATCGCCTTCCAAACCAACATCCTGGCTCTCAACGCCGCAGTCGAAGCGGCGCGTGCGGGGGAGGCCGGGATGAGTTTCGCCGTGGTCGCCGACGAGGTGCGCAACCTGGCAAAGCGGTGCGCTCAGGCCGCCCAGGACACTAGCGGCTTGATCGCGGATTCAATTGGAAAAACCAAAGACGGCAAGTCGAAACTCGACCTGGTCGCCGGCTCTATCCGTTCCATAACGGAAAGCGCTCAGGAGGTTAAGGTGCTCGTGGATCATATCCAAAGCGCCAGCGAACAGCAGTCCCATGGTACTCAGCAGGTCAGTGAGGCGCTATCCAAGATGCAGGAGGTCACCGCACAAACCGCCGCCGGCGCTGAAGCCAGCGCAGCCGCTGGTCAGGAGTTGTCGTCCCAGTCCGAGGCCTTGAGGGCGACGGTCGGCCGCCTCGCCGCCATGGTTAACGGGAGGGGTTAAGGGAGGGGGTGGACGGGGTGGACGGGGTGGACAACGGGGCGGACGCGGCGGACGGCGTTCCCAGGCGTAGCCGGCGGGAAACAGTTAGAATATCCCCATGCTCCGCCGTCTCGCGTTATCCGCCGCTCTGCTCGCCTCCCTGGGCCAGGCTGCCCTGGTCCGCATCGAGGTTAAAGAGCGTTCCGACGTCCTGGGTGCCAAGGCCTTCGGCGCCGCGGGCTCCTATGAACGCATTATTGGCCGCGCCTGGTTCGCAGTGGACCCAAAGCTCGCCGCCAATCGAATCATCATGGACATCGACAAGGCCCCGCGCAACACCGATGGCCAGGTGGAGTTTTCCTCCGACATCTACATACTCAAACCGAAAGACGTGCGCGCCGGAAACGGTTCGATCCTGTTTGAGGTATCGAACCGCGGCGGAAAAGGTATGCTCGGCATATTCAACCGTGCGGGCGGCTCAACCGATCCCCGCACCGAGCGCGAATTGGGCGATGGTTTCCTGTTAGAACAAGGCTACACTCTGGTCTGGCTCGGCTGGCAATTCGACGTCCCCGATCAACCCAATCTTCTGCACTTCTACGCGCCCGTTGCCAAGGGGATCAAGGGGCTGGTGCGCGCCGAGATCACGGTGGACAGCAAGGAAACGAGCCACTCCGTCGCCGATCGCAACCATCGCCCCTATCCGGTGCTCAATCCCGGCGACGCCGCGCTCACCCTCACGGTTCGCGACCGCGTCGAAGGCCCGCGCCAAAACGTGCCGCGCACGCAATGGCACATCGAAGAGGCCACACGGGTGGTGATGAACTCGGGTTTCGAACCAGGGCGGATTTACGAACTGGTCTACACCGCACAAGATCCGCCGGTAGCCGGCGCCGGCATGGCGGCCATGCGGGACACGATCTCGTTCCTCAAGTATGGTGGGGCGAAGGATGGGGCGAAGAACGCGTTGCTGGGTGACCAGAACGGTGACCAGAACGGTGACCGAAACGGTGACCAGAACGGCGGCCAGAACGGCTATCTGAAGCGCGCTGTCGCGTTCGGCGTTTCGCAGAGCGGACGCTTCCTGCGAACCTGGCTGTACGACGGCTTCAACCAGGACGAACGCAATCGAAAGGTTTTCGACGGCGTCATGGCACACGTGGCGGGCGCGGGCCGCGGCAGTTTCAACGTGCGATTCGCCCAGCCCTCGCGCGACGGCCACCCCTTTCTGAATACCCTCTACCCCACCGATATTTTCCCGTTCACCGACCTCGACGAAACCGATGGCGGCCTCACCGATGGGCTCCTTAGCCACGCCATGAAGCCGGCCGACTGGCCCAAGGTCTTTTATTCGAACTCCGCTTACGAGTACTACGGGCGGGACGCGTCGCTGATCCACACCAGCATCGATGGCAAAAAGGACGCGCCTTTGCCGGCCTCCACGCGGGTGTACTTCTTCGCCGGCGGCCAGCACGGTCCGGCCGCGTTTCCGCCCCCGCGGAACCATACGCAGAACATGTCCAATCCGAACCCGTACACCTGGTCGCTGCGCGCTCTGCTGATGGCGATGAATACCTGGGTCAAGGACGGCAGCGAACCCCCGCCTTCGCTCTATCCGAAGGTGGCGGCCGACCAGGCAGTGCAACTGGGCGCCGTCCAGTTTCCGAAGATCCCCGGCGTCAGCTTCCCCACCCGGACCACGCGCGCCTGGCACGCCGATTACGGGCCGCAGTTCCGCAAGGAGGGAATCGTCACGCAGGAGCCTCCCAAATTGGGCGCGCCCTTCCCGCTGCTGTTTCCTCAGGTGGATCGGGACGGCAACGACGTGGCGGGCATCCGCCTGCCCGAAATACAGGCGCCGCTCGCCACTTACACCGGTTGGAACCTGCGAGCACCCGATATCGGGGCGCCGGACGAACTGTACAGCATGCAGGGTTCGTGGATCCCGTTTGCGCGCACCAAGGCCGACCGTTTGAAGGCGGGCGACCCGCGCCTCTCGATTGAGGAGCGCTATGCCGGCCGGGAAGAGTACCTGACGAAGTTCGAAGCCGCCGCGAAATCGCTGGCGGGGGCCGGATACCTGCTGGCCTCCGACGTTCCGAAGTTAGTGGAGCGTGGCGCCGCCGAGTGGGACTACCTGCACCGGTAAGCCGCAAATCCACCGGCCACCGGCCAGTGGATTAGTGCGCCCGTGGCTTTACCGGCATCCGGCATCCGGCATCCGGCATCCGGCATCCGGCATCCGGCATCCGGCATCCGGCATCCGGCATCCGGCATCCG
>Ga0080027_10001281_pt1 | contig 10213 bp, 6 predicted proteins | sample OrgsoiDNA2013046_FD_70962 | JGI IMG/M metagenome (GOLD analysis project Ga0080027, IMG submission 70962) | Permafrost soil microbial communities from the Arctic, to analyse light accelerated degradation of dissolved organic matter (DOM) -... | ecosystem: Environmental > Terrestrial > Soil >...
GAAGATGAGTAATGCGAAAATTGTGATATAATAAATTGGAAAAATCCTAAGCATTCTTCTTACGTAGAAATTCAACATCAATTTGAATTTTCCGGAACGAACCGACTCAGCCTCCAACCTGTTTGTAAGCAAAATACGGGTAATCAGAAATCCACTTAAGACGAAAAAAAGATCTACCCCTATTAGACCGTTCGGGGTGAAATTGATGAAATGATTTTTCCTGATCCAATGTGAAATTATTACCAGGATGACCGCAATGGCCCGGATATTGTCTAATTGCCGGATATATCGCATGTTCTTCCTTTACAGTCAATCACTTATACAATGTGTGTACTTTGAATGTTTTACATGTTAATGATACTAAATAAAAGGGAAAAACCGTTTAATCAGGAACCGAAAAGGCATTCTTAAAATCCTGATATATGAAAAACCGACTGTTATATGGTTGCATCATGCTGGCCTGTTATTCCTGCAGTTCAACAAATTTAATGTCGCTTAGTGTCATGGAGCCAGCCCCTGTTTCCATCCCCTCCAATATAAAATCTGTTTCGATCGTAAACAGAACCCGCGCATCGAGTGAAACACAAACCATTGATGCGATTCATAAAGTACTCTCCCTGGAATCCAACGATCTTCAGGAAACCGGTGCAAAAGCTAGTCTGCGTGGTCTTTCGGATGAACTTATGAAAAACAACCGGTTTACCGAAGTAAAATCTTTGAACAGAGAGTTGAAAACCTTTGGAGCCGGCATATTTCCAATGGCTTTGCAATGGGATTCAGTAGAAAAAATATGCCGTGAAAGCAATACGGATGCCCTTTTTGCTCTGGAACTTTTTGATACAGAAACCAAACTGAATTATACAGCCAGTCCGACCCAGGTAAACCTGGGCACTGTTAAGCTGCCTGCCGTCGACCAACAGGTTAACATGACTACTTTCGTAAAAACAGGATGGAGAATTTATGATCCAACCACCCGAATCATATTGGATGAATTTATCATTGGCCGGGATATATCCTTTTCAGGTTCCGGCATTAACCCTATGGTAGCAGCTTCCGCCCTTGTCGGTCGTAAAGAAGCAGTTACAGAAGTTAGTAATAAAGCCGGAGAGGCTTATGCTAACCGGATACTTCCTTACTGGATTCGGGTTTCAAGGGATTATTTTGTTGCCGGTAATGAAAACTTCAAAACAGCGCAGCGCAAAGCGCAAAGTGGTAACTGGGATGGAGCTTCCCAAATCTGGTCGCAGGAAACAAAAAACGCAGACGGAAAATTAGCGGGCCGGGCCTGTTATAATATGGCCATTATTTCTGAAATTAATGGCGACCTTGACGGGGCCATACAATGGTCTCAAAAATCTTATGAAGATTACAAAAATCGGCTGGCGCTGAACTACCTGACGATCCTGAGATGCCGGCAAAGACAAAATGAATTATTGAAAAGCCAGACGGTTGCTTCAAAGGACTGACGATATTCTCCGAATATTTGCATTCACCTACCTTTATAGGGATGCAAATATTTACTTATGAATTTAAAAGTTATTTCCATCCAGCTCGCAGACAGCATCGATATAAAACTTTTTAAAACTTCGTTCCCCGCCACCATACATTATTTTGATACAGATGAATTGTTTTATATAATTGGAAATCAAAAATATCTCTACGTTTTCAAATACGGCATCGTATGCTTTCTGGGTTATTCTGAAACTGAAATGGCAGTTTTTTTCCACTTGGTCGAACTTTACTGCAAAAATTTGTTCGACCAACGCCTAAGCGATGAATTCGATATTGAAACGGAAGCGCCGTCTATCAATTACGGATATAACAAAATAGAAATCCCCGCCCCGAATGTAGATGAATTGCGCCTGATCATGCTCAACGTTTCACAGAGTGTCGCCCTGGATTATTATAGTCAGCAAACCAATTTACTACTGGAAGAAACCAATTCCCACACCCAGTTGCTGGAAAGAAAAGGTAAGATTTTCATGGGTGGCATCAAATTGAAAAAATATATCGGCCGCACACTGAACCTGAAAAACAGGATTTCAGCAAATCTTTACATTTTTGATTCACCTGAAGAAACATGGGAAAATGAAAATCTGAATAAACTCGATATCGGATTAAAAAAAACCTTCGACTTGCAGGCGCGCTTCCGGACCATCCAGGAAGGACTCAGTATCGTGAAAGAGAATATGGAATTGTTTAAGGATCTTTTACAGAACCGTAACAGCAATACACTGGAATGGGTTGTTATTATCCTGATTCTGGTAGAAGTGATTAATATATTTATCAGAAGTCCGAAATGAAAATTACATAACTATTCCTTTCATTAATCAAAAAATCGAATGAGAATAATACTTTACCGTTTTCATATTTAGCTTTGGATCCTGCAATCAGGAAACTCAGGACGGTCGTCTGGCATGGGAAAATAAGATCGACAGTCTAAATTATAAAATCCAACATGTTTATTCACCCGGCGTGGGGGCGTTCATGTCATCCATCCAAATGCATCACGCCAAGATGGTTCCGACCTACGTATGCGCAGGCCGGCTTTCCACCTTCGCTTCCATGATAAGGTTTAACAGTAATGGAAGACTTAGATTCATACGGTACGGTCAATTTTTTTGTTCAGGCTAATAATAAATTATTAGGGAAGCCAGCTTCCCTGGCCCGCATGGCTAAAACCGGCATATGCGAATGCCTGTAAAATCGAAGTAATTAAAATTTGTTTCATGTTAAAGGTTTGGGGGTTAAAAAATTAATAATCAAACCTACTAACATGTATAGGCGAATCCAAACGGGTATTTGCATCGATGGGGCTTTATTTATTGAAAACCGGTTATTATGGAATTTCCGGAATCACGTGATTGGAAAAACAATTATAAATCGCTAATACATATACGGTTTTAGCAGGAATCCGTAAAGAAGCCGGCGGCCATTATGGATTTTCCCCAAATTTTAGACGGATTTTCATTATTTTCAGATAAGCATGGAGCCCTTGACAATTCAACAGCAGGTATTCAACCACCTGAAAAACATCCTGCCACCGCATCTATCCCTGGTAGATGAATTGAGCGGGTTATTAAGTATTAGCCCCGACAGCGTTTACCGCAGGCTCCGGGGTGAGAAACCGCTTACCCTTCAGGAATTAAAAATGATCTGTGAGAAATACCATATTTCATTGGATCAAATGTTGCAGCTGAAAACGGACGCCGTGGTATTCCAGGCTCCGGAAATTGGCAGAACTTCTTCCTCCATAAATGATTATTTATTGGGTTTTCTTAACCAGCTTAAATACATTAATTCTTTTGAACAAAAGCAAATGCTGTATTTGTGTAAGGATTTACCTCCCTGGTATTTTTATCTCTACCCGGAAATCGCCGCTTTCAAAACTTTTGTGTGGTTAAAAACACTCATGAATCATCCGGATTTTTTACATAAAAAATTCTCTCTGAAAGAGTACTCTTTTCCGGAATGTTTTCAATTGGGGCTCGAGGTAAATAAAATATATAACCGCATACCATCCTCCGAGTTGTGGAATTTTGAAATCATTTCAAGCACTTTACTGCAAATAGAATATTACCTCGATGCGGGTATTTTTGAAAATATCAGCGACATACACATGGTAATAGATTCATTATTATGTTTATTGGATCATATACAGCACCAGGCGGAAAAAGGATACAAATTCATGCCAGGGGAAAACCCGGCTGACAGCGGCGTTCCGATTAAATTATTTATAAATGAAGTTTTAATGGTAAACAATGAGGTATTGGTAGAATTAAATGGCAACCGCTCCACCTTTATTCCATACAATTTTTTAAATATTATGCATACCCGGGATGACCGTTTCAATGATATATCTTTCACAAATTTTTACAGGCTGATGAGCCGTTCAACACTGATCAGTGAAGCCGGTGAAAAAGAAAGGAATCGCTTTTTTTCCCGTATCAGAGAAAAAATCATTTTAATAAAAAAGTAATTGAATCTGGCAAATACTTAATCATAGTGCGGCCAGAAATCAGGCTTAACATTGATACCTCCCTGGTAACGGCAATCCATGCAACTTTTCGGAGCAACGACGAGCGAAACAATTAAATCGCCTTCAAAATGGTATGGTCCATAGGATGTATCCGGGTAATTATAAATCAGCAAATTCAACTGATCCTGCATAACGTCAATTTGCGGACACACATAAAAGGGGTTAGACTGCCAGCCCGGTAAACTTTTATTACTAATATAAATCCTTTGAGACTGCACTGACGAAGCGGAAACAAAACCCAATGCCGGGTTTTTCGGATTGGTCGTACAATGTATATTCCCGGTAATCTGCGCAGGTTGTAAATCAAACAAGCCTCCCAGCGACTGGGAATTTTTTTGAACAGTTAACCAATAATTATATCCTTCTTCCGTCAATGGAAATTGTCTAACAAGAAAACTGGACCCGATGTCCATTCTAAAATCATTCTGAACAATATTGGCAACCTGAACATGGCTGATCACATCCTGGTTGAGTGCTAACGTGGATCCAAGCAGGATATTGGCAGATGGTATCGTCGACCAGCAGGAATGCGTACTGTACAATGCGTCATAAGGATAAATCAGTCCGTTCGCTTCGCCCCAGGGAGATTCATAAACAGAAACATGTTTATAGGTCTGCTGGTAGTCGAAGCGGTAAAAGTGTGTATTGTTATTAGGGTCGTGTGAATTGATGTAAATATTAACTGCCTGCGCCAGGGTGATCGGGTCATTGACCAGTTCCCAGGTAACACTGTCAATTGGCGGCGCTATTTTAGACTGCACAAAATCCGATATATATTTATTACCGTCTGAACCTGTAATATCCAGCTGGTATTTTTGCGTTGGATCCAGGTTCAATGCTGAACTCACATATATCCCATTGCCGGCCGTATCAGATAAATTATATGTGTTTCCATTGGAACTCCGGATCAGAACCTGAGCACCCAACTCCGGAATATTCGTGAGGGTATCATACAGATTTAGCGACCTTGAAAGTGTAATGGAAGTTGAACCATTGGGATCGGTATCGATGAATCCGTCCATTGCAAAAAAATGGTTATTAGCCTGAATTGCAGGGGGGTCAAATACCTTCCTGCAGGAAATAACCAAGAGAAAAATGATAAGAAAAAATCCGGAAGGCTTAGCAAACAATTTCATGACGTATACAAAAAATCCTAATACCGGCAACACCGTTATAAAGATACGTATTCAAAAGCTTTCAGTTGCCCACCCACAAATGTTAATTTCCATCAAATCAGTAATTTATCTATCTTCAAAGCGTTTATCGGAAGCCGCAATAACGATTGTCCTGCTATTCATTGCGTCAACTACATTATATGGCCATTCGTGTAGCAATTAACCATAAAACCGCTTATCGTTACGACCGGTTTGTTTCCTTATCACCTCATATTTTTCGTCTGAGACCTGCAGTCCATTCACGAACGCATATTGAAGGTTATTCATTTAAAGTGTTTCCTGAAAATCATTTCATCAACTGGCAACAGGATCCTTTTGGAAATTATCAGGCGAGAGTCGTATTTCCTGAAAAGACAAAGGAACTTCGGATTGAAGTGGAAGTAATCGCCAACATGACAGTTATTAATCCCTTTGATTTTTTTGTTGAAGAATATGCTGAGAATTTTCCTTTTACTTATAAAGAACAATTAAAAGGAGAATTAATTCCCTACCTCGAGATCAAAGAAGACGGACCACTATTGAATAAATGGATGGAAAGTCTGGATAAAAACAAAAAAACCATCAATGATTTTCTCGTTTATGTCAACCAGAAACTCAATAAGGATATTAATTATAATATCCGCATGGAAGTGGGTGTGCAAACCTGCGAAGAAACGCTGGGAGTTGCGCTCGGTTCCTGCCGTGATTCCGCGTGGCTGCTGGTGCAAATATTCCGACGCCTCGGATTAGCAGCCCGTTTTGTTTCAGGTTACCTCGTTCAATTAACCGCGGATTTAAAATCACTGGATGGGCCATCAGGTCCTGAAAAAGATTTCACAGATCTGCACGCGTGGACAGAAGTATATATACCCGGTGCCGGCTGGATCGGACTGGATCCTACGTCAGGATTATTTGCTGGCGAAGGTCATATTCCATTGGCCTGTACACCCGATTATGTGAGCGCCGCGCCTGTAGTCGGTGCATCGGATCCCTGCGAAACAAAGTTTACATTTTCCAATACGGTGACTCGCATTCACGAAGACCCCCGGGTAACCAAACCATATTCAGAAGAACAATGGGCGGCTATTAATGCTACCGGATATAAGATTGATGAAGACCTGGATAAAGGCGATCTGCGCATGACCATGGGTGGTGAACCTACTTTTGTATCTGTAGATGATATGGAATCCGCCCAATGGAATACCGATGCCGACGGACCAGAGAAGCGTGTTCGTTCACATGATTTAATTTTCAGACTTCGTGAACAATTCGGTCCGAATGGTATGATCCACTACGGACTCGGAAAATGGTATCCGGGAGAACCTCTGCCCCGCTGGCAGTACGGCCTGTTTTGGAGGAAGGATCACTACCCGATCTGGAAAAATATACGCCTGGTTGCCCATGAAAAAATTGAAAAAAAATTTACCTGGCTGGATGCTGAACGTTTCACGAAGGAGTTGGCCAAACATCTTGCCGTTAGTGAAAACAATGTGAGTACAGCTTATGAGGATATTTTTTATTTTCTTTGGTCGGAAGGGAAATTACCTGCGAACGTGGATCCTTTACAATCGAACTTAAAAGATTCCATTGAAAGAAGAACACTTTCCTCCTTATTGGATTCCGGTCTGGATAATCCCGCCGGTTATACATTACCGTTAAAATGGAATTACGATAACAGCAAATGGCAAAGTTGCAAATGGATTCTGAGCAGAAAAAACCTATTTCTGATTCCCGGAAATTCTCCCATGGGCTTGCGCCTGCCCCTGGATTCCCTGCCTGCCGTTGCAAAAGAAAATGAACCGCAAAAAGTAGAACGCAGTTTGTTCGAAGAACTACCCGTGCTCGAAAATTATCACGAAACCATCACCAGTCGCTACGGACTTGTATATGAACATCCCGCTCCCAAGCAAAAAATTAAATACCAGGACAAGCCTGTTGCTAAAAAAGATTTAGAAAAGAAAAAAGAAATTAAAGAGGAAGAAATCAAACCTCTCTATGAAATACCCGTCATAAAAACGACGCTTTGCGTGGAAACGCGTGAAGGAATCATCCACGTTTTTCTTCCGCCAACAGATTACCTGGAGCATTATCTGGACTTGATCGCTTCTGTTGAAGCCACGGCAGAAAAATTAAAAATGCCAGTTCGTATAGAAGGTTATGAACCCCCCAGGGATTATCGTATGGAGCGGCTCTTGGTTTCTCCCGACCCGGGAGTAATTGAAGTGAACATTCATCCTTCAACCAACTGGAAAGAACTCGTTCACAATATCGATACTTTATACGATCAGGCATTTTTAGCGCGCCTCGGAACGGAAAAATTTATGCTTGATGGAAGACATACCGGAACAGGTGGCGGAAACCATATTACCATTGGCGGCGCAAAACCGTCCGACAGTCCTTTGTTACGCAGACCTGATTTACTAGCCAGCCTCATTGCTTATTGGCAGCATCATCCGGGACTTTCATATTTATTCTCCAGTGCGTTTATTGGTCCTACCAGTCAGGCGCCCCGCATAGATGAAGGAAGGGATGAGAAATTATATGAAATGGAAATTGCCTTTAGTCAGGTTCCTGATCATGGTTTTATTCCCTTTTACCTGGTAGATAGAATTTTCAGGCATTTACTGACGGACATCACAGGTAATACGCATCGTTCCGAATTTTGTATTGATAAATTATATTCTCCCGACACTTCTTCCGGAAGACTTGGTATTCTTGAATTCCGTGCCTTTGATATGCCCCCTCATAAACAAATGAGCCTTCTGCAAATGTTGCTGATCCGCGGATTGATCGCCAGGTTCTGGAACAAACCATATAAGCATGAACTGGTCAGATGGGGAACAGAACTGCATGATAAATTCATGCTTCCGCATTATGTGCACCAGGATATTCTTGAAGTAATAAAAGATTTAAATGATGCAGGCTATCCATTCCAGATGAGTTGGTTCGAACCTTTTTTTGAATTCCGATTCCCGCATTACGGAACAGTCAGAATAGAGAATATTGAAATGGAAGTACGCATGGGTATTGAACCCTGGCATGTTTTGGGAGAAGAAATGTCAAGCTCCGGCACTGCCCGTTATGTAGATTCTTCTTTGGAAAGAGTACAAATAAAATTAAATGGACTGAATAAAGCCCGTTATGTTTTATTATGTAATGGCAACCGGGTTCCACTAAAAGAAACAGGAATCAAAGAAGAATATGTTTGTGGTATCCGCTATCGCGCATGGCAGCCTCCGTCAGCATTGCATCCAACCATTGGTGTAGATACACCGCTTACATTTGATATTGTGGATACCTGGAACAGTCGTTCCATCGGTGGATGCACTTATTATGTTGCACATCCCGGCGGCAGGAGTTATGATAGCTTTCCGATAAATGCCAATGAAGCAGAATCCAGAAGAGTGAATCGTTTCGGGACTACTTCACATACACAGGAAGTATTAAGACCTTCTCCATATTTTTCAATGATTGGACATTATATTAAACAAAACAGGGTGCCCTTTTATTACGATGCGCCGGTTGCGGATACGAATAAGGAGTACGTTCATACGCTGGATCTCAGGCGATCATTTAAGCATAAGGTGTGAGGCCTCAGGCTACCAACGTGGAAAATTCGTATTCCCAGCATTTTTCAGGCAAAGCTCATGAATGAATTGCAATTTCCTGACAATGGGTTCAGAGATAACAAAAGGGTAAAAATCTGAATATCCCATACTGCGGCTTAAACTATTTAATGCGAAAGTGAGGGGAAGCCACCATTTGATAATCTGGCTGAAGTCAGTCATATCGTAAGGATCCTGCTGAATGCTTGCCTGTATGCCTTTTGTATCCTGTACCGTATCCGGCTGAATACGAATACCAAAAGAAGAAGCTGTTTCAAGCGTATCCATCAAATGCAAATAATGCGCCCAGGTTTCCGCCCAGTCTTCCCAGGAATGTGAAGTGGCATAAGGACTGATAAAACTTTCACTCCAGTTAACAGGCGCTCCGTTTTTATAATAAATTTCAAGTGCTTCTGTGTAATCTATTTCTTCATTTCCAAAAAGCGAACGATATTTTTCAATGGGGTCAGAATTTTTAATGAGTACTTCCCAATAATAATGACCTATTTCGTGACGAAAATGTCCCAGCAGGGTTCTATACCGTTCTCCCAAATCCTGCTTATGCTTCGCACGTTCCGCTTCATCAGCTTCTTCAATATTTAATGTTATTACCCCATTGTCATGGCCCGTCATTACTTTCTCTTTCGTTGATGTATCCGCTAGAAAATCGAAAGCAATTCCAGCTTCTTCGTCACCTACTTTCTTTTGCACTGGAAGTCGTAGACGGAGTAGCGAATAAACCAAACGGTGTTTAGCTATTTCAATATTTTTCCATCTTCTCAGATTTTCATACTTATTAAGGTCTGGTATGATCCGGTTCAGATCACAGGCCTGACAATAAGCTGCGTTTGAGGAAGCGGGAATCAGCCAGTTACATGTTGAATACTCTGAATTTTTGCAATAGCGGAATTTTTGCTCTTTATTCTGCGCGCTAGAAAAAATATTATTCTTTTCAGATACCAGGGTGATCAGTGAAAGGGTATTTGCATCAAAGCCAAGTGGATATTTACAGTTGAGGCACACGTTATTCTCAAAATATATCAGACTGTGACAGTTGCTGCAGGTATAAAGTTTCATAATAAAAATAGGATCAAGTACTATTCAATAATTATACCGGGGAGAAATTTGTGAATTTGATAATTTGGAAATTTACTTTGTGCTACAAAATTTAGGATATTTCACTTTCAGTAAAATCATTTTCAAATCTTCAAATTTCCAATTCTCAAATTTGCCTTTTGACATCTACAGAAACCGTTAATTCATGAGAGCCGCTGCTGAGAATAATCCCTTCCAGGGGTGCAATATCCGCATAATCCCTTCCCCAACCTATAGTAATATGCTGATCTGAAACAATGCAATTATTGGTGGGGTCAAAATCTGTCCAACCCATATCCGGAATATACAAGCTGAACCAG
>Ga0080027_10001282_pt1 | contig 10213 bp, 7 predicted proteins | sample OrgsoiDNA2013046_FD_70962 | JGI IMG/M metagenome (GOLD analysis project Ga0080027, IMG submission 70962) | Permafrost soil microbial communities from the Arctic, to analyse light accelerated degradation of dissolved organic matter (DOM) -... | ecosystem: Environmental > Terrestrial > Soil >...
TTGCGAGAGGTCGTACTTGCTGGCGACCTTGGTGGCCGCGCGCAGTTGATTGTCGCTGCCCACGCGCAGACCATCGCCGCCATGACGGACGGTCAGTAAGAGGGCCGCGCTGCACGCGACCACCAACGCAATGACCTTGCTGAACCGCCGCATGCGGGACTCCGGGGAAGGAGGGAGGGAAGGGAAGGACGGGCCGTCGAGGAGATCCATGAGAGAATCAGAACTGGTCGTTGAATGATACTGACTGGGGCGCGGTCACGCACGGCTTTTGCGCAGGGTTTCCGCCGGGACCGACGATATTGCCCATGCGGATACGGTTTCCGTGCGCGCTCGGGCGCGTGCGGTGAGACACCGACAGTACACCAGGCACAGCCGGCCTTGGACTTGGGCTTGGCCTTGGCCTTGGCGCATATACTGTGTGGCGCGATGCCATCTCAGACGCACGAGGGCGCCCCGGGCCCGGGAACCGCCGGCCGCCTGTGGGTGGTTTCGGCGCCGCTTGGCAATCCAGACGATCTCTCGCCGCGCGCCCGGTCGGTCCTGGCGGTTGCGGACCTGGTCCTGGCGGAAGACACCCGCAGCGCCCGTCGAATCCTTTCGCTGATCGGGTCGAGACGCTCCGATCAGCTCGTTGTGTCCTGCTTCGACGCCAACGAGAGCAGCCGTGCGCTGGAGGCCGTCGAGCGCATCGCGGCGGGTCAGAACGTGGCCTTGCTGTCGGAGGCCGGGACGCCCCTGGTCTCCGATCCCGGCTTCCGGGTGGTCCGCGCCGTCATCGAGGCCGGCCTGGTGGTCCAACCGGTCCCGGGCCCCTCGGCCATCCTGGCGGCGCTGGTGGGGTCGGGACAGTCGGCCGAGCGATTCACCTTCCTCGGATTTCCCCCGCGCAAGAGCGGCGCCCGTCGTCGTCTTTTCGAGACCCTGCGATCGCACCCCTTCACGCTGATCCTGTATGAATCCCCGATGAGGACCGCCGATACGCTGCGGGACCTGGCCGCCGTGCTCGGCCAGCAGCGCCAGGCTTGTGTCGCACGCGAATTGACCAAGACGCATGAAGAATTCGTGCGAGGAACCCTGGCCGCCCTCTGCGAGAGATACCGCGCGGACCGCCCGCTGGGCGAGGTAACCTTGGTGGTCTCGGGCGCCGACCCCGACATCGAGCAGCGGCAGGACGCTCTTTCGGACGAGGGACTGGCCGCCCGCGCGGCCGAGCTCCTGGCCACTGGCCAGTCCGCGCGTGACGTGACCGACGAGCTGTCCGTGAGATCGAGCCGTCCCCGGCGCGAGATCTACGCCATCGTCACGGCCGTCGGTTCCACCTCCCGCCCCACCTGAGGGCTGACCAGCCCTCAAGTCTCTCGCACGCTCTCCCGATCCCGCAGGCCGAACTCCTTCATCTTGGTCTGCAGACTCTTGCGCGAGATCTTCAGCTTGCGGGCCGCCTGGGTGACGTTGCCGTTGGTTTCCTCGAGGGCGCGCATGATCAGGCCCCGCTCCACCCTCTCGGTCTCGGCCCGCACCGCCTCCTTCAGGGAGCCGGCCGGGGCGCTCGTCACCGCCGGGAGCGAGGTCAACGTGATCGGTCCGGAGGGTGGCGTCGCTGGCCCTCCTCCTCCTGGACCCGCCGGGTGTGTCGCCGCGACGTCATCCAGCGGCGGAGGCGCGCTGTGCGTCCCGGTGGTGGTCAACCAGGCTGCGGCCGAACCAGCGGCGGGCGTGGTGCCGCCGTGACCCATCTCGGGCGGCAGATCGTAGCCTTCGATCTGGGGCCCCTCGCAGAACAACATGGTCCGCTCCATCAGGTTCTCGAGCTCGCGGATGTTTCCGGGCCAGTGGTACGATCCGAGCACGGCCACGGCCTGCGCCGAGATCCCGGTGATCTCCTTGCGCAACCGATCATTGAACTTGGTGATGAAGTGGTCCGCGAGCAGGGGAATGTCCTCCCGCCGCTCACGCAAGGGCGGAATGTGAATCGGCACCACGTTGAGCCGGTAGAACAGGTCCTCGCGAAAAGTATCCTCGGCGATCAGCTCCGGCAGATCGCGGTTGGTGGCCGTGACCAGTCGAACATCGACCTTGATGGTCTTGATGCCCCCTACCCGCTCGAACTCGGATTCCTGAAGCACGCGTAGCAACTTCACCTGCATCTCCACGGGGATCTCGCCGATCTCGTCCAGAAACAGCGTGCCCCCGTGGGCCAGCTCGAAGCGGCCGGGCTTGGCGCCCACCGCCCCCGTGAAGGCCCCCTTCTCGTAGCCGAAGAGCTCGGACTCCATCAGCGTCTTGGGGATGGCGGCGCAGTTGATCTTGATGAAGGGGCCCCCGTGACGCGACGAGTTCTCGTGCAGCGCGCGCGCGATGAGCTCCTTGCCCGTGCCCGATTCGCCTGTGATGAGGACCGTGGACGGGGTGTTGGCGACCTTCTCGACGACGGCGTAGATCTGTCGGATGGCGGGCGACTCGCCGATGAGGCGAAATCGTCCCCGGCCGAACGGCTCCTCGGGACGCGCATCCCGACGGGCGAGCTCGTGGGTCCTCATCGCCTTGGCGACGATTTGCCTGATTTGCTCCTGCTCGAAGGGCTTCTCCAGGTAGTCGAAGGCCCCCAGCTTCACCGCCTCGACCGCATTTTCAACCGACCCGTGGGCGGTGATCATGACCACCGGAACCTCGGGAAAGTCCGTTTGCAGCTTGCGCAGCAAGCCCATCCCGTCCAACCCCGGCATTTTCAGATCCGTGATCACCGTGTGAATGCTTCGATTCATCTGCGCGAAGGCATCGGCACCGTTGGCGGCCGTCACCACGTCATACCCCTCGCGACGCAAGATGGCCTCGAGCACGCGCCGCATGTTCATTTCGTCGTCGGCGACCAGGACGCGCTTGGATTCAGGTTCGACGACCGGCACTGTAGCGGGAGTGTAGCAGAGAGCTTCCGGGCGCCCTGTCGGCTCCTCAGGAACCTTTGTTCGACCGAATCGCCCCCGCGCGTGATCCCTTCTCTGGAATCACGACCGGGGGAGGCGTGCGCAACGGGGGAGGCGGCGTCAGATCCGCCGACCCGGCGATCGCCGAGGGAACCAGCGGCGATGCGGCCGAAAGGGACGACGGCGCGGGCATCGGCACCAGACGCCCAGGCGGAGGCAGGGCGATGGGCGGCGGCGTCGCCGGACCCGGCAGCGAGAGCGCCGGCCGCGGCAGCGCGGGCACGGTGGGCTTCTTGTCGACGTAGACCGCATAGGCGTCGGATTCCACCGGCAACAGCACCGTGAAGGTGGCGCCAGCTCCCGCCTGGGAACGGACCTCGATGGTGCCGCCATGATTCTCGATGATGCGCTGGCTGATCGGCAGGCCGAGCCCGGTCCCCTTGTCCTTGGTCGTGAAGAAAGGTATGAACAAATTGCGCAGATCGCCCGGCGGTATGCCCACCCCGGTATCTCGAAAGCGAACTTCCAGGAACGCGGCGGCCGCGCCTCGCCGGGTGGCCCGTCGGATGCTGCTCGAGACGAACAGCCGCCCGCCCTCCGCCATGGCCTGAACCGCGTTTAGCGCCAGGTTCAGGAACACCTGCAAGAGTTGCTCGGCATCGGCCCGGACGGGCGGCAGACCGTCGACCAGCGTGGGCACGACCTCGATGCCCTTGCCCGCCCCCTCCTTGGCCAGCAGCTGCAGAGTCTTGCGGATGACGTCGTTGACCTCCAGTTGCCGTTGCTCGCCGCGGTAGGGACGCGCGTAGTCCAGGAACTGGGACACGATCTTGTTCAGACGGTTGACCTCCTCGACGATGATGTTCAGGAATTCCTTGGTCCCGGCCGGATCCGCCACGCCCAGGCCCGAGGCCGTCGGTTGAAGGAACTGGGCGGCCCCCTTGATGGCGCCGAGGGGATTGCGAATCTCGTGCGCCAGGCCCGCCGCCATCTGCCCCAGCGCCGCCAGGCGGTCCCGCTCCTTCATCCGCTCGTAGACCTGCGAGTTTTGCAGGGTCACGCCGATCGACATGGCGACGCCCCGGAAGAGCTCGATCTCGTCGGACGAATAGGCCTCCCGCAACCGCTCGTCTCTCAGGACCAGGGCCCCGAGCAGCTGGTCCTCGCTGATGATTCCCAGCGCCACGGAGCCGTTCATCTGATCCAAGGTCCGCATCATCACCTGCAGACCCTCCTTCTCCTCGTTGGAAGGGGTGCGGCGCGCCACCAGCTCGCGCTCCAGGCCCTCGAGGGAAATGGTCCCGGCCCGCCGCAGCCGCTCGAAGAAGGCCCGGTGGGTGACGGCATCGAACCGCACCTCCGGCTTGGGGCCGACGTGCCCGCCCAGCTCGTAGCCGGAACCGTCTGGATCGACCAGATACACGGACGCGTGAGTGATGCGGCGCGAGTCCTCCAGCGACGACAAGACCCGAGGGACCAGCACCCGCATGTCGATCACGTTGGCCAGCTCGGCGCGCAGCATCTCGATGCGCCGGGACAGCTCGTACTTCTCGCTGAACATCCAGCGGTTGATCGTCCCCTCAACCCGACCCCGGAGCGGCTCGACCAGGATCACGATGGCGGTGGAGGCCAGCAAGGTGTTGAAGAAGAAGAGCCCACTTTCGTCGGGCCCCACCCAGCGGACCAGCACGCCGTAGATCAGCGTCAGGATGAAGACCAGGGTCCCCAGCACCAGCATCCGGCCGAGAAGCTCGTTCAGATCGAGCAGGCGGTACCGGATCAGGTTCTGGGACAGGAAGTAGAGGTAGACGATGACCAGCACGTTGCCCGTCGAGAACCCGGTGGGCAGCGCCTCGACCAGGCTGGCGGTGACCGTGGTGACGCCCCCCACCACCAGGTACAGAAGCCGCATCTTCTCGACCTTCGACGGCGTGGCTCGATACCGCCGATAGAGATAGAAGACCGAGAGATACAGGCCCGCGAAGACGTAAGTCGTGAAGGCCAGCCGGAACCAGACCGTGTGGTGAAGGGGCTCGATGAACCTGGAGAACAGCAAGGCGGTGTAGCAAAGCGCCGCTCCCACCACCGTGGAGCGCGACAGAGGGGGGGGACCCGCCTCGTCGCCCAGGAACGCCTGGAAGAATCGCTGAGCCGTGGCCGGCAGCGAGACCGCCACCACCAGGGCCATCCAGTGCAACAGCGCGGACTCCAGTCCTTTGCCCAGGAATGCCAGAAAGCAGTAGAACGCGATGTTGAACGTGAACGTCGCAAACAGGACGTGGGCGCGCCGCCGAGGATCGCGCAGCAGGACCGCTCCGCCTATCGCGAAGCTGACGATCGCCACGACCAGGAGGGCCAATTGCTGGATGTGCACGAGCTGCGTATCTTAGCCCCAATGACGTCAAGGGGCCTCGGGCCTCCGACTTCGGGGCTCGGCCCCGGATGTCCCACGAGTTGACGCGAGTGCGTGCTGGGAGTTTTCCCGGAAGCCCGAGGTCCGAGGCCTCTCTTTTGCCGCGATCGGACGGCTCTGCTAGATTCTGGAGGGTGGATCGATGGATCCACGAAAAGCTCCTCGGCCACCATGACCAATGCCGCCGTTCTAGTTCTCAACCGGCACTACCAACCAATCCACGTAACGAATGCCAAGCGGGCATTCACGCTGCTGTATTTGGGGGTGGCCCGCGTCATAGATCAGCAGTTCCGCACCTTCGACTTCGAGACCTGGGCCCAGCTCTCCGACGAGCTCTCGGAGGCCAGACGTGCTGGTGCCGACCATGACGTCATGCGCACCGTGAATCGCGCCATCCTGGTACCGCGCGTGATCATCTTGCAGCTCTACGACCGCATTCCCAGGACCAAGGTCCGGTTCTCGCGACACAACATCTACTTGCGCGACGGTAACACCTGCCAGTACTGCGGGCGGGAGCTGCCGCGGACGGATCTGAACCTGGACCACGTCGTGCCGCGCGCGCAGGGAGGCCGCACCACCTGGGAGAACGTGGTCTGCTGCTGCATCGATTGCAACCTTTCCAAGGGGGCGCGCACGCCGGAGCAGGCCAGCATCAAATTGCTCAAGACGCCCGTGCGGCCACGCTGGACCCCGACCTTTCGAACGCAGGCGGGAAAAGTTCGCTACCGGGAGTGGTTGCCCTTCCTGGGTGTAGCGGACGCCTCCTACTGGAACGTCGAGCTGAAAGAAGACTGAGCCCGCGCACCTCGGGTCGCAACCCGACCGGTTGATCTTGATTTCGATCGACCGAGGCTTCTAGATCATCGCCAACATGGACGGGAATCCAGTCGACGACCACACACACGGGCCCGCCCTAGACGACGGGATCGAGCGCGAGGATCCCCCCAAAGCAGGCCTCGAAAAAGGTCTCGAAAAAGCCGTCGACGATCTCTCGATCCCCATCACCATCCTCGCCGACGACCAGACGCGAGCGAATGTTCCCGAGGCGCCGACCTCCGATGACCAGACGCCTCGCACGATCATCGCGATCGCCTCGGGCCGAGGAGGCGCGGGCAAGTCCCTGCTGGCCGCCAACGTCGCGGTGTACCTGGCTCAGATTGGCAAGCGCGTGGTGGCCGTCGACGCCGATCCGGCCGGCGGAACCTTGAACCACCTGTTGGGCACCCCCCGCCCCGCCCGCGGATTCGGGTCTTTCCTGCGCGGACGCGCCGAAACCCTCGACGAGCTGGCGGTCGACACCGCGGTGGCGGGGGTCCGGCTGGTGGGGGGCGAGATGCCGGCCTTTGGTTCGCCCCGTCTGAAGGTCAACAGCCGGGTGGTCCTGACCGCCTTGCGTGAAATCGCTGCGGACACCGTCGTCGTCGATCTGGGACCACCGGACTCGGCGCTGTGCCTCGATCTCTGGTCGGGCGCCCAGATCTCGATCCTGGTGACGTTGGCCGATCACGCCTCGATCGAATCCACCTATCGGTTCATCAAGAGCGCGTTCTTGCGCCGACTGCGCGGCGAACGAGGCCTCGAGAAGCTGCAGGCACAGCTCGGGCGCCCGCTACCAGCCGCGCTCGACCTCTATCGCGCGGCCCTGGAGCTGGGCCGCTCCGCGCGTGAGGAAGAGATCGGCGGCGCCAGGTCGGCGGCGGTCACCGCCGAATCATCGAACGGGTCGGGTCGCGCGCCGGCCCCGGGAAATGGAGCGCCGAAGAATCAGGGCAAGGTTCCGGCGGCGGCCAGCACGCTGGCCCAGGCCATGTCGGCATTTCGCCCGCGATTCGTGGTCTGCCAGACCCGGTCGCTCGGTGACACCAAGCTGGGTCCTCTGATCGCCATGGCGGCCCATCGCCGCCTGGGACACACCTTCGACTATCTGGGCCACGTGGAGTCCGATGAGACGGTCGCAGCAGCTACACGACGGCACCGCCCGGTCATGGCCGAGTTTCCCGAGGCCAAGGTTTGCCGGAACATAGAAAAGATCGTGCGGCGCATGCTCTCGATGGAGGCGGAGCGCCCGGCGGCGACCCCGCTGCCCCGACTGGAGGCCGAGCAGACCTTCTACGAGGTCCTGGAGACCGAGCCCGGCGTCAGCGACGAGGAGATCCGCCGCGCCTATCGGTTGTGCAAGGAGATCTACGCGCTGGGGTCACCCGTGGTCTCCGGTCTTTACGACGACGCAGAGCTGGTCAGCCTGCATGAGCGCGCCAACGCCGCTCACGACACCCTCTTCGCCCCAGAGCGCAGGAGGCTCTACGATCTGTCCCTGCCCGAGGCCGACCTGGCCCGCGCCGTGCGCCGGGCGGCCCAGGCGCCGCGCCCCGATCCAGCCAGCGTCGCCAGGCCCGAGAGCTCGGGCATCTCCGGCGGGCCGAGCCCGGCCCCCGTCGATCTCGACACCGAAGTCTCCGGCGCGGTCCTGCGTCGGGTCCGTGAATCTCGTGGGATGGAGCTGTCGGAGGTCGCCCAGCGTACGAAGATCAGCGAGCGGCATCTGCGGTCAATCGAGGATGAGCGATTCGACGAGCTGCCTGCTCCGGTCTACGTCCGGGGGTTCGTGGCCCAGATCGCCCGCGTGCTCCGCATCGATCCCGCCCAGGCGGCGGAGACTTACATCCGTCGATTCCGTGGCGCGCTGGGTCCCGGGGCCGGAACCCCGGTCCTCAAGGAGCTCTGAGAGGAGCTCCAGATCCCAAGGGCCCTGTGCCCCCAAGGGCCCTGTGCCCCCAAGGCACCTCAGCCCCAAAAGGGACCTCAGAAAAGACCTACGCTCTGAAGGAAACTAACCTCGGACCAGTCGGCGCAGGTGCTTCTTCCCGGCATGCAGCAGCGTGCCGGAATCAGCGATCTCTTCCGGCGCCAATACATCGTCTATCGAGCTAATCCTGCGTTCTCCTACCCGGACCCCCCCTTGCTCGATCAGCCGTCGGGCTGCGCTCTTGGACGATGCCAATCCCGACTCGGCAATCAGATCCACGATCTTCAGTCCGGCCAGCAGACGCGCTCCGTCGATGTTCACCGTCGGCAACGCCACTGCCGATCCCTGGGCGTCCGCGGCCCCGCCGACAAACTGGCCGCCGCCGAAGGCCGCGCGCGCGGCGGCCTGCATCTGATCGGCCACCTGGGGTCCGTGTACAATGGCGGTGACCGCATGGGCCAGCCAACGTTTGGCCTCACGAAGGTCGGCGCCCTCGGCGCGCTCGAGCTTCTGGATTTCCTCGAGAGGTTCGAAGGTCATCATCTTCAGCAACCGAATGACGTCTCGATCATCCACGTTCACGAAGTACTGGAAAAAGTCGTAAGGCGAGGTGAGAGCGGCGTCCAACCAGACGGCCCCGGCGGCGGTCTTGCCCATCTTCGTTCCCGACGCCGTGGTCAAGAGCGGAAAGGTGAGACCGAAGGCCTCACGCTGGCGAACGCGACGAATCAAGTCGATCCCGGCCAGGATGTTTCCCCACTGATCATCCCCACCGATCTGGAGAGCACAGTCGAACCGCTCGTTCAACGCCAGGAAGTCGTAGGCTTGCAAGAGCTGATAGTTGAACTCGATGAACGACAACCCCTTCTCGAGGCGCATCCTGTAGGCCTCGGCACTGAGCATCCGGTTCACGCTGAAGTGGCGGCCGATGTCCCTCAGAAAAGCGATGTAGTTGAGGGGCAGGATCCAGTCCCCGTTATTCACGACCTGCGCCGATGGGCCAATGATTCTCCTGACCTGACCCTCGATGCCGATTCGATTGGCGTCGATCACCTCCCTCGTGATGAGCTGTCGCATCTCGGTCTTGCCACTCGGATCACCCACCATGGCGGTGCCTCCCCCCAGCACCGCAATCGGCCGATGACCCAGACGCGCCAGATGAGCCATGGCCAGCAAGGGCACGTAGTGGCCGACATGCAGGCTGGCAGCCGTGGGGTCGAAACCAGCATAGAAGACCACCGGACCGGCGCCGAGCCGCTGGGCCAGGGCGGGCTCGTCGCTGATTTGCTCCAGAAAACCGCGGCCCCGCAGGACCTCGAGCGCATTCCCCGTTACCGACATGGCGCGGGAGTATATCCGCCCATGCGGCTCACCCGCGGGTTTCCAGCCCCCCCGGAGAAAACTGCAAGACTGGAATTCGACCAGAAGGCGAGGCAAGATCGAGCGCGGGAGGCTTTACGTCCATGGATCAAACTCCCCTGCCGACCTGTTGTTGCAAGTCCCGCGCGCGGTGGGCCCGCATAGACGACGATTCGGTCATGCAGTGGCCTGTGGTGGAATTGGCCGAATGGGAGGAGTTGCGCCGCTGTCCGGTGTGCGACACCGTCTGGTTGGCCATCTGGCCGGAGGACGTGGAGGGCGGGATGGTCTTCTGCCGGCCCCAACCAGCCGATGCGCGTCGCCTCCGGGAGGTCGACCGCGCTGACACGATGCGCGGCTATTGCCTGGCGCGCCTCGAGGAGCACTTCGGTCGCCTCGACGAGGGGAAAGCCAGCTGTCGCAAGGCTGGATGCACTCGCAAGCGCCTTGGCGCCACCGGCTACTGCGTCGAGCACCTGATCGCCGAGCGCTTCGGCCGCCACCTGGCCAAGCTCGACTCCTCCTACCACTGAAGGGGGCGCCACGCGGAGCGACCGGCGGCGCGGGGAACCAAAGCGAGCGCCCTCCCCAGAGCATCCCAGGAGCCGCCACCTTCTCACCACAACCGAGCCTCCAACGCTTGCGAGCGCAGCGTAACCGTCCGACTCGCGACGTCTGGCGGTGATCGGGCGGTGGGCGCACCCTGGGTGGCATGAAGGCACGTGGGGAGAAACGGCGATATTGGTCTTCGGTGGTAGCCCGGTATGAGCG
>Ga0080027_10001286_pt1 | contig 10206 bp, 10 predicted proteins | sample OrgsoiDNA2013046_FD_70962 | JGI IMG/M metagenome (GOLD analysis project Ga0080027, IMG submission 70962) | Permafrost soil microbial communities from the Arctic, to analyse light accelerated degradation of dissolved organic matter (DOM) -... | ecosystem: Environmental > Terrestrial > Soil >...
TACGGGAACATATAACGGGCAGCTATACCCGAACAAGCAGGAAGTAAATGATTATTGTTTTCGTTCGATGGAAGATATTTCCCAGGATCTTCAACGACGTCCTGAAAAATATAGTGAATGGTTTAAGATCGCTTTCCCTAAAATTCAGGACATATCTTCTACCGCTTAACGCCTAACGCCTAACGGTTAACGGTTAACGGTTAACGCTTAACGCTTAACGCTTAACGGTTAACGCCAAACTTATAATTTATTGATCAAAATTCATTGTTGAAAGTTGATGCCTGCCAGCAGACAGGGTTGACAGGAAGACGATTTGCTTTCTGCGTCAAGCGTTACCCGTTACGCGTTGTGCCTTTTCTGCACTTACTGTTTTCGACTTGGAACCGCCCCGGTTATCGCGCGCCATGCGGGAATAAACAGATAGTTTACTATCAAAAAGAAACTTAAATAACAGGATCGTATAAGAAGTATGGTGACCCAGGGAGTCGTAATAACTGCCGGCGAACTTTTTAATCTTGGGTAATTTATTCCATGGAACAGAGGGAAAATCGTGGTGTTCATTATGATATCCCACATTGAGGTTCACCGTATTCATCGAACCATAATAACTTTTAGTTTCCTGGTCGCCATGCGTGAGAAAATGTTCCTGCACCCATCGCGCTCCCAGTGGATGCAATCCCACGGAGAAAAAGAAACTCGCGGTCATATAGGCGGCTGCTTTCCAGCCAAGGAAATAAATGAAAACGGACATGAAACTAACCTGCACGATAATATTCACTACAGTCCATTTATCCATCAGCTTCACTTCTTTAATACGTCCCGGACGTATCATCTGAAAAATGGGGTAAAGCAAAAGCCATAGGGCTTTTCCCAGTCCAGAATTATTTATCAGTTTTGCCTCCCAGCGATAGGGCATGTCCGCATCCAGTTCCTCGACACCCTGGTAAGAATGGTGTTTAAGATGATATTTCTGGAAAGAAATGGCGCTTGGGAAAACAAGGGGAAGATTGGCGGTAATGGCAGCGATCTTATTAAAATAGCTTTTTTTGAAAAGCAGGTTATGGGCAGCTTCGTGAATACATACATATAATGTGTGACTGGCAAAAGCGCCTCCCAGGTACGCGACCAGAAAAATGACCCACCAGGACGCGTCCCGGAGGAAATAAGAAAGAACTACCTGAAATCCAACGCATAACAGGATAACAGCAAATGTCCAGGGATTCCGGCCGATCAGGGTTCTGATTTCCGGATGTTTATAGATAATCTCCTTGGTCCTCGGCTTATGCGGCTCACTCTCCATACTCCACCGGAAGCTGTTCGGCTTGGGCATATTTGCTGGTTTGAAGCTGCAAATTTAAACCTTATTTTTCAATAAGTTTAGTACTTCGCTGGCGGTTGACGGTTGGCGGTTGATAGTCGAGGTTGACGGAATTGAGTTGCTTGAGCGTTCATCTTTAAGCGTTTTCAGGTTTGGAATGCTACATTTCGAGCGAAGGCCTTTAATTTGGACCCGAAAGGCAGTACACGATTTGTGTACGATTTGCCATTAATCCCTCTCATTTGTCCTTCTAAATCCTATTCTGGGTCTGGAAATGTTAGGTGGATTTAGCAATTTCTTTAATGCATCGAAAATTATCTGAATACTTTCTTCATTCTTTTTCATTTTGCTACCCTGCATTATTATTTCTTTTTCAACCTGTTCAAGCTTTATCATTAAATCTTTTTGTGTTAAAAGCATTGAACGCATTTGGTTAAATACCCGGATAACACGAATATTTACTTCAATTGCCCGATCTGAGTTTAATATGCATGATAACATCGTAACTCCTTGTTCAGTGAAACAGAATGGATAATAACGTAAGCCTTTTTTTATTTCCCTGGAGGTCGCAATTTGCGTCCTCCAACTACCCAACTCGCTTTTATTCATTACAAACATAAAATCCACTGGGAAACGATTCTTATTTCTTCTGACAGACTCTTTCAATCTTTTTGTCTCTACTCCGTATAATTCTGCCAAATCGCGATCAATCATTACTTTTTGGCCTCTAATCACATAAATTCTGTTAATTATGGATTCTTCCGGGATTTTCATTTCTTTATTTTCCATTCCCACGTTTCACTCAGTGCAATAATTGAGTTCGAATTTAGGCTTATCGATTTCCATTTATAAGGGTGAATTCACTTGATCTAAATAAGAAAAAAATCAATTGCCCTATTAAAAATTAGCCATTCTCTATACCCGTATGTTCAAACCGAGGTCGTTTGCGCCAAAGATTCAGCATAGCTGAACGGACGAAAGGCTTTCAGCTTTACGCTTTAAGCTTAAAAAGTTGGTTTCACATCCACCCGGCCTGCTTTGGGATCCCATTTATCATATTCCATATAATAAGCCGTTTTTTTGGCTGCTTCCATCCCGTCCAGCCTGGAGACCAGATAAAGAGCTCCGTCAATGCCCGCTGAAACGCCGGCAGTGGTGATGATATTTCCATTGTCCACAAACCGGGTATTTCCCAATACTACAGAAGTTGGTATCAGGGCCTGCAGGTCCTTGATATAGCCATGCCAGGTGGTTACATTCTTATTGTCAAGAAAACCGGCTCTTGCCAACACCTGTGCACCTGTACAAACAGACATGAGAAGAGAGCCGCGGTCGTGAAGTTTTTTTACCCAGGCCATTACCCTGGGATCTTTGGCAGGAGCCGTGGCTCCGCCACCTGGAAAAACAACAATATCCGGGAGGGGTGCTGTCTCAAGAGAGTACTGCGGTTTGATGGTGATGAAGCCCTGGGAGAGAATATCTTTTCCATCGGCAGACATGGTATACGTATCGTAGCCCGAGGCTGCGAATACTTCTGAGGGTCCTGCCAGATCTAATATTTCAGCGCCCTCATATAAAAAGATGGCTACTTTCTTAGGCGTCTTATCTGCCTGTGCATTCGAAGCATTTACTACTCCGGTCAGAATGAAAAGCGGTAAAAGATTCCGGGTGATTTTTTTAAGAAATATCATAAAATGATTTTTTATTTCTATAAAAATAATTCCTTGTAAAATGGATGATGCGTGGTTTATGCCAGGTGGCTCACTATTGATGCCGGGTGGCTTTTAACGGATTTCGTTAACACTTGCGTAACGGAAACTTAACCAGGGATGGCCCGCCTACGCTAAAGCTTCGGCGGGTAAAACGGTTGACTGCTTTGCGTTAAGCGTTAAGCGTGCCGCGTTAAGCGTTCCGCGTTAAGCGGAACGCGTTCCGCGTTCCGCTTACTTCGGTTTATACTTCGTTTCATCAAAAATCGTCCTGGCTGCTGTCTTCATGAGTTGATCCGGTGTGATATCGGAGTGAAGGGACGCATATTTCTGAACGATGCGCCAACCGACCCACTGACCGATATTGCCGGGAGAAACTTCGGGCATTCCCTGTGTATATGGAGAGTCACCGATAAAATTTTTAATCAGGTCAGGATCGAGTGAAAAAAGATTTTGATCAAGGAAATAATTCCAGATCTGGCCCTCATTCGAAACACACCAGCTCAGTTGTTTCTCTGAAAAGCCGGTTTTTAAACTGTCGGCCGTTTCAGGTAACAGCTGGTCAACCAGCCACCAGCTCTTCCCTTTTTCGATCATCTGTTCGATCAATGGTTTTCCCTGACTCTTGTCAGGAAACAGGTCCTCGCTCAGCGACTTCATGCAATTAGGCACAATATATTCCGGTTCAAAACGACGGGAAATATATAGCGGGAATAGTTCCTGTCCCTGGCTGCTCAGGTAAAATGGAAATTGTTTTCCTGCGTACAGCTGCAGGCCGATGGCTAATGTATAACGGGTCAAAGCAACTCCCGGCGCGTCAAAAGGTCCGATAAAAGCGACAACTTTTGGAGGCAGATTATATTTGGGAAAATAATATCGAATGTATTGAAGGCCTGTTTTCAAACCTTCTTCAACGGGCTTCATACTGGCAAATTTAAAATTCAATGAATCCCTGACGGGCAGGTATCCGCTGATAAACCGGCGGCAGGCGAAGAATGCATTGGCACTTGTGTCGGAGAGGGGACTGGTTCCTAAAATATTTACCGCAAAATCATTAATAAAATAAGGATATTGCCTTCCAAGGTCCAAAAGCGCCTGTTGTATATGGTTTGTATCCAAAGAGAAGAATGCCTGATCAAATCGTTCGATATGAACGGTAACAGGAATATTCGAAACGTCGGGAGCTTTTTTACCTGTTTTGCAGGCAATTATAAAGAGTAAAAAAAGGAGAGGAATTTTTTTTTTCATCAGGATAAAAACGTTGGAGGCTGCAAGATAGTATTCCGGGCCTTAGCAGTAAATTTGTTTCATGAAGATCGCGCTGGTTCAACAAAATTATCATATTGGCAATTTTGAATACAATACTGAAAGGATCATTCAGGGAATTCATCTCGCAAAAGAGGGCGGCGCAGATCTGGCAGTTTTTTCTGAATTGTGCGTTTGCGGATATCCGCCCCGCGATTTCCTGGAGTTTGAAGATTTTATTTCCCGCTGTTATGCTTCCATTGAGCAAATCAAGGCTCACACGGCAGGCATCGGTGTGATCGTCGGTTCCCCCGCTCCTAACAAGGATCCCAATGGGAAGGATCTGTTCAATGCCGGCTGGTTTCTCTATGATAATGAAGTAAAAGCGGTTGTTCATAAAACCTGCTTACCGACCTACGATATTTTTGATGAGGACCGCTATTTTGAAGTAGGACAGGATTGGCATGTGATAGAGTTCCATGGAAAGCGCGTGGCTCTTACCATTTGTGAGGATATCTGGAACCTGGGTGAAAATTCTTTGTACCGTGCATGCCCCATGGATCAGCTCATGCTCCAGCAGCCCGATCTGATGATCAATATTTCTGCTTCTCCGTTTGATTATGATCACGAAGAGGACCGCCGGGCAGTGGTGAGGCAGAATGTGCTCAAATACAAGCTGCCCATGTATTATTGCAATGCAGTGGGTGCGCAAACTGAAATTATATTTGACGGCGGCAGTGTGGTATATGATGCCTACGGAACCTGTACTCATCATCTTAAAGTTTTTGAAGAAGACTTTCAGATCATCGATACGGAAACCAAATACCGGCCGATCAATAAACACACACCTGTTTTTACTTCCGCATCTGTTTTAAGGCCCGACCAGATCATTCAGTACCTGACCAGGCGAAATAATATCCGGGAAATTCACGACGCCTTATTGTTAGGCATCCGGGATTATTTCAGAAAGATGGGCTTTCAGAAAGCCATTCTCGGAACCAGCGGTGGTATCGACAGTGCGGTTACTTTGGCCCTTGCGTGCAGGGCTCTGGGCAGTGAAAATGTACGTGCCATCGCCATGCCATCCGGATTTTCCAGCAGTCATTCGGTCGATGATGCGGTTGCACTTTCTAAAAAGCTGAACAATCCATTTGATATCTTACCGATTCAACCCGTATTCGAAAGTTTTCTTTCTGTATTGAAACCCATTTTCAACGACCTGCCTTTTAGTGTGGCTGAAGAAAATATCCAGAGCCGGACAAGGGGTAGCCTGCTCATGGCCATCGCCAATAAATTCGGTTATATCCTGCTGAATACTTCCAATAAAAGTGAACTCTCCACGGGATATGGTACGCTTTACGGAGATATGGCCGGGGGACTAAGTGTGCTTGGCGATTTATATAAAATGCAGGTGTATGCGCTGGCGCATTTGATTAACGAGGATGAAGAAATCATCCCCAATTCTATCATAAATAAAGCGCCATCGGCAGAACTGCGTCCCGATCAGAAGGATAGTGACAGTCTGCCTGAATATGATCTGCTCGATAAAATTTTATATCTCTATATCGAACGAAGAAAGGGACCCAGGGAAATCATCGCCATGGGTGTTGATGAAGCCCTTGTTGAACGCGTGCTGAAACTGGTTAATACCAGCGAATATAAAAGAAATCAGTTCTGTCCCATTATACGGGTAAGCAGCAAGGCCTTTGGTGTTGGAAGGAGAATGCCGATTGTTGGCAAGTATCTCAGTTGACAGTTGACAGTTTTTATTATCTGTCAACTGTCAATTGTTTTCTGTCAACTATTTTTTCGAAAGCGTGGTCGTAGCCGTTACCGGGAATCCGCTGATTTCTTCCTGACTGGTTAACACCAGGGTTTTGCCATCCCATGATTTGATGAAGTTGGGGCTGCCATCAACATAAATGGAGTCAGTATTGGATGACAGGCTCCAGGTTCCTGTTGAATCGGAAGGAGGCACACAAGGAACACCGGCGTCGACAAACTGGGCCGACATATTCGCATTAAGCTGAATTACATTGTCCTTGTCACAGGCGGGCAGAGAATCATACAGGTCGACTGATGCTCCTAACAAACTCGCCGTTAAAGAGACCAGAGAATAGGAACCGGAGAGATTTTGAACTGTTTTGGCACTTGAATTATTACTAGCACTTTTCTTACAGGCATTGATAACCAGAATAAAGCCGATTGCTGAAGCTGCTAAAACGATTTTACGCATAATCTCTTGGTTTTATTGAAAAAATTAACTCAGTATAGCGGATTTTATTGTGCGGAGAAATACAAAGGAATGTGAAAATGGGCAAACTGGCAAATGAGCAAATGGTATATGGCTGATTGTAAACGGGACACCGGTCTGAAATCACTATTTTCGCTCATAGAATTTTTGACATTAAATTTTCTCACATTCTCTAATTTGCCATTCCATTTGCTGATTAGCACATCTGCACTTTTTCACATTAATGTATAAATCATGTATACGGCCGAAGACATCAGAGTTTTGAACGAAAAGATTCAGGTCCAGGGACAGTTTGTAGATAATCTGCGCGCTGAAATCGGTCGCGTGATTGTGGGACAGCGATATATGCTGGACCGTTTGCTCATGGGCCTGCTCACCAATGGGCATATCCTGCTCGAAGGTGTTCCGGGACTGGCAAAAACCCTCACTATAAAATCACTGGCACAAACCATTCGCGGAAAATTCAGTCGTATCCAGTTTACACCTGACCTGTTGCCGGCCGATGTAATCGGTACCATGATCTTTAACCAGCAGAAACATGAATTCGTGGTTCGGAAGGGACCGATTTTCGCCAATTTCCTACTCACGGATGAGATAAACCGCGCCCCGGCAAAAGTCCAAAGTGCCCTGCTCGAGGCCATGCAGGAACGGCAGGTTACCATTGGAGACAGTAGTTATATTCTGGAAGAACCCTTTTTGGTATTGGCCACACAAAATCCCCTGGAGCAGGAAGGAACTTATCCGCTGCCGGAAGCGCAGCAGGATCGATTTCTGATGAAAGTAATTGTGACTTATCCTTCCAAACAGGAGGAGCAGCTGATCATAAGAAATCATATGAACGGGATCAAGCAACCCGAGCTTCAGCAGGTGGTTTCTATGAAGGAAGTGCTGGAAGCACGCGACCTGACACGCAGGATTTATATGGATGAAAAGCTCGAGAATTATATTCTCGATATCGTTTTTGCCACACGTAATCCTGAAAATTACAGGTTGGAAAAATTAAAGTCCATGATTTCCTATGGTGGATCACCCCGCGCGAGTATCAACCTGGCCCTGGCAGCCAAGGCCAATGCTTTCCTGAATAAAAGAGGATACGTGATACCGGAAGATGTTCGTTCCATTTCCAAGGATGTGCTGCGTCACCGGATCGGCCTGACCTATGAAGCAGAAGCGGAAAACATCAATGCTGATTATATAATTGATGAAGTGTTGAGGGCGATACAGGTTCCGTGACGGTTGGCGGTTGACGGTTGACGGTTGACGGTTGACGGTTGACGGTTGACGGTTGACGGTTGACGGTTGACGGTAGATTGGTGGGTTAACAAATTAGGTTAGTGGGGTTGATAGTAGCATAAATATTATGCTATGACCAATTATAAGAAATTAGAAGTGTGGACATTGTCCATGGAGATTGTGAAAGAAATATATAATCTGACAAAATTATACCCAAATGTTGAAAGATATGGATTGGCAAGTCAAACAAATAGGGCTGCCGTGTCCATACCTACCAACATTGCTGAAGGGATGGGTAGGAACCATTCTAAAGATACCATCCAGTTTCTGCACGTTTCGAGGGGAAGTGCTTATGAAGTTGAAACTTTATTGAATATAGCGATGATGATAGGTTTAATTGATGAACAAACGTATAATAATATAAATAAAAAATTAGATAGCAGCATACGATTGATAAACGGATTTATAACTTACTTAGAACAGAAAAAATAAGTCCGTCAACCGTCAACCGTCAACCGTCAACCATGCTAAGCGCACAAGAGATATTAAAAAAGGTAAGGGAGTTGGAAATAAAGAGCAAAAGACTCACTCGCCACTTGTTCACAGGAGAATATCATTCTGCCTTCAAAGGCAACGGTATGTCCTTCCGGGAAGTGCGTGAATATTACCCGGGTGATGATGTGCGGTTTATTGACTGGAACGTATCGGCGCGGTTCAATCATCCATTCAGCAAATTGTTCGAGGAAGAAAGAGAACTCACCTTGATGCTGATGGTGGATGTAAGCGGCAGTTCCCTGTTCGGCACGCAGAAGGGTCGCAAAAAAGACCTGATCACGGAGATTTGCGCCGTACTGGCTTTCTCCGCCGTGAATAATAATGATAAAGTGGGACTGGTTTTCTTCAGTGATAAAATTGAAAAATATATTCCTCCGAAAAAAGGCCGCGACCACGTACTGCATATGGTTCGTGACCTTCTGATTACTGAGCCCGCCCACCGGAAAACAAATATTTCTTCCGCGCTGAAATTTCTGAATACTACTGTCCGCCAGAAAACGATCTGCTTTCTGTTAAGTGATTTCCTGGACGAGAATTATGAAGAGGCTCTGCGGGTGGCCGGGAAAAAACACGATCTCATCGGCATTAAAGTATATGACAAAATGGATATGGAACTGCCGGATGCCGGTTTGATTGAAGTGGAAGACGCGGAAACCGGCGCCATGATCTGGGTGGATACTTCTGATTACGCCCAAAGAAATTTTTACCAGCAATCTTTTTTTAAAATGACGGAACTCAGTAAATCCCTTTTTCTTAAATCGGGTGCGGACCTGCTCCATATGCGTACTGACGAAGACTATGTGAAAATTTTACAGAAGTTTTTTGTGGGTAGAAACCGACCTGCCTGACTGATGGCGAAAACCCTTACCTATATCGTTTTTTTCCTGATCCTGCTCACGGGCGCCCTCCCGTTATGCGCGCAGGAAATACCGACCGTAAAAGCCTCTGTCGATAAAAACCAGATTCTTATCGGGGAGCCCATCCGGTTCAGCATCGACGTGAAATCTCCGATGACTTCGGGCAACCTGCTTCCGCAATTTGACAGCATTCCACATTTTGAACTGATTGAAAAAGCCAATCGCGATTCTATCATTTCGGCTGCCGGTGCCAGTTATCACCTGGAATGGAAATTGACCAGCTTCGATTCAGGCACCCGGGTGATTCCTGCCTTTTCGATTACAATCGGAAAACAATCCTATAAAACAGACTCACTGGCAGTGGAAGTTACTTATGGAAAAGTAGATACGGCGCAGGACTATCATGATATAAAAGGCATCCGTGACCTGGAAAATCCGGACGTAAAATATATCCCATGGATCGTAGGAACGGTCGCGTTGATATCCCTGTTTTTATTCGTCTGGTTCGTCAGGTATCCTTTTGCAAAGGAAAAACCAATAGAACAAACCACCAGTAGCCGCATTTCGGCCATGGATGAAGCGTTGGCGAGCCTGGAACAGTTAAAGAAAATGTTGCACGAAGATCCATCTTCCGTCAAAAAATATTATTCCGGCCTGACCGACACCCTGCGAATTTATTTAAACCGGCAACTGGGTCTCGTGACCATGGAGAAAACCAGTGAGGAACTAATACTCAGCCTCAGCAATCTGAAAATGGACAAGGAAACTTTCTCCAGCCTGACGACTGCCCTGCGCATGGGTGATTTTGTAAAATTTGCGAAATATATTCCGGGTCCGAATGAAAATGAAACGAACCGGGAAGTGATCAGCAAATCGATTGTTCTTATTAATGAAACGAAATGAATTATCAATTATTAATTATCAATTATTAACGGAATGATAAATTGCAATTGATAACTCTATAAATGGTAACCAATTAATAACTAATAATTAATAATTAATAATTGCTCTACGACTGGATATCAAATATTCATT
>Ga0080027_10001288_pt1 | contig 10200 bp, 8 predicted proteins | sample OrgsoiDNA2013046_FD_70962 | JGI IMG/M metagenome (GOLD analysis project Ga0080027, IMG submission 70962) | Permafrost soil microbial communities from the Arctic, to analyse light accelerated degradation of dissolved organic matter (DOM) -... | ecosystem: Environmental > Terrestrial > Soil >...
AATGACTTGATTCGCCGCGGAATATCCCGAGACATCGAAATTGGCTTTGAGGCGCATGCGCATGCCCATGGGCGCGGCCAGCGCGTTGCTGGAATTGCCGGCCCAGTGCGAAGCCGGCGGCGTAAAGGCGGCGCGGCTGTTTTGCAGCGTGAAACGGATGGCGTGATGGATGGCGCCCGCGGCGACCTCATCGTAGCGAATCAGACCAGGGAAGATCGGTAGGCCGGCGGCGTCTGCGGACGTCCACGTGTACGGGCGCTGCTCGTTGCCGAGAAGGTCCCAGACGGCGGCGGAGTCGGCGTTCCACGAGCTCGCTTGTGGGTAGGAGCTGTCGAGTTCGTAGAGAAAACAATTGGCGTTGTCGAGGACCAGAACGTGGCGGTCACCAGTGCCCGGGAAGCCTTCGATGGGATCGGTCAGCGCGACGGGCATGGGGCCCGGATCGCTTTCATCGCCGTAAGCCGTGAAATTGATCGGAATATTGGGTTGTTGCAGGCCCGCTACAGAATACGGGATGCCGATGGTGGAACCTTGATATTGGCCGGCGCCGAAATCGGCGTGCAAGCCGATGGTCGAGCCGATGAAATTGACGATGGCGGTGGAATTGGAATCGACTGCGGCGGAGGAGATGTCTTGATTCCAGAGGCTGGCGGAGGAGAACGGCACAAAGCCATTGAGATTGGCGCCCGCGCCGAGGGACATTTGACCGCAGCCGGAGGCTTGTTGCGAGCCGCCGACTTGAAGATTGAGGCTGTTGGAGCTGCTGCTGCCCGGATCGGGGTTTACGACCGTGATGCCAAAAATTCCCGCGGTGGATGCTGAACCGGTAGCGGTGAGTTGCGTCGCGGAGACGAAAGTCGTGGTCAGTGGGGTGGCGCCGAGCATGACCTGGGCGCCTGGGATGAAATTGTTGCCGGTGACGGTGAGGGAGAAGCTCCCCGTGCTCACGCTGGCGGGATTGGTGCCGACGAGCGTGGGAATGGGGTTCAAGATTGTGACGGCACTGGAGGAAGTGGCCGTGCTCAAGGCGGCGCTAGTGGCGGTTACCGTGAGTGCGTTGGGGCTCGGCAGGGACACAGGAGCGGTGTAATTGCCAGTCGCGGAGATGGTGCCGAGAGCTGCGGAACCTCCGGAAGCGTCGTTGACGGTCCAAGAGACGGTGGTGTTGGAATTCCCGGAGACGACCGCGGTGAATTGGAAAGTGTCGCCGGCGTGAATGCTGGCGGTGGTGGGGCTGACGGTCACCGAGGTGGAGGCCGGGTTCGAAGGCGTGGACGGACTCTTCGAAGACGAGGTCGTGGCGCTACAACCGCAGGTGAACACCACTGCCAGAGCCAGAATCGGTAGCAATTTGATCGTTGAACGCATGGCTTGAGGGCACACCCTTAAGTGGTGGTTGCTGACGAGTATTTTCGGATGGGTGGAGCGCGTAAAGCTACTGGACCGAAGGGTAGACGAAGGTCAGGGACCTTGTTTAGTTGGTGCGTTCCCCGGTTTGGATCAGCGCAGGAGCGAGTAGAATGGCGAATCCTTTGACTGGCGAAGAGGGAAACATGATTTGCGATCCGCGATGACGGGGCCAGGAAGCGCTGTCGGGAGTGGGTTCCGATGGGTTGGGCGAAACTGGTTGGCGGTGCTGGGGGTGTCGGCGCTGGTGGTGCTGCCTTGTTTGTGGCATCGGCACATTGAGGCTGGGGACCTGGGCAGCCATGTGTACAACGCGTGGCTGGCGCAGTTGATCGGGAAGGGGCTGGCGCCGGGACTGTACCTGGCGTCCCAGTGGAACAACATTTTGTTTGATGTGGCGCTGCTGCGGGTGGGGAATTTGTTGGGGTTTGTGGCCGCGGAAAGAATTGTCGTGGCGGCGTGCGCGTTGATTTTTTTCTGGGGCGTATTTGCGCTTGTCGGTGTTGTGACGGGTCGAGTGCCGTGGTTGCTGGCGCCTTGTATGGGCATGTTGGCCTACGGCTATTCCTTCAACATGGGGTTCATGAACTATTTCACGTCGATTGGGCTGGGGTGCTTTTGCCTGGCGCTGGCGTGGCCTTCGGGCGAGGCCGCGCGAGGCGGAGCTTGGGCCGCGGCGGCGGCGTTTGCGGGGTTGGCCTGGTTGGCGCACCCGATCGGATTTTTGTGGGCTGTGGCGACGATTGTGTACGTGGCGATTCGCCGCATGTTGCCCGGTTGGTGGCAGTTGGTTATGCCGGCGGTGGCGGCCGCTTCGCTCGTTGTTGGCCGATGGTATTTGCATCGACGATCGGATTTGACCGTGGACTGGCACAGCGGTTTGCCGTTCTGGCAATCGAACGGGGCGGACCAATTGATGGTGTATGGCGACCGCTACGCGAGGCTGGCGTGGATTCTGTTGGCGTTGGGAGCGATTTGCTTTGTTGTAGAGGTGGTTGCGCGACGACGGGATGCGGAGTGGTGGAACAAGGTGGCGCTACCGGCGGAGTTGTATCTGGTGGCGATGATCGCGGTCGCGGCGCTGCCGGAGAATCTGCGCGTGTCCCTGTATGCGGCTTGGGTGGGGCTGTTGGTGTCGAGGCTGACGACGATCTCGGCGATCCTGGGACTTTGTGTGCTGGGATGCGTCAACCTGCGGAAATGGGGATTCGTGGGATTTGCGGGGCTGGCGGCGTTGTATTTCCTGTATCTCTACCAGGATACCGGCACGCTGAATCGGCTAGAGGACAATACCGAACGGCTGGTTGCCTTGCTGCCTGTGGGTACGCGGATTATTCCGACCATTGGGGTCGATCCGGACTGGCGGGCGGAATTCGTGGGGCACGTGGCGGACCGGGCGTGCGCGGGGCGGTGCTTTGTTTATTCGAATTACGAGCCGTCGTCGCGGCAGTTTCGCGTACGGGTGGCGGCGGGAGGGAGTTGGATCGTGACGGGTTCCGCGGACAATGCCGAGGACATGCAGGGCGGGGGGTATGACATACAGGCTGGCGATCTGCCCGTGAAGCAGTTGTATCAGTGCAGCCGGGTGGACTGGACGAAGTTGTGTTTGCGAGATCTGGCGGAGGGGGAGAGCACTGGGAAGTTTGGGTTTCGGCCGGGGGGTTAGGGAGGCGGCGGGAGGAGAGGAGCGCGAGTTAACATAATGCATAATTATTGTTAACCGAGTGGATGCCTCGTTCTCGATTGCGGAGCTTTGATCCCGGGTTGGCGTTGAGGTCCTTCGGCTACCCGTCGGGTAGCCTCAGGATGACAGTACTGGAAACGGTTGGTGCGGCGAGGAGTCATGCGCCGCCATTTTTGTGCCTAGAGACAAATTGGCTCTTGTAGCAGTCCAATTCCATGTAAAATTGGATCAGGGTGAGAGACAATGCTCCCGGTACACCTCCAGCCAGAGAGTCACGTTCCCCTTTACGTACAACTGCGCGATCAGCTGCGGGCCTTGGTGCACGCGGGTGATTTGCGTCCCGGCGACCGCATTCCGGCCAGCCGGGAACTTGCGACCATGCTCGGCGTGCACCGCACCACGGTGGCGAATGCCTATGCCGAGTTGGAGTCGGAAGGATTGATTCAAGGGCATGTCGGGCGCGGCACGTTTATTCGCGGAAATGGGAATGGTTTGAAGATTACGCCGCCTGCGCCGCCGGTGCTCAACGGGGCGAATGGGATTCGGTGGGAGTTGCTGTTCGCGGACGAACGCGGCGACGAAGTTTTAAGCCGGCTGACGGCGAGCGCGCCGGAGGATTCGCTGTCGTTTGTGATGGCCCGGCCGGCGCAGGAATTTTTCCCGGTCGAGGAGTTGCTGACCTGCGTCAGCGCGGTGCTGAAGCGGGAAGCGCACGATGTCCTGAATCTAGGGCCGTCGGATGGCTACCCGCCGCTGAAGGAAGCCTTGATCGAACTCCTCCGCCGCGAGGGGCTGACCGTCAAGGATGAAAATCTGCTGATTACCGACGGTTGTCAGCAGTCGCTGGATTTGATCAGCAAGGCGTTTGTGCGTCCCGGGGATACTGTGATTCTGGAGAATCCCACCTATCCCGGCGCCGTCGCGATTTTCAATGGCGCGCGGGCCCGGTGCCTGGGCGTTCCGGTGCGGACGCATCCCGAGCCGGGGACCTCGCTGGGCATCGACGTCGAAGCATTGGAAGCGACGCTGGCTGCGAACCGGGTGAAGCTGATTGTGCTCACGCCTGACTTCCAGAATCCGACCGGGACCTCGCTGCCGCTGGCCTCGCGGCGAAAAGTGTTGGAGTTGGCGGCGCGCTATCAGGTGCCGATCGTGGAGGATCACATTTACGCCCGCCTGCATGCGCGCGAGGAACGGGTGCCTTCGCTGAAGCAGTTGGACCGGTCGAACCTGGTGATTCACATCGATAGTTTCGCGAAGGTGGCGTTTCCCGGGCTGCGGGTGGGCTGGATCGTCGCGCCGGCGGCGGCCATCGAGCGTCTACGCATCGTCAAGCAAACCACTGATTTGCATACTGACCAGCTGGCGCAGTCGGTCCTGGCCGAATTTCTGCGGCGCGGGCTGTTCACCAAGCACATCGCGAAAATGCGCAAGATTTATGCATCGCGCTTGGTGGCGCTCGATGAGGCGCTGCGCAAGCACATGCCGGAGGGTACGCGTTGGACACGGCCCGAAGGCGGAATGTGTTTGTGGCTGGAGCTGCCGCCGGGATTCGACGCCAGCGAACTCTTGATTCATGTGAAAGAGCGCGGTGTTCTGTTCGCGCCGGGCCGCTATTTTTATGTGCAAGGTCCGCTGCCCAACACCTTGCGGCTAGGTTTTGCCAGTCTGGATGAGAAGCAGATCGCGCGCGGCGTCGCTACCTTGGCGGACCTGCTGAAAGTGGAAATGCGCAAGCGCCAGCGCGGAGTGCGCCGGGCCGAGCGAAGCCGCGTGGCTTTGGTTTGAAAAGGTGCGATGCGAAGTAGCGAGCTAACAAAGTAATTAGATAACGAAGTAACGAGGAGCAGATGATCGCGAGCCAGGAGTGGTGCCGGATTTGGACGAAATGACCGAGACGGTGCGATTGGAGCCGAACCCGGAGAATGGTTGTTTCGGGTGCGGCGGCGCCAATGATTTCGGCATGAAGTTGACGTTCGAGCAGGACAACGAGCGGCGAAAAATTGTGGGGCGGTTTATTTTGGGCTCGCGGTATCGCGGCGGGGGCAACATGGCGCATGGCGGGATCATCGCGCTGCTATTGGACGAGGCGATGGGGAAGGCTTGCCGGTTTCGTGGTGCGCGGGCGGTAACGGCGCAAATGACCGTGGACTTCCTGAAGCCGATCGACGTGGAAAAAGAGATCATCGTGGAAGCGTTTGAAGAGACCCAGAGCGGTCGGAACTTGTTTCAGGTCGGCGAAATACGGAATGCGGCGGGAGATGTTTTGGCCAGAGGGAAAGCGCGGTTCGTGATATTGCGGCAGGAAGAACAGCAGAATTGGGCGGCGCACGAGAAAGTTTAGTCGTTGAAAGTCAGAGTTTGAAATCTAGAGGAGAAGCGACATGGACGCGAAGAAAGTAAATGGAAGCGGGAATGGCAACGCAAACTCGGGCGAGAATGCCTGGCGTGTGAAAGTGGGCTTGGCCGAGATGCTTAAGGGCGGGGTCATCATGGATGTGACCAACGCGGAGCAGGCCAAGATCGCGGAAAACGCGGGAGCCTGCGCGGTCATGGCGCTGGAGCGCGTGCCCTCGGACATTCGCAAAGAGGGCGGCGTGGCGCGGATGGCCAGCATCAAGGTGATTCGCGAGATCATGGCTACCGTGACGATTCCGGTGATGGCCAAGGTGCGCATCGGACATTTCTCCGAAGCGGAGGTGTTGCAGGCGCTGGAGGTCGATTTCATCGACGAAAGCGAAGTGCTGACGCCAGCCGACGAGGAAAATCACATTTGGAAGCATGACTATCGCGTGCCCTTTGTTTGCGGAGCACGCAATCTCGGCGAAGCGCTGCGGCGCATAGCCGAAGGCGCGGCGATGATTCGCACCAAGGGCGAGGCCGGGTCGGGCAATGTGGTCGAGGCGGTGCGGCACATGCGCACGATCGTCAGCCAGATGCGGCGGCTGACCACCATGCGCGATGATGAGTTGATGCGCGAAGCGAAAGAGCTGGACGCGCCCTTGGATTTGATCCGACAGGTGGCGAAGACCGGAAAATTGCCGGTACCGAATTTTTCGGCGGGTGGCATTGCTACGCCGGCGGATGCGGCGCTTGTTCGCAAACTCGGAGCTGAGGCGGTGTTTGTCGGCTCGGGAATTTTCAAGTCGAGCGATCCGGAAGCGCGCGCGAAGGCTGTCGTGAAGGCGACCACCCATTTCGAGGACGCCAAGGCAGTGCTCGAGGCTAGCGAAGAGTTGGGCGAGGCCATGCCGGGGCTCGACGTGCGGCAGATGGATCCGAAAGATATGTTGTCGACGCGTGGCTGGTAGTTGCCAAGAATTGCCTAAACGGTTGCATTTTTAGCTAGCTGGGGCGCAGCAATTCTGCTCCCGTACAAACGATTTCTTGATTTTGGGAGCTGCGGTGAAGATTGGCATTCTGGCGGTGCAGGGGGATTTTGCGGCGCACGCGACGATGCTTGCGGGCCTGGGAGTCGAGAGCGTGGAAGTGCGCACGCCCGGCGACCTGGCCGATTGTGACGGGTTGATTCTGCCCGGCGGCGAAAGCACAACGCAGCTGCAGTTTTTGCGCGAGGAAGGTTTGGACTCCGCCATTCGGAAGTTTGCCGCCGACGGCAAAGCGATTTTCGGAACCTGTGCAGGGGCGATTCTGCTGGCAACTGAAGTGAAAAATCCCCACCAGAATTCCCTGGGTCTGCTCGATATGACCGTGCTCCGCAACGGGTACGGCCGCCAGGTGCACAGCGACGTGGTGAGTGGGCCTTCGACGCTGCGGAAAGAGCCGCTGGAAATGGTCTTTATTCGCGGGCCGGTAATCGAACGCGTCGGTTCCAATGTTAAAGTGCTGGCGGAATACGCCGGCAAGCCAGCCTTGGTGCAAAAGGGGCAAGTAATGGCCTCGGCGTTTCATCCAGAACTCACCAGCGATACAACCGTGCATCGTCACTTTCTCGATCTCGTTGAGTCGGGTGCATCCAAGAAACCCGCGGAAGTCAGCCGCTAAGACCGCAGCTAGCCAGGAGAAATTTTGCGCAGGGAAAAGACCAGCGTATCGCAGGAAGATTATCTCAAGTCCATTTGGGAGATGCTTGAGGAAGATCACATTCCCATCAGCGCGCGTTTGGCGGAGGATCTGAACGTCACGCCCCCCGCGGTGACGGCGGCGCTGAAGCGCATGACCCGCGACGGACTGGTGCGTGTCGAACGCTCCGGCCGGATCGATCTGACCAAAAAAGGCCGGCAGATCGCGGAACGTATGGCGCTGCGCCACCAGCTCGCCGAGATGCTACTGACCGATGTGATCGGCCTACCGTGGTCCAAAGCTCACGATGAAGCCGAGCGCATGGAACATGCCATTTCCCCGGAAGTCGAAAGCCTCTTGCTTAAAAGATTCGCCGACAAGAAGAGCTGTCCGCACGGCGTTCCCATGCGTGGCGGTATCGCCACATTGCGTCGTCAGGGCGCCGTCTTGCTGTCCGACCTACGGGCCAACGAACAAGGCGAAATTCTGTGCGTCTACGAAAAGGATGCGCAGTTCCTGGAATTTTTGGAAAACCTTGAATTGCGGCCGGAGACGCGAATCGAAGTAAAAAAGCGCGAATACGACGAGACCATGACCCTCCGCGCTTCCGGGCGTACCATGCACTTGGGAAAACCGGCGACGAGCCGAATCTGGGTCAAGCGTTTGGAAGCGTGATCCGCATGGCTCGAAGATTCCCTCTAACCTGTAATTCTGACGCTAGACGCTAGGCGCGATCATCCAAAAGAGACTTCAACCGCGCGTATCCCGTGCGACTCACCGGCAACCGCGTGCCGTCGGCCAGAATCGCCAGGCGGCTATCCTTGCCGTAAGGTTCGATGCGCACGACGCGCTCAAAATTGACGATATACGACCGGTGAATCCGCACGAACCGGGCGGGATCAAGTCCCGCTTCCACGCTGGCAATCGTTTGCTGCTTCAGATGTTTGGCCCCTTGGCTCGCCAGGGCGATGTAATCGTCCTGCGCTTCCACATAATCCAATTTTGCCGCGGGAATCAACGTAACGCGGGTGCCGTCCCGCACCACCAGCCGTTCGAGATACTGTTGCGGCGGGCGCGCGGCGGCAACGATTTGTTCGACGGACGGTTTCTTTTCCCCGATACGTTTTTTAGCGCGCCCCAGCGCTTCCTCAAAGCGGTCGCGGCCTATGGGTTTCAACAAATAATCCACGGCGTGTACCTCGAAGGCCTTCATCGCGTACTGGTCGTAGGCGGTCACAAAAATAACCGCCACATCTTCTTCGATGAGTTCCAACACATCGAAGCCGCTCAGTTTCGGCATCTGCACGTCAAGAAACATCAAGTCCGGCTGGTGTTCAGAAATTGCTTTGACCGCTTCAAAGCCGTTTACACACTCCGCGACGATCTGAATCTCGGGGTGCTCTTGCAGAAGCTCTCGCAAGACCTGGCGCGCCAGCTCCTCATCGTCAACCACCAGCGCCCTGATTTTCTTCTCCGCAGTTCTATCGCTCATGGCGCTCACCGCTGCACCTCTTGAGGCTCAGCAGGCAACGACAAGCTCACCCGAAACTGTGCCGCGTCAGCCGTCACCCGCATGCTCGCCAGCTTTTGATAGCGGGCTTCCAGACGCTGGCGCACATTCTGCAATCCCATCCCATTCCGATGGCTCGGAGTGGATTCCGCGTCGAAGGTGTTCTCCACCACGATCGAGAGCCGGCCACCCTGGCAGTCCGCCGCCAACCGCACCGATCCGCCGTCTGGCAGGTTGGCGATACCGTGGGTGACCGCATTCTCGATCAGCGGCTGCAGCAAGAGAGGCGGAATGAGCATGTTCTTGCATTCCTCCGAGATTTCTTCGGTCATCCGCAGTCGCGCGCCAAAACGCACTTTTTCAATCGCCAGAAAGCGATGCAGCAGCGAAAGTTCCTCGGCCAGGGGAATGCTGGATTTTTCACCCAGCCCCAACGTCATTCGCAAAAACTCCGCCAGAAGAATGCACATCTCGCGAGCCTTCGCCGGATCGCTGCTGGTCAGCGCGCTGATCGAATTCAAGCTGTTGAACAAAAAATGCGGGTTGACCTGAGCCTTTAGGGCTTTGAGTTCCGCGTCGCGAGCCAGCACACCGCTTTCCAGCACACGAGCCTCCGCGGCGCGCGAAGCCTCCACAGCAATCAGCACATAGAAAAATCCCACGTTGACCAGATACAGGAGCACGCCGCTGACGACGATGATCGCGGAGTGTGCGTCGTACCGCGCATCGAGTCCCTGGAACGACGCCAAAGTCGAAAGCGCGCGCGCGTACAGCCGCCCGATTTGCGCCCATACAAAACTGAGTACAAACGCCGCCAGCAGGTGCGTCACGAACAGCCGCGTAACCCCCGAGGAGCGCAGCGGCGTCGCCCGGCAGGTATACCAGGCCGATAGGCAAGCCGCGGCAAAGAGCACCGCCATCGGCGCCAAAATAACCGTGGCCTCGAACGCGCCAATTCCCCCCGAGACCACGATCAAGAAAACCAGCAGGCCCGCGAGGGGAATCCACACGCCGAGGTAGGCGCCCAGGTACGACCTGCGAGTCAAGAGCGGGTGCATAACGATGCTTAGTTCTTGACCTCGACTCCGCCAAACAAAATCTGCCCGGTGATAACCAGAGTTTTCTTAGTGGGGGCACTGCCATCGCTCGGAGCGGGACTCACCGTATTGCGGGTGGTATCGGAATAACCCCCAAACAGCGTCTGATTGCGAGCCTCCACGCGCCAGTTGTCCGGCACGCGAATTTCCACGCCCCCGAACACCGCGTTTATCTCCATCACCGCTTCGTCGCCGTCCATGTCGGCGCCATGGAAATCAAGCTCAATACCGCCAAATACGGCGCTAACCCGCGCATACCGGAAGTCATGCGCCGTAATGCGCCGTTCCACCCCGCCAAAGATGGCAGTCGCATTCATGGTGCTTTGCGCGTCGGGAAAATCGATTCTGCGCCGGCGAGCCTCGATCGAGCCCCAGATCATCATCACGCCCGAAGCGATGATCGCCAGCGGCCAAAATTCCGCCCATCGAAAATGAATAATGTTCAGGTTGTCCAGGAGGAAAAGGCCACCGGCGACGAT
>Ga0080027_10001290_pt1 | contig 10194 bp, 12 predicted proteins | sample OrgsoiDNA2013046_FD_70962 | JGI IMG/M metagenome (GOLD analysis project Ga0080027, IMG submission 70962) | Permafrost soil microbial communities from the Arctic, to analyse light accelerated degradation of dissolved organic matter (DOM) -... | ecosystem: Environmental > Terrestrial > Soil >...
TTATCGTTGCGCAAAAACTCGTATACGCTGCCGTGATAATTGTTCGTACCCGATTTGGTGGAGACGCTGACGACGCCGCCCTCATAGTTTCCAAACTCGGCGGACGCGTTCTGCGTGATGATGTTGAATTCCTGAATCGCGTCCACGTTCGGCACGTAAGACGTTTCGTTGTTCTTGTCCTCACTGTTGAGAATTCCGTCGAGGAAATACTGGTTGGCCTGTTCGCGGTTCCCGTTGATGAACGGACGTGCGCCGTTGTCCAGATTCTGGGGCTCGTTGATTCCTTTTGGGTTATTGGTCGTAGTGCCAGGAGCTAGCAGGCCGAGCTGGAGGTAATTGCGTCCAGCCAGCGGGACAGAGGTTACAGCATGAGCGTCGATGGCAGTGCTGACCTCGGTCGACTCCGTCTGCAAGAGGGGGTCTGCGCTGGTGACCTCAATTGTCTCCGATACCTGGCCTACCTTCATCGCTACGTCGATGCGGGCGGTCTGATTCAACTGGAGCGTGAAAGCCGCGCGGTCCGCCGTCTGAAACCCGGCGGCCGTGACCTTCACATCGTAGGTACTGATCGGTAGCCGAAGGATGTTGTAGGTTCCGGTCGCGTCCGTCTTGGCTTTCCAGGTGGTGCCGCGCTGTGTATCCGTCGCGGTCACGTCGGCGCCAGCGATGGGAGCCCCGCTAGGATCCGTTACCGTACCCACGATATTCGCGGTGACTTCCTGACCAAAGGCCGGCAAGCCCACGGCGCAGAGCGCCGCGGCCAGCGCCACAACCAGCGTCATCCTCAGTACAGACTGTTTCCTCATTTACGTACTCCTCCACACGACGGTTAACGGACCGAACCCTGGGTAGTGCGAAACCACTATCACTTTCGCAACTCAATGCTATATAGCACGGAAATCCGCGAGGTCAAGGAAAAAGTTAATTTTTCTCGAAACGATTTTTTCGATGGGACAAAACTGAGGAGCCCGCTGGGCAGAATCTATGAAAAAACATAATGTCGCGGGCGCTTTTCTACATCAATAAATATGGATTCCTTTACTTTGCCCCTGTCTTACGCTATATAGCAAGTACGAATCGCCCTCGACCCTTGAGGTTAACGTTTACCATGTCGTAGGAGAGGTGGAATGGCAAGAAATAGCTCAGGCAACGGGACGCGAGCCTACGAGAGAATCCAGCAATCTGTCCTCAAGCAGATTCAGAGCCGGCAGATGAAGCCGGGTGACCCGGTTGCATCGGAGCGGGAGCTGGCTCGAGTACATGGCGTCAGCCTGATGACCGCACGGCACGCCTTAGCCGTCCTCGCCCGCGAAGGCGTTGTGGAGCGACGCCTTGGCGCTGGAACGTTTGTTGCCCCGCCCAAGATTCAGTTCAACAAGTTAATGAGCTACACCGAACAGATGGGCAGCCGCGGGCTCGCGCCTCAGTCCAAGATCATTCTCAACAAGATCATCGGGGACGAACAGGAGGTCGCGGCACGTCTTGGACTTCGCGCTGCCAGTCACCTGGTGAAGATTGAGCGCGTACGGCACGCGGCAGGTGAGCCATTCGCTCTGGAGACCTGTTATCTGCCCGCGCAGGAGTTTTCCGCGCTCGTCGACGCGCCCCTGGCGCGAACCTCCTTGTTCGCGACACTCGAACACGACTACGCGGTGAAAATCGCGTATGCCGACGAAGAAGTTGACGCCACGGTCGCCGAGGGACGAATTGCTCAACTCCTCGGCGTTCCCAAAGGGGATCCCTTGCTGCGCATCCGCCAGGTCATTTACTCGACTAAAAGCAAGCCCATCGTCTATGTCCTGGGCTTTTATAAGTCGGAGCGTCACGCGCTGTTCGTCCGGCGCATGCGGTAGGTAAGTTTCTGAACAGTTATTCTTGGATCTCCCGCATGGCGTGATGCGTCTGTTTAGTCTCCGCACCGCGAGGGAGAGCAAGCACAGGCTCGGTGCAGAGAGTTTCGAACCCGCGTTTGCAATGACTTATCGTTGGAAGAATTGAATGGTCGGCCCTAGCAGACGATTTTCGAACTTTCCTGCTCGGTACTGAGATTTTTGAACCAGTGTTTGCAATGACTTAGAGTGGGAAAAAATTGAATGGTCGGGACGGGCAGATTTGAACTGCCGACCCCTCGCACCCCAAGCGAGAAAGCCGGGCCGGGTGGGGCGTGGTGGAGAATCAAACACTTACGGCGTCTTCCCTCTGCCCTGAATCCTAAACGCGGGGGGTCAAATGCGCAACTGTTTTAGCCCCGTGCTTCCTGGTTTCTTGGTCCGATAACAGAACAATCTTTCGCTACTTGCGTCTGCGCAACGACGCCTTGTGACAAAAAAGTTACAAGTAGGTAGCGGTACCTCCGCCGAACGGGGCAGTGCCCATTTCCCCTCCCCCGAATGGGCCGCTCCGCCAGCGGGGCTGCCCTGTAGACCAGGCTAGCGTGGGTTTGCGCTCGATTGGAGATTGTCGGCCATGCCTAGAGAACTTGTCTGGCTTGAAAATACGATCTTTGCGGCTTGGGGGTGCGCGGCTTGCAATTGGATATTGCCGAATGCCGGTCGTGTGCCGTCGGACAAGCCAACTCCCGAAGTGCAAGCTGCTTTCGACACGCACACCTGCACAAAGACTCGGTACGCGCCGTCCGGAAAAAAATCTTGACCCATTCCCATTGAATGAGTAGTCAGGCCGCAAACGCCCCGTTCGGGATTGGCGTTGCCGGAGGGTGTTGCTCATCTAGTTCTCTACAAAGCTGGGTAATCAACGCTGTCAGTTTCTCAGGGTCCGTTTCGACACTCGCTTGCTCCGCCGTTCCGCGCCAGATGTCTGTGTGTAGGTTCAACATGGGGGTTCTCCGTGATGAAACTATACCCGCGCTCTGCCGGGCGTGACTGAGCTATACCGCTCGTGATGTCCTTCTCATTATCAATGCCGAATGGCGCAACGAGTGGGGGAGTGGCGTCCGTGGAGAATCAAGCGGTTACGGCGTTTTCTCTCCGCCCTGAATCCTAAACGCGGGGGGGGGCAATCAGCGCAAGTCCTTTCCGTTTTTGGAAGGCTTCCGGGCTAGCCTCTGGGCTTCGTCAGATAAGACCTATACGCCTTCTCAAACGCATCGCGCTCAACGGCTTCCTTGGCGGTGGCTTGTTCAAGAGCCGTAGCGAGCGGAGTCATGTAGAGCCCCGCACCTTTAGCCACGGCGCGATTCAGGCCCGCGCTCTGCCGCGCTAAAGCCGCGTTGCTGTATGCCCAAGCCCTGTCCACAAGGGAAGATTCTCCAACATCACGGTACTCAGCCGCCCGTTCTACTATCCGGTTTGCTTCGTATAGAAGATTGTCTTGGTCCAAGTATGCCCCCACACAGTATGGGACGCCGCCACGCGGTTCGGACTATGCGGGCACCCTGTTCAAGTCGGCAACAAGGCCGTTCGGACCGCAAATGGCGTCTAGCCCGTCCGGGTGGATGGAACGCGTGATAGCGGCGACGAACGTACCGCGCTTCTTGGAGACGTGGCCCACCTTTTCACCCTCAATCCTGATATCCCAAGCATCCTTTGCTGTCGGTTCGAAACTGATAAGCATCATGTGTGTTTCCTCCTGGAAACAAGATTATCGCGGACCCGGCAGCCTGTCGAATAGCCAAAATACCTAACGGCTAGGTGACCTTTGTGAACTTAAGTCCTTTTAACAGAGCGCGTTACGCGACCCTTTAGGGCGACACTTTAGTGAGACACATATATTCGAGATTGACTTAATCCCGTGAAAGGCGTATTGTATTGAAAGTGGAGGAAATATGAGCACAGTTGCCAAGCTAATTACCCGAGTCAAGCGCACAACCCTAACCTGGAAAGCCTTCAACCGCATAATTTCGGACTTTGCGCTGATGATCCTGCTACGCGAAGTAAACCCGAACGAAACGCGGCTATTCTTCCGGGCTACCAATGCGCAATTGAGAAAATTCAAGGGCGAGACGGCACGCCTACGGGCAAGCCATGAAATTCGGGATTGACAATACCCGAGATTATCGTATACTCGATATTGACATGATGACCAAACTACAGAACGCAACTAAGAAAAAGAAAAACCCTATGGCCGGATACTGGACAAAGGCGGGAAGCGTCCGGAAGACATTCAAGGCCGGAAGGCCCCTTCAAAAAGACCGCGTGGTTAAGCTCACGACAGCGGCGCATGAAGCCTGCATTATGCTCAATGAACTTCGCGAGGCCATGGCCGCTGTGCCGGGACTTTCGCCGGACGACGTGGCGGCGGCATTGGTCTTGATGACGCCCGAAACGCTGGGCCAAGAGAACGCAGTTTTCGTTATTGAGGCTCCTCACGACGTTAAGAAGCTACCGAAGATGTTTGCCAAGGTTGTGGAAGCCGCAAACGAGATGCCGGGGAAAATAATGTCGCTCGGGATAGCCGTTAGGCAGGTGGACCACGATGCGGACACCAAGAACGGCGTGGTTACGTGGGTAGAGCCGTTCCTTACCGGGCGACGCGCCGAGACGGCGTTGATTCACGCCAGGAACATGTTTGGGGAAGGCAAGGAGGGCAAGAGCGAGTTTAGCTGAGCTGTAGAAACACGAAGGCACCGGAGAGTTAGAGGCTCCACGGTGCCGGGCCACAAATCGAGCACGCGCTAACGCACACGGTCGGGCTGTCTTCATTGTAGCCCACCGACCCCAAAACGGAAGAGGCTATATGGACGCACTGACGCAATGTGAAACGCTCTTATCGCAAGCCCACCTTGGGTGCGCCGTCATGGGCAGCCCGTCGCTAGATCACTTTGAGCTGATCGACCCTCCGGCAATGACCTTCGACGCTGCGGTTAACGCATCGGCGCGTGGTCTGATCTTCGTCGGAGTCGTGACGATCACGCCGGACGGCGCACCCAAGTCCGCCTTCGTTGTGAATATGCCGGAGGATGCCGTCAAGGCCCTTGCGGAACTCTTTGCCCACCGCGTGACCGCCGAGCTAGCGGCCCGGATCGAAGTGGCCGAGCTAGAGCGGCTTTACGGGAAGGTAGACCCGCGAACAGGCAATTGACCCACCGAGTTTAACGGGTTGTAAGTTGCGCTAAACCCTCTACGCACAGTCGTAGGTGATAAAGCGCATCGCAGGGAAGCACCTGAAGCCGCGCAAGGTCGTGGTGGAAGGGCGCAACGCAGCAAAGCACCTGGAGGGCTGTACGGCGGGGCGGACGCGCCCCCACCTCAGCCCAAAGGGTGCCACTCAAATTTGAAACGAGGATTTATGTTCAACACAAACGTACTGTTACAGGAGAAAGCGGCCAAGAAAAGCACTATGGCCGCCCTGTTGAAAACATCAGCCGACGCGGGCAAGGACCTTGCCGGGGCCGAGCTGAAGCAATACCTCAACCTCACGGCGGAAGTTTCGGAAATCGAATCTCGTCTGGCAAAGCACGAAGCTGGTGCGCGTATGCCCGGCGAGCCAACCTCCGTGTTCCACGTTAGCGACGAGTCTTTCCGGGCTGCACAGTCTGCGCAAGCCGGGCCGACCCGTAACAGCTCACTCTCCCATCAGATTCAGGATGTGTACAACCGTGCATCTTCTGACGTGAAGGCACAGATTGAGAACCTTACCAACTACATCGGCGGGCGTCAGTATGACATCCGCGCTGATTTAGCATCGTCTGGGAGCGTGATGATCCCCGCCACCGTTCAGGACATCATCGTCCGCAACTACACGCAATTTGACCCGGTTCGGCAAATCAGCAAACTCTTCACCACGATCAGCGGTGAGGCAACCACGTTCCCGGTCTTGAATGACTCGGAGGTGGGAGCCGCTATCGCAGAAGCCGCAACCACGGGCGCGGATGCGACTGTTAGCGGAGACACGCCGCCCACCAGCCTCACCGGTCCACAGCTCCACTCCTACAAAACGTCCAGCAAGCCGGTCTTTGTGCCGCGTGAGCTGCAAGAGGATGCATTTGCGGGTGGACAGTTCGCCGGTGGCGTTCCGCTTATCGGTGAGTTGCTTGCGGCTCTTGTGGCGAGAATCATTCGCTGGGAGAACAGCAAGTTCACCGTGGGCAGCGGGTCCGGCGAGCAACAGGGCTTCATCACGGCGGCCACCGCGTACCACGCCGGGGCTGTTGCTCTAACCCTGGACGTTGCGCTTGATGTCGCATACGCAACCCCCGCGCTTTTCCGGCCCAACGGCTCTTACATGGCGAGTGACACCACAATCAAGTACCTTCGCAAAATTCACACCGGCATCAGTGGGGATTTGCGAGCGTTGTGGCAGAACTCATTCCAGGACGGCAACGCAACCAAAGGCGTTCCGCCGACCCTCCACGGCTACCCTATCTACGTCAACAATGACATGGACAGCGTAGCCTCTGACGGAACCTTTGCGAGCGCGAATGTGCTGGCATTCGGAGACTTCTCGAAATTTCTCGTTCGGGAAGTGTCGGCCTTTGACTCCAACCTCTACGTATACCGCTACTTGGTTCCGGCCAAGGACGGCATCGGGTTGGTTTGCTTCCGCCGTACGGATAGCAAGCTGCTCGTGCCTAGCGCAATCACTAAGTTAGTCGTGTGATTGCAAAACAACCTTTGGGCCGTTCATCCCCACGCGCCCGGACGTGCCCGTCACTGTGGCCCAAAGACGCCCTGCAAAGCGTCCATTGGACGGTGGAGGGGGAATCCGGGAGGTTTCTAGAGATGGGCCGGTAGGGGAGGACCGGCCCGCATTTTGGAGCTACGGGCTGCCCCCGTTAGCGTCATTAGCACCAAGCCGTGAAGATGGCTATTTTAGATTTGGAGAGTTTGCGATGCTGAAACAAATACTCAAGACGTATGGCCGCTATCGGCCTGATGAACTCACGGCGGCGTTGCACACGCTGCCACCGGCTGACTTGGTGGGCGGCGTGGTGACGCTGTACGCGGCGGGTGAACTACGGCCAACCACGAAGGCGGCCCGCCGTAAGGCGCAAACCCTTTGCAACAATTTCTACCGGTATCACGAGAAAAACCCTCGCGTGGCGAAGTGGTTCCTTGACGCTGCTCGATTGAAGCAACAGAGAGGTGAGCGTTACGGCATCGGCGCGTTGACGGAGGACATTCGGTGGGACATCGAAAAGGGCACGATTAAGACGGAGGGATTCAAGATTTCAAACGACGTTCGCGCTTGCTATGCCCGGCTTGTGCTTATGCGTGACCCGAGTCTCTGTGGTTTGTTCGCGCTGAAGCCGTCCGGCGCAGATGATTTGCTTGTGGTGAATGGCTGCCCCTGGAGTGAGTTTGCCAAAACGCACCACGCGGAGCTGTGGCCGAAGCGCAAGGCTAAGACGACACAACGCAAACAGCCCGAGTCCGTTGGTCTGGATGGGCGGAAAGCGCGGCGCAAGTGAGCGGCTTCCTGGACGTTGCCCTTGGTCTCATTGCCCGTGGTTGGTATGTTCACCCACTCGCTCCGCGATCCAAGCAGCCCATCACGCCCCACGGAAAGAATGACGCCTCTAACACTGAGGCCCAAGTCCGTGCGTGGTGGGGCAAGACCCCTGACGCCAATATCGGCATAGCATGCGGGCTTAGTCAGCTCGCGGTCCTAGATTGTGACCACGGGCTTACCTGCTACGAGGACTTCGTAACGTGGCGTAACCGCAACGGGCTTCCCGTGACGTACACGGTGCGAACGGGCCGCCGTGACTCCTACGGCGTCCAGATGTACTATGCGGGACCCATACCGGACGTTGGCGAGTGGAAAATTGACGGGTGCAGCGGGCAGGTTAAGTCTCTCGGCGGCTATGTGTGCGCGGCGGGGAGCGTCCACCCCGACTCCGGCGAGACACACCAAATGTTGGTGGATGCGCCCATCGTCCCAACGCCGGAACTAGTCCGCAGGCTGCAAACGGAAAAGCAGAGCACGGGCAAGGCCGGGCAACCTATAACCGAGAATCGCAACGTCAACCTTTATAGCCTGCTTTGTAAATGGCGCAATGACCGGATGACGGAAGACGGCCTGATAGTGGCCGGATTGCAGCACAACGCGGACATGGTAATTCCGCCGATGGACGAAGATGAAGTCCGGCGTATTGCGAGCAACGCTGCAAAACACGATGTCCCGGAGCCGGTGCCGGAGGTTGTCATAGGCAGCGCGGAAGAGCCGGTCACAGATTGGCGCGAGCTATTTCACACGCGGGACGCCATGCTCAACGCTCCGCCTATCACATTTCTAATCGAAGGCTTTTTGCAACGCGAAGGCGTAACCGCCATTGCGGGACCTGTACGCGAGCGTAAGAGTCTCATCGCTCTTAACGTGGTCCACGCGCTATTGACCGGCGAAAAGCTCTTTGACCATTTTGAGGTGCAAAAGCCAAGCCGCGTGCTTTATCTCTGCCCCGAAGTCAGTATTGGACCCTTCACGGACCGGCTGCGAAAAATCGGCCTCATGGATTACGTGGGTGACAGGCTCTTTTGCCGGACACTCAGTGCGGACGGGCACCTAACGCTGAATGCCGCCGAGCTACAGCCCGCCCTGCCCGGTTCGCTGTTGCGTGGTGGCGCGGAGTCTGTGGTCATGTTGCACCACTCGCCCAAAGATTCCGGGGAGACTATGACCTTGGAAAACTGCATGAGGGGTAGTGGCGATATGGGCGCGTTCTTGGCTTGCTGTTGGGGTACGAAGTTACAGGATCCTCAACACCCCTATGAGTCTGCGAGCTACCTGGAGAATTTGAAACAAAGGGACTTCGAATCCACTCCCATTGAAGTTACATGCGGCCCGGACTGCCGTATGCATATAGTGGCGGCTACACGGCCCGCTAGTTTACAGTCGCGCCGGGGCAACCGGGGCAACAAGGATGGGCAGGACGGGGCGGCGGAGGCGGCCATCCGGACCAACGCTGCGATGCCGGTCCGCAGGTTACAAGAACACTTGGCGGCATTGGGCATTGAGCGCGGCACAACGTGGGTGAGCAAGATGCGGGCGCGGATTCAAATGGAGTCAGGTGAGGTGACAGTGGGCGGTAAAGCGGAATCACTCATTCCCGCACATTCACCGTCCCTGTGAGAGAGAAGAACCTTAGTTCTCTCTCGCACGGGGATGTGACGGTTCAAGAATGTTTGTACGTTTGTACGCTTTCCTATAGGCGCGTACACACTGCCGGGGTCATCTTGTCGAGCCGACTGAATGACTGAGGGTCAGGCGCGATAAGTTCCGTCCGGGATTGTCGTTGTCGGCTGGCGTTGCTGATCTATTTCTCTACAAAGCTGGTCAATCAAACCCATCAGTTTCTTCGGGTCCGTCTCCTTGCTCGCTAGCTCTGCCGTTCCACGCCAGATGGCTGTTTCTAGGTTCATCATTAGGGGCCTCCTTCGGGCGATTCCTAACTCTACCGACACGGCACTCAGCGGGGTGAGCAATACTGCTCAGAGAGGACCTACTCACTAACTGCCGTGTGCCTTGAGGATCGTTTCTGACGGAATCAAAACCATTCCTGATAGGGAGATAGCCGCGCACGGAATTTTTTCAATTTAGCGGGCATCCTTGGCGCGTTTTCCCAAAAATCGGTGTTGAAAACAAAGGACTTAGAAAGGGTGTTTTTCGACCCCATCCGGCCTAGCGGCCCGGTTTTGAGCCCGTTTAGGCCTGTTTTTTCGCTATCTTATTGCGAATAAACGACTTAGCCCAAAAACAGTGCAAAAATTTACTCGATTCGGATTATTGGGCGTCTATGTAAAAACATCTGCTATGGCGGGCTATAAAGCTTTTAGTTTCAATATCTTGGGGGGGTATCCCCCCACCATCCTGCCGTATGCTATTGATTCTATTGTAGTTAGAACTTCCACACCGTCTTAGGTTTCTCCCCTGGTCCTTATCATAACTTGTGGGTCTCCGTCGCCTGAACCGTAATAATCGTGGCTAGCATGGCTTCGACTTCCCACATAAGCCTAAAAACTTCGGATTCGTCTAAGGACGGGGTAATCGGAACACGCCGAAAAACAGTTATTTCCTCTAGAACGTCTTTTTCGCTCTTGTACCCCATCACGGCCCGTGAAAGCTCCAACAGTATTGCGAAACGCGTCTCGACCTTCTCGTCATCGGTAAATGATTCCAAGAATTTACGGTCCTCAGGTGTAGCCGATATAAGCCCCTTCACGAGGACGTAGTCGCTAAACTGATCCTTGGTCCTGAGAATCGACACTTTCTTGCCACCATCAGTCGTAACGATAT
>Ga0080027_10001293_pt1 | contig 10189 bp, 9 predicted proteins | sample OrgsoiDNA2013046_FD_70962 | JGI IMG/M metagenome (GOLD analysis project Ga0080027, IMG submission 70962) | Permafrost soil microbial communities from the Arctic, to analyse light accelerated degradation of dissolved organic matter (DOM) -... | ecosystem: Environmental > Terrestrial > Soil >...
AAAAATTTTGTAGGTGGGGGTGTTCGGCCTGTGTGGCGCGGGCGCCCCCGCCCGCGAGGTCTTCAGGCCTTTACTGAACGTCTGCGGACCTAGAGAAGAAGCAGATTCCTCACGGCTGAAGCCGTTCGGAATGACAATCCTGAAATACAATCTCGGATTTTTGGACGATCCAACCGCACGCACAGGCCACCCGGAGAGAGCGGCCGCCTAGCAAAAAGCTTACGCCAGAGGAGTCTGACTCGGCGCCGGAGCTTCGGTCTTGGCCGTGGTCGTCTCGGTCTCTTGCTTCAGGCCTTCCTTAAAGTGCCGAATTCCTTCGCCGATTCCTTTGCCGAGCTCCGGCAACTTCTTCGGACCAAAAATCAGCAGGGCCACTACAGCCACAACCACCCAGTGCATCGGAGCAAATTCCATCACACCCTCCAGTAGATTTCAGCCTCAAGTTTAACGCGTTTTCCAAGGCAAAGCCGGGAATTCTTAAGGCCAACAGTCGTGCCCATTTCTTACCTGCGGGCCATGCACCAGCGTGCCACGCCAAAAGCGGCACCTGCGTCTAGAATACGCTGAAAGCCGATATGCAAGCCCGACCGCAAACCGCCTCCACGCAGCCCAAAGCGGCTCTTACGCAGCCCAATGCTCCCGGCATCAGCAACCTTCCGGCCGTACCCGCTTCTTCGGCATCCGAGCCCTCGCGGCGCTCCGCCTACGGACTGCCCTGCGCTAAGTGCGGCATGTATTACGAGTCTGCGTTACCGGCCTGTCCGATCTGCAAGTCTCCGGAGCGCGTTTCGCCCCGCGCCATCATTTCGAATCCCGGCGTGCTTACCTCGCCTACGCAGAATCTTCCTCCTGTAGCCCCCGGCTCCATCGAAGGCATTCCGGATGCTGCCGCCCTCGAAGAAGAACGCGAACGCTTTCTGCGCGAACTCAAAGTCCAGCTCGATGCCGGTTTGGCCGCCCGCGCCGCAGCCGGAGCTGCCGCCTGCGTTCGGCAGTCCGTGCATAATCCAGGTTCGGAAGAGACCGCCGCCGAAATCTGCCGCGACTGCTACGACCAGGCTCAGGAGACCGCGGATCGCCTCGAGGCCGCTCTCCATATGGATCCCAGGGACGCTGCCAAGATCATATATGACGCCGTCTGGGCCGATACTTCCGACCCCGAGCAAACCTACGTCAATGCTGCCCAGGCCCTGCTCCACGAGCTCCGTAGCCGTTCTGGGCTGCCCTCGACTCCGGGCATACCCGGCAAATACAGCCACTAACTCAGCGCCTAAAGGCGCACCATTTCTCATGCGGTGCGGCACGGCTGAGGCCGTGCCCTGATATGAAGCTTACCTCGGCGGCTCAAGCCGCCCGATTTTTCCCTTATTGTGCAGGGCTGAAGCCCTGCGCCACCCAAAAACAGGGGCGCTGTGCGACTTTTATCCGCCAGTCTGAAACCGTGCCCTGATGCGAGTCTATGGAATCTACGAAAAAAGGGGCGCGTCGGAGAACGCGCCCCAGCCGTTTAGGAGGAACAACCATGAAGAAACTTATTTGCCAAATCCCGCCGTCTGCATTGATTGCCTCGACATCTCGCTGGTCGACGCAATGCCCTGAGCGCGCAGTTTGAAGTCGTCCGCGTTGGAAGCGTTCTCCAAAGCCACGTCATACGCAATCAACCCGGCCTGGAACAAATCCCACAGCGACTGATCGAAAGTCTGCATGCCATATTGCGAAGTGCCCGCGGCAATGGCCTCGCGAATCGACCGTGTCTTTTCCGGCACCAAAATACACTCGCGGATGTAGGCCGTGTTGATCATGACCTCAACCGCGGGAACGCGCCCTTCCGAATCGCAGCGCCGCACCAAGCGTTGGCTCACGACCGCCCGCAAAGTCGCTGCCAACTGCAATCGCACCTGCTTCTGCTCCGGCGGCGGGAAGACAGCGATGATTCTGTTAATCGTTTCAATACAATCCAGCGTGTGCAGGGTGGAGAACACCATGTGGCCCGTCTCAGCCGCATGCAGAGCCGTGCCAATCGTTTCCAGATCGCGCATTTCGCCGACCAGAATCACGTCGGGATCTTGACGAAGGGAGGCTCGCAACGCGGTGCCGAACGATGGCGTGTCCACGCCGATTTCGCGCTGGTTCACGTACCCCTTCTTATCGCGATGCAGGAATTCGATGGGGTCCTCAATGGTGATGATGTGTTCGGCGCGCGTGGAGTTCACGCGATCGAGCATGGCGGCGAGAGTGGTCGATTTACCGGAACCGGTGACGCCCGTGACCAGCACAATGCCGCGTGGCATTTCGCAAATCTGTTCCACAATCTTCGGCAGATACAGCTCGTCGAGAGCCCGAATCTTGGTGGGAATAACGCGGAGCACCAACCCAACGTTGCCGCGCTGCTGAAACACGTTCACACGGAAGCGTCCCAACCCGGCCACGCCGTAGGCCATGTCAATCTCGGCGACTTCCTTAAACTTTGCCTTTTGCCGCGCCGACATCATGCTGAACGCCATCCCCAACATGTCCTCAGCCGCAATCCTGGGCTGGTCCGTTAGGGGGAACAACTCACCGTCAATTCGCAAATGCGGGTAGTTGCCAACCTTGAGGTGCAAGTCGGAGGCTTTGCGTTCGGTGGCTATGCGCAGGAGATCATCAATATTCATTGCGGAGTATGCCCTCAGGTCGGTGTAGGTATCATCACGCCGATGGACACTCTGCGGAAGATGACTGAAGTAATGGACCTTTGGAAGCTTGTGTGGCGCGGGCGCCCTCGCCCGCGAGGTCTTGCTTTAAGAGCCAGAATCTTAAACCCGCTAACGCAGAGAGCGCGAACGAGGCAGGGATCCTTCGACTGCGTTTGCCCTGCGCCTTGGGCAGGGCGAACTTCGCTCAGGATGACAGCAGCTTTTTTGGGTGGGAGAGCTCAGTTGAGTTGAGCGAAACTAGATTAGTCCTTCCACCACTGCATATGCCTCCGCAAGCGCGCCATCGAGCGCCGCAGCATCCTTGCCGCCCGCTTCGGCCATATCGGGGCGTCCGCCGCCCTTGCCGCCTACTTTTTGGGCAAGAGGAGAAATGACTTTTCCCGCCAGGACGCGGCCGGTCAAATCCTTCGTGACTGCGACGACGAGCGAAACAACCCCATCGCTGGCCGACCCAAGCACCACCACGCCCGAGCCGATCTTGTCGCGCAACTGGTCGACGAGAGTGCGAAGCTGGGCGCGCTCCAGATTATCGACACGATGGGCCAGAACTTTGACGCCCTTGACCTCGCGAATCTTGTCTTCCACCGACGCCACGGTTGACGATGCCGACTTCATGCGAACCTGGTCAAGCTCCCGTGTCAAGCGCTTGATTTCGGAATCCTTCCGCTCGAGTTCCGCCCTCAAAGCCTCCGCGGGTGACTGCGCGACGCCCGGCGCGCGGCTGCTGGAAAAACTCGCGACAACGCCGCCAAGTTCGTGATCCTTGCGAAAATGTTCCAGTGAGCGCTCGCCAGCCACGGCCTCGATCCGCCGCACGCCCGATGACACACTGCCTTCGCTCAGAATCTTGATCAGTCCAATTTCGCCGGTCGCGCCAGTGTGCGTGCCGCCGCAAAGTTCGGTAGAGAAATCCCCAATCTTTACCACGCGTACTTTGTCGCCGTACTTCTCGCCAAACAACGCCATGGCTTTGAATTCGTTGACGGCCTGGTCGATCGGAACATCCACCAAGACATCCACCTTTTCGTTGCGCAGAACTTCGCGGTTGATCAGGTCCTCGATGTCTTGCAACTCGCTGTCTTCGACGCCGGCGAAGTGCGAAAAGTCGAAACGCAAGTGCCCAGGATGCACCAGCGACCCCGCCTGCTTCACGTGCTTGCCGAGCACTTCCCGCAGCCCGGCCTGCAGCAGGTGCGTGGCGGTGTGGTGCCGCATGGTGGAATTGCGGATTTCCGTATCGACAACAGCGTCGAGTTTGTCAGCAATGCGAATCGGCTGCTTGACTACAACTTTGTGCGCGCGCACACCCTGCACGGGGGAGTAGCAGCCGACCACCTCGGCGACAACGGCGTTGTGGTCGCCGCTGTAGAAAACTCCGCGGTCTCCAACCTGGCCGCCGGACTCAGCGTAAAACGGAGTGTGATCGAGGATGACCTCGCCTTCGTCGCCGGTTTTTAACTCCGGCACGCCTTGACCGGCTCTCAATAGAGCGAGAACTTCGCATCCGTCCGCTTCCGTTTGCCGGTAACCCTCAAATTCCGATTTCGGAAGGCTTTGATAGGCAGGATTGGCGGTCTGTTTGGCCGCGCCTTTCCAGGAGGCTCGGGCGCGGGTCTTTTGTTCGTCCATGGCGTGGTCGAACCCCGCCTGGTCGAAAGCTATTCCCTGATCGCGCGCGGCGTCCTGCATGAAGTCGAGAGGCATGCCGAAAGTGTCGTAGAGTTTGAACGCGTCATCGCCCGACAGCTTGCGATCCGCAGCCGTGCCAGCGACCGGAATCGCCTGGATCGCTTCTTCCAGCTTCTTCAATCCCAAATCCAAAGTATTGGCGAAGCGTGTTTCTTCCGCCAAGACCGCTTTCGAAACTCGTTCCGCAGTTTCCTTCAATTCGGGATAAGCGTCCTGCATCAGATCGCGGACTGCCAACACCATCTCGTGCAGAAAAGGTTTCGTCTGCCCAAGCAGCCGACCATGAGTAATGGCGCGGCGAATGATCTTCCGGAGTACGTAATTTCGGCCTTCATTGCCTGGAATCACGCCGTCGGAAATCAGGAAGGTGGCGGCGCGGGCGTGGTCGCCAATCACGCGCAACGACGCCGCTGACGTTGTTTTGTCTTCCTTCTGTTTCTCTTTTGCCAAAGAAACGCCGGTCAACTCAGCCGCCCGCGCGATTAACGGCGTGAACAGGTCAGTATCGTAATTGGAAATCACCCCCTGCAATACCGACGCAACCCGCTCCAACCCCATGCCAGTGTCGATCGAGGGCTTCGGCAGCGGATTCAATTTCCCGCTGGCATCGCGGTCAAACTGCATAAACACCAGGTTCCAAATCTCAACATACCTTCCGCACTCGCAGCCAAACGTGCAGTCGGTATGGCCCGCGTCGCTGGCGGCAGGGCCCATGTCATAGTGAATTTCGCTACACGGTCCGCACGGCCCGGTGTCTCCCATTTGCCAGAAGTTGTCTTTCGCGCCCATCTCGAAGACACGCTCTTTCGGAACACCCTGAGCGACCCACAGGTCGTAGGCCTCGGCATCCCGCGGCACGCCGCTCTCCCCTTTGAAGATAGTGACGTAGAGCTTTTCCTTGGCGATCCCAAACCACTGTGGCGAGGTGATCAACTCCCACGCATACGCAACCGCATCCTTCTTGAAGTAATCGCCAAAAGAAAAATTCCCCAGCATCTCGAAAAACGTGTGGTGCCGGTTGGTGAACCCGACGTTCTCGAGGTCGTTATGCTTCCCGCCTGCCCGCACGCATTTCTGGGAGGTCGTAGCACGGGAATAGCCGCGATTTTCCAACCCAAGAAACACGTCCTTGAACTGATTCATGCCTGCATTGGTGAACAGCAGCGTGGGATCGTTCTGGGGAACGAGCGAAGAGGAATGCACTTCCTTGTGCCCTTTTTGCACAAAGAAATCCAAAAACTTGCGGCGAATGTCTGGGCCTGTCATGGGTTCCTCTTTATTCTAAACCAGTTAGAAAAAGAGACTTAGCCGGAACAGGTCGAACACGAAAAACTCCAACCACCGCCATCCGGGCGATGCCATTGCTCCACCGAATTCCTACTTCCGGTACCGCTAAAATCAGCGCGGCTTCGACGCGGGATCAGGCCTAGGGAAACTCTGCTTAAGTCTCGAAATTGTTTTTCATTGTCATCTTGAGCGCAGTCGAAAGACCTCTGCCATATAGGCTTCTCGCATCTTAATCAGAGCCTCCCTAGGGGTTGCGGGACCGGCAAGACACGCCAATGGCCAAACATAGTTAGTTTCGTCAGGCAACTCTGGGGGTTGCAACGGACTCTATTCTTATAGCCCTCGCTGATTCTATTTGTTAACTCGTAATTGAAGGAGATTCGATTCTATGTTGAAACAACTTGGCATGGTCGCGGTTTGCTTGCTGGGATTCATGCTGTCCGGTTGCGGGAAGGGATCCGGCAACATCAACGGAAACTGGACGGCGACTCTGACCAACACCGACACCAGCCCGGCCTTCGCGTTCCAGACTTCGTTCTCGGGCGCCACCGGCGGAGCCTTCACCATCAGCAGCTTTACATTTACCAGTTCCGGAACGTGTTTTGCGTCGGGAACCACCACCGAAACCGGGACCGTAAGCCTGAGCGGGAACTATAGCGGCAGCGTTACCGGGTCATTTGGCATGAACATCACTGACATGCTTCCCGGCGGCGTCAGCAACGTTCTTGCCTTGCAGGGAACGGTAACAGGCGGACACATCACCGGTACGTGGACGTTGACGGGCAGCACCAGTTGCACGGGAAACGGAATCTTTACGGCGGACAAGGCGTAGCTACTTCGGACTCGGCAAATCCATTTGCACTGAAAAACGAAATCCCCAGTCCACTTGTGGGCCTTTTGTTTGAGGGCGGGGAGAACGCGCGGAAGGCCTCATTCGCCGCTTGCTTCGGCCTCTTCGCCTTCCAGGGCCGTCAGGACTTCCTCGTCAATATCCCACTTCTTCAGGATTCCGAAGATCGTCTTGGCGCCGAAGCCAGCGCGCATCAGAGCGCGGAAGATGCGGGCCGCCTGCTTCTGGTCCTCAGGCTTCTTCAGCCGCTTCCTGCGAAGATACTCCCGCGCCTGCTTCTCCTCGCTGACCTCGTCGAAAACTTCGCCGACCGTTTTCGTAATGACATCGCCGTGCACACCTCGCACTTTCAGGTCGGTCTCGACGCGCCGCCGGCCAAATTTTTCGTTGTCGCGGCGATAGGAAGAGAACGCGGTGGCGTACTTTGCGTCATTTAGATATCCAGCATCTTTGAGACGGACGACAACCAGGTCGACAAGGGCGGGTCCCAGTTCCGTATCCATCTCCACGCGATTGCGGAGCAGTCGGCGCATTTCCGCAACCGAGCGCATACGCCGGCCGAGCGCCCCCACGGCGTATTCGTACAGGGCCGCCTCGGACATCAGTTTCGTCTTGGCGCGGGCAAAGGCCACGAGCCCATTGTCGCACTTGCAGGGGGGAAGGTGAGGGCGAATTCCGGGGACAATTCGGCTGTTAATTCCCCCGCAAGATCCGGATAGCCGCTTCCTCGCTGCGCCCCTAGACTCCTTTCATGAGCACACACATCACGACCAATGCGATACTCGTTTCGGATGACTCGAATATGACCACGAAGGCGACTTCCGTTGCCACCCCGCAAAGGCTCAACGACGCCGAGAGATGGCAGGCCGTTCTCGATCGCGACGCCGCCCAGGACGGACGTTTCGTCTATGCCGTCGTCACGACTGGCGTCTACTGCCGCCCTTCCTGCCCCTCGCGTCGCGCTCTGCGCGAAAACGTCCAGTTTTTCGAACAGACCGCGACGGCCGAGCAAGCCGGCTTCCGTGCTTGTCTCCGCTGCCGGCCGCAAGCGGCGTCCGATGCGCGCACAACCAACGTCCGCGCTATTTGCCGCTACATCGAGCGCCACCTCGACGAGCCCATTTCTCTTCATGCGCTCGGCGACGCGTTCGGCATGAGCCCGTTCCACCTCCAGCGGACCTTCAAGGCCGCGCTCGGAATTACGCCGAAGGAGTATGCGGACTCCTGCCGCATGGACCAGCTCAAGCGCAATCTGCAGGCAGGGAAGACCGTGACACATTCGCTCTATGACGCGGGATACAGCTCCAGCAGCCGCTTGTACGAGCGCGCCTCGCAGCACCTGGGCATGACGCCGGACAAATACCGCCGCGGCGCCATCGGCGTAGCCATCCGCTACACCACCAGCCCGTCGCCGCTGGGACGTCTGCTGATCGCCGCCACGGAACGCGGTATCTGCGCCATCCGCTTTGGCGACAGCGACTCCGATCTTGAACTGGGCCTTCGCCGCGAATATCCTTTTGCAGCACGCAAGCGCCAGGACGACGACCTCCAGGGATGGAACAAGCAGGTGCTGCAACACCTCGACGGCCATAAACTCAATGCCACGCTGCCCCTGGACATTCAGGCAACCGCTTTTCAGCGTAAGGTGTGGAGCTATTTGCAAACCATCCCCCGCGGCGCCACCAAGTCCTACAGCCAGGTTGCGCGCGCGATTGGACGGCCTACCGCCACGCGAGCGGTCGCCCGTGCCTGCGCCACGAATTCTGTAGCTCTCGAGATCCCCTGCCACCGCGTCGTGCGCGAGGACGGCGGCCTCGGCGGTTATCGCTGGGGAATCCAGCGCAAGAAGAAGCTGCTGGCGCTCGAAGCGGCGCAGTAGCTTCTTTGCGCCGGGGTCTCAGGACCCTGAAAGGCCCGAAAAAGGCGCCTCCGGGGGGCTCCTGCGCAATCTCTTGCATCCCCCGCATTCGTTACAATTTGTTTACATAGTTCTTGCGGCGGAGCAAAGGTGCGCCCGCCCGATGGGTCTACTGTGAGGCCTGATGTATGCCGCGCGCCGGTCCCAGCCGCCGCCACCGGCCCCCCGATCCCACGGAAGGGTAGGCACCACACGATGAAGAACTTCGCCGTAGTTCTTTTTGTTCTTGCTCTGGCCATGGCCAGCAGCGCCGTCGCGCAAACTCGCGGTTCGCACGCTGGTTTTCGCGCTAACGTACCTTTTGATTTCACCATTGGAACTCAGACATTCCACGCGGGAACGTACCAGTTCCAGCGCCCGCTGGGCAAGCCTTCGGCCAGCGCAGGCGTGGGCATGATCGCCGTCCGCGGCGTGGATGGGTCTTCGTATAAAGCTGTGATGACGGCGCTGGCACCGCCGAGCGTCCAGCGGCAGGGCGACACCAAGATTGTGTTCAAAAAGCATGCCGGGCAGTGGCAGCTCTTCCAGGTCTGGATGGGCGGCGATGCCCAAGCCCAGCAACTGCCCAACGTTGCCCAGGGCGCGGATGCGGTTCTGGCTTCGAACGAGCAGGAAGTCGCCATCGCCGAACTGCGCTAGAGCTTTAGAAGCACCGCAAGATTAAGTTGGTAGTGGCCACGCAGGGGGTGCCCCCAAAACTGAGGGCGCCCCCTGTTTTTCCTGGCCAAAAACACCCTCCTAAAGCTATCTCCTTCCCGGTCCGATGGGTTCTTTAGCACCACCATCTATCCAGAAGGAGAACGACAATGCGCAAGGTACTCCCCCTGTTGTCCTTGACGGCGATCTTAGCCGTCGGCGCGCTGGCCCAGCCCGGCAGCTATGTTTTCAGCAACGGTCCCACGGCCCCCAGCTCCATGACCTCCGGTGGCGCCCCCTATTACTGCGTCGCCGCCCAAACCTTCGATTCCACGGGAAATTACACCGGCTACATTGGGTTCTTCTTTTCGGTGAAACCGGATGGGACGTTTTCGGCGGGGCATGTCTATGTGAATGATGCCGGCGGCAACGTTCTCTATACCGCCGATAACTTTTCCGGCACGAAAGTGGGAAATCTCGTTTCCGGCGTGTTCTCGGGACAGAACTTTACCGGGAGCGTCAATGAAGCCATGGGAACCAAGCGAGGCCGGTGCTACAAGGGCAGCTGCGGGACGGTAACTTACATCACGTCCGGTGTGGGCGCCTACCTGCAAAATTGAGAGGGGGATCAACGGGAGCGGGCGGGTGCCTGCTCCCATTTCTCTGGTAGAGATATTCCGGCTGCTACTGCTGCACCGCGTAGTACCCCTTGCGCGCCTGAATCTTCAAATCCGGTTTGGATTTAATCTCCAGTTTGCGATATCCGCCGTCGGCGACCGTGTTCGTTGGCGTATACCCAATGTTGTATTGGCTCCGCAGTTCCTGCGCGATCTGGTCGAAGGCATCGCGAAGTTTGTCGGGCTTGTTGCCGACATCAATCACCCTGCCACCGGTGGCTTCGGTCATCTTGTGCATGTCGGAATCGCCCGAGTACATGCCGCCGTAGAAGCCGCGGTCGGCGGCGAGGATTACGTAGCAAATTACGTCGGCTTTTTGCGCGATCTCGATGGCTTCCTTAATCTTGATGCGGCTGCCCTGGTCCTCGCCGTCGGTGAGCAGGATGACGGCTTTACGGCCGACTTCCTTGTACAGCATGTCGTGAGCGCTGAGGTA
>Ga0080027_10001294_pt1 | contig 10183 bp, 6 predicted proteins | sample OrgsoiDNA2013046_FD_70962 | JGI IMG/M metagenome (GOLD analysis project Ga0080027, IMG submission 70962) | Permafrost soil microbial communities from the Arctic, to analyse light accelerated degradation of dissolved organic matter (DOM) -... | ecosystem: Environmental > Terrestrial > Soil >...
AACGAGATTGCGTTCGTTCGTATCCGAGATGAACTCGCAACCGACCACCTTGACCGGCAGCATCCCTGTGTTCTGAAGCGTTGCTTGGTGGCCGCCGTTCTTTTCGATCAGCGTCACTCTTATATGACTTGTGCTCCACGAGTACGGCGATACAGCGTAAGCCACTGCCAACACCGCGAGGATTGCGATACAGCCAACAGGCAGAAGAAACCGCTTCATGAATAGCTCTCCGCTCACCCTGCATCATAGTTGACGATAACAGGCCATAACGCTCACCGAGAATCAGGCCGACCTTCGGGAAGGTTAAAACGCGTTCTGGCGATGTTTCGCCAATCATTGCAACAAGTCTTTGATTTTTACTGCGAAGCCATACGAGAACCCCGCCGCACCACATAGCAGCAACGAGCCGAAGCACTTGACAGCCCACGTAGGTAGGCGACTCCAAGGCTCAGTTGTTTGCTTCAGGAATGATTCGGGGTTGCGCAAGAGTCTGACTCCCCACCAAACATAAGCCACGGCGCAAACAAGAAAGAACAAAGGGCTAAACACAGGGGCCAATACGTTGAGCTTGCTCCCGAAGGGAAGAACTTATGATGGAAATAGTGCAGACAGAAAAAATTATCCAACCTGTCAATGAAAGTGCCTTGAAGTTGCCGGAGAGCGCCCTGCGCTGATACTCCGCCAAAAAATAACGAGCATACGTTTCAGGCCGCAACGCTGCGAACAATCCCATGCAACCAATCAATGCGAAAATAAGCAACCCAGCGAGCATGTATTCCAGTTTAATCAGCACCTTGAGTAGTAGCCAAGCATGTCAACTGACGAGAACAGGCCATTACACGCTTTGACCCCGGAACCGGGGAAGCCGGCCAGTTAATGGTGGCGATGTTTCATCAGTGACTCACGTCCACTCGGGACTTCGGCCCAAAGCCTGGGCTGGATGAAAAGTCATCCCATTCCCGAACCATGCATTGGGGCTGCAGTTGGGTGGCAACGGAGTGCCGTCCCAACTGCGCCTGGACGATTCGTTAGTGCTTGTCTTGATCGTCACGGGGTTTCTCTCGATCGCCATCCGGGTGACTGTGGCGCCAAATCCAGTATTGGTCCTGCTGGTCGTTGTCCAACTTGCGGTATTCACGAAACTGCTGCTGATTTTGCCCCGCGTACTGGCGGTAGGAGCGATCCTCGTTCTCGTTCCAGTCGTGGTAGTCCTTGTGGGTGCGATCGTAGACACGGCTTTGGTCTCTGTCGTTGCGTTGCGTATCTTCCTGGCGTTTGTCGTCTTGACGTTTGTCGTCTTGAGCGGCCGCGCGGGTCGTGACTGCCGCGGGTGCGAGAAGTGCGGCGGTCAGGGCGAGAAAACTCAGGTGTCGGAATCCGGCTTTCATCTTGTGGTCCTCCTCAGAATAAGAAATCCAATCCTGAGCGTAGCCTTTGGATGGGAGGCAATCTGTGCAGGATTGACCACATCAAGAAGACGGTTTTTCCGGACGTTCTGATCGCACTCGGCGCGACCTGATTGTGGATCGGCGCGTGCACAAGGTACATCTCTATGCGCCGCCCGCATTGATCGTTGGGCAGAACCTCGCGATCTATATGTGGCGGATTAATCCTGTGTGGTGGCAGCGGATCACCCACGCAATCCTCGGATAGCTCCAGCCTATGGCGTGATGGCGATGTCTTGCACCAGCGGCCTGCCGGGTTGCGGATAGGTGTAGGGTGACGTTGGCAATGGGGTTAGATCGCCGGTGGAATGGTTGATCGAGAATCCGACCAGTGCGTTGTAATTGTTCAGGGGAGGGGGCATGACACACGAACCGGCGTAGAGATAGTTTCCGGTAGGATCGGTGCGAACCGCGCCATAGCAGGCGATATTTTGCGCAGCGAACTTCAGGAAGTTCAAGCTGCCGTCGCTGGCAATCGAGTAGATGGCGATATTGTCTTCAAAATTGTTCAGCGCATAAAGAAATTTGCCGCTGCTATCCACGGCGAGCGACCTCGGACTCATCCACGCCTCGGGGTATTCGTATCCTCCGCCGCCTTCGCAGTGCGTATCCAGCCAGGGAGAGCCCGTAAGAGCGGTTAGAGTTCCCACGGTAGGCGCAACGGCGTATCCGTCGATAACACCTCCGACTCCGTCTGCGGCATAGAGGTCGTTGCCGGATAAATTAAGGTCGATGGGATAGGCGGTATATCCGCATGCGGCTGTGCCCGGCAATTGGAAGGGCGAACCCGGCAGCGGGGTGAGTGCGGCTGAGACGGTATCGACCTGGAAGGCATCGATGTAGCCGGTGCCATCGGCAACGTAGAGATAATTGCCAGCGGGATCCTGCGTAAACGCCTGCGGTCCGATCTGAGTAGCGTAGGGAGAACCGGACGCAAGTTTCAGCGACCCATCCTGCTGCACTTGAAATACGGCGACCCCGTCCCCCGCCGCGTATTCCGCGAGGGCTGCGAAGACTAGTCTGCCACTGGGATGCACGGCGACTGCGGCAACCGACCGATTCGCGGCGAACGGCGCACCGGGAACCGGGGAAAGATATCCATTCCGTCGATCGATAAAGTAGGCGAACACGTCCCCCGAAACCCAGTCAGCGACGTAGAGGCGGTAGCCTCCTTTATCGGCGGCAATTGCTACGGGGTCCTGGTTGGCTAGAACCGGTCCCTGCCCGGTCTGCGCGAGAGCGCCGTTGCCATGGGCGACGATCGTGTGGCCGAGAATGAAACTGCCTTGGCCGGCGCCACTGTTCTGGACATTGACGGTGTAAACGAATCCTGCAGGCTGCGCCTCTCCGGTTACGGTGATGGTGGCATTTGCCTTGCCTACATTGCCGCAATTGTCCCAAGCCTGAACTACGGTATTGTACGTACCCGGCTGAAGATTGATGTAGGTATTGATTTTGCCGCCGTCGACTGTATAGGCCTCGACATGCGGAGCCGAATAGATGCGCATCGCCAAAATCCCCTGGGCGCAATCCGGACTACTGGCTGAGGCGACGTACTTCACGGGGCCTGTGGTTGAAATTCCGTTGGTTGGCGAACTGATATGAACGACGGGGTCTGCGGCGGCAGCAACACAGCTCAGAGTGAAAGTGAAGAACAGCACCGACAGAACCCGAGACCAGAACGCCTTCATACATCCCCCTCAAACGCGGCAAGCGCAAAACTGAGATGTGCTGGAGGATGGGGAGGTTGCCGGGACGTGTGTGGCGTTCTCGCGAAATCGACGGATCGCCTTTGTCTGCGAGACCAGTGACCAATTCAGTTGCTGCGCAACGCCTCCATCGGATTTACCCCAGACGCCCGCCGCGCCGGAATATATCCAGACACTGCCGCGACCAGCAGCAGAGCCAGCGCCATTCCAAGATACGTCGGCACGTCCCACGATGAAGTCGCGAACAGCAGCGAAGAAATCAGCCGCGCCACGGCGAGTGCAAGCAGCGTTCCCAGCGCCATGCCGGCGAATGCCAGTCGGAGCGTGCCTGCCAGCACATCGCGCTGCACGCGGCCGACGCTGGCGCCGAGCGCCATGCGAATGCCGATGGCTTGCGCCTGCCGCGTGACGGAATACGAGATGACGCCGTAAATTCCGAGAGCGGCCAGCAGCAGGCCGAGGCCGGCGAATGCGGCGACCAGCAGCATGAAGAAGCGGCGTGGAGAGATGGCGCGGTCCACGATGCTCTGGATCGGACGGAAGTCGGCGGCCGGCTGTTTGGGATTCAGTTCGCGCAGGGCACTGAGAACGGTCGCGGCCAGCGTCGCTGGCGGCAGGCTGGTGCGGATCACCAGTTGCGCGCCGGATGGTCCCTGCTGCGTGGCGGGGTAATAAATCTGCGAGCCGGTGCCCCCTTCCACCGTTTCTTCGTGGACGTCGTCAACGACGCCGACCACGTGGTCTTCCTCTTTGTCGCGCATGAGGATCTTGCCGACGGCGTCCTCTCCGGGCCAGTAGAAGCGGGCGGCTGAGGCGTTGATGAGTACGACTCGTTGGCTCTGCGGGCCATCGGCCCAGGTGAAATCGCGGCCGTGCAATCCAATTCCCATGGCACGAATGAATCCCGGCGTCACCACATAGACCAAGGGGGCGGGCAGTTCGCCGGGAGCGAAGGTTTTTCCTTGGGGCGCGGGCGAATCCCACTCGCGGTTCGGACCCAGCGGCAGATAGTCCGACATTCCCGCAGCTTCGACTCCTGGCACCGCACGCACACGGGCGAGGATCTGCTGGAAGATCATGCTGCGCTTGGCCTGGCTGGCTTCGTTCGTGGGGGCGCTGTCGTCGTAGTCGACCTTGATCGAGGCGGCGCGGTCGGGTTGGAAGCCGAGATCGACGTCCAACACTTTGACGAAGCTGCGCAGGAGCAATCCTGCGCTTACCAGCAGCACGCAGGCCAGCGCAACTTCCAGGATGACCAGCGCGGCGCGGACGCGCTCGTGCTTGCGGCCTTGTCCGGCGCCGGAGTCCTTGAGCATCTCTTGCAAATTGCCGCCGGCGATTCTGATCCCCGGAATCAAGCCGAAGATGGTTGCCGTAAAGACGGCGATGAGAATCGTCCACCCGACCGCTTGGCCGTCGATGCTCAGACTGCTGAGGAGAGGCAGAGCCACCGCTCCCTGATGCGCCAGCCACGCTATCAACGTGCCTGCCAGCGCGAGTCCAAGGGCCGCTCCCGCGCTGGAGAGCACAAGGCTTTCCATCAGCAATTGACGCACGATGCGTTCGCGGCTCGCTCCGAGCGCGCCGCGAACCGCAAACTCCTTGGCCCGAGCGACGGCACGGGCCAGCAGCAGGTTCGACAGGTCCACGCCAGCGATCAGAAGAATCACGCCTACCGCGCCCCATAACGCAATCAGAGAACGACTCAGCTTACCGGTGACGTAATCCCTCAGCGGCGCGGGAATCAGGGCGCCTTTGTATTGGCCGCGGGTCTCGGGGTATTTCACGCTTTGATAGAGGGTTGGAGCGACGCGGTTGGCGTCGTCGAGGGCCTGGGCAACGGTCACGCCCGGCTTGAGGCGGCCAAGCAGGGTGACGATGTTGCCCCAGTCGCGTTCCTGATTCAAGTCGAGCGGCGTGAAGAGATCCACTTTTGCTCCGGGAGAAAACACCGCGCCAAAGTCGAAGCTGTCGGGCAAGACGCCCACGACGGTAACGGGCGTCCCGTTCAGTTCGACGGCCTTGCCGACGATGTTTGGATCAGAGTTGAATTGCCGCCGCCAGTAAGCATTGGCGAGCAGGGCAATCGGGTGAGGACCGGGGCGAGATTCCTCTGCAGTGAACAGGCGGCCCATGGCGGGCTGCACTCCGAGCACCTGGAAGAAGTTGCCGATGACTTCAAAGCCTGTGGCCGGCTGGGGCTCGCCGCGGCCGGTGAGGCGGAGATTGTCGGCGGAAGTGAAGGCCATGTAGCCGGTGACATCCCGATAGGCGCGGCTGCGCTCGCGGAATTCTTCGTAGGCGTCGGCGGAGTAAGTGGCGCAGGACAGACCGCAGCCGGTCGGCGGTGGGGCAATCCAGACCAGTTGGCGCGAGTCAGGAAAGGGCAACGGGCGCAAGAGAAGCGTGTTGACTACGCTGAAGACGGCGATGTTCGCTCCGATGGCCAGGGCCAGGATCAGGATGGAGATGGCGGTGAAACCGGGATCGCGGCGGAGCGTGCGGAAGGTGTAGCGCGCGTCCTGAATCGAGTCATTCCAGTAATCCTGCAGGCGTTTGCGGCGTTCCATTTTTTCTCCCATGCGTACTCCGATTTGCTGAACAGCGCGGACGTCGCCGAACCGGCGCTCGGCCTCGCCGCGGGCGGCTTCAACGGTCCAGCCTTGAGCGAGCAGGTCGTCAATCTTGGCCTGCAGATGAAAGCGCAGCTCGTCCTTCACGTCGGCGGCGTGGTCCGGGCCGAAGAAGCGGGCGTAGCGGCGCCAGATCGGATTCGGCGTCATGCGACCTGCTCCTGCGCGGGAGGCTGCGTCGCGGCGAGTACTTTAGCCACCGCCGCGGCATAAGCCTCCCAGATCTTCACTTCGTGTCGCAGTTGGCGCTTGCCTTCGGGCGTCAGCTTGTAGAACTTGGCTTTGCGATTGTTCTCGGACAGCCCCCACTCGGCATCGAGCAGGCCTTTGTTCTCCAGTCGCCACAGGGCCGGATAGAGCGTGCCCTCCTCCAGCAACAGCGCGTGGTCACTCTGGCGGCGGATCAGGTTGGTGATGGCGTAGCCGTGAAGCGGCCCCCAGACCAGCGCCTTGAGGATGAGAACGTCGAGCGTGCCGCGAAAGAATTCGAGTTTCGCCGTGTCCATGCGCACCCCTAAGATTCCAAGGGAAGACTCGCACGGCTTCCCCTGTGAAGGCAAGGGGAGCGTGCAAGATACAGACGAAATATTTTCCGGAACGTTAGCCACGAGGCGTGGACAAATTTTCCCGCTTGACAGAGAAATGACTTAATGTTACATATTGTAACGCTACAATGACTAACACACAGCAGGCACGTCTAAAGAATCTGGGAGAGGTCGAGCAGGCGGTCATGGATTTCATCTGGACGCGGGGTCCATCTTCGTCGGAGGCGTGCCGAGAGGCGCTGGCTTCGTCGCGTCCCATGAAGGATTCGACGATCCGGACCGTGCTGCGGCGACTGGAAGAGAAGGGCTATCTGACGCACGAGCTCGACGGCCGCACATTTATTTATAGGGCTTCCGACGCGCGGCAGAACGTGGCCGTGCGCGCGGTGAAGGGCATCATCGACCACTTCTGCGGAGGCTCCGCCGAACAACTCGTGCTTGGTATGGTGGACAACGCCGTGCTCGACCGCAAGCAACTTGAACGGCTTGCGAGGAAAATCGCGGAGAAGCAGGCCGCCGACAAGGCGACCGACAAGGCCGCGAATAAGAAGGAAGGAAATCCATGACGCTGATCGAGAGCATGCAGGCGTCCGCGAATGTGCTGGTGCAGGTTGCGAATCCGGCCGCGCGAGCTGTAGCTCTGGCCGGGGCCGCGGCTGCGGGGCTGGCGGCATTTCGGGTGAAGAATACTTCCGTGCGGCTGTCCACCTGGCGGGCGGTACTCTATACCGCGCTGGCGATGCCGCTGTTGGGATGGTCGCTGCCGCCGCTGGCGATTCCCACGCCGGCGTTTCTTCGGAGCGCGCCGCAGCGAAACGTTCCTGCCGAGTATGTTCCGAGCGAGGTGTACTCTTCGCAGAGCTTCGTGGCAACTGCGGTCTCTGTCTCGACGGCTCATGCGGAGACCAAAGTTGTGGTCACGCGCAATGCCGCCGTGAAGGGGATCCCAGCGGCAGGAATCGGCGAACATGCGGCGTCCGCGTCGCGAGTGAGTCAGGCGCCGCCGATGAAATCGGCGATGGTTGTGGCGAATCCAGCAGCTTCTTCCTCGATGCATTGGAGCGAGATTCCCTGGGCTGCGGTTGCTGTTGTGAGCTATCTGGCAGTCGCGCTGCTTTTCTTGGCGCGTTTCTGCATTGGGCTGCTCTTTGGGCGGCGGCTGCTTCGCGCGTCACAAAAAATTGATGAACCGCGCGCCGCCCTGCGGCTGGCGTCGCGAGCGCACTACTCCCGACTTACGGCTGTCCCCGGCCTGGCCGAATCCGAATTGATTTCCGTGCCGGTCACGATGGGCGCGCTGCGGTCGACCATTCTGTTGCCTGCAAGCTGGCGCGAATGGGACGAAGCCAAGCTCGATGCGATTCTCGCGCACGAAGTTTCTCATGTGGCGCGGCGCGACGGCCTCACCCAGCGGCTGTCGCTTCTGCATCGCGCGATTTTCTGGTTCAGTCCGCTGGCGTGGTGGCTCGACCGGCATCTGGCGGACCTGGCGGAGCAGGCCAGCGATGAGGCGGCGTTATCCGGCGGCGCCGACCGCAACGATTATGCCCGCACGCTGCTGGGATTCTTTGAAGCGCTGCACGCCTCGCGGGGACGCGTCTGGTGGCAGGGAGTGGCCATGGCCAAGGCCGGTCAGACGGAACGTCACGCGGAGCGTCAGGCAGAAGAAAGATTGGAAAGAATTTTGTCGTGGAAAGGTTCGGTTGCCATGGGGGCTAAGAATATGAATGTCACGAAAGCGAGTGTTCGTAAATTAATTGCGGTTGCCGTGGTCGTGCTGGCGGTGCCGGTGGTGTATCTGGCGGCTGCAGTGCGTCCGGCAGGCAGCGCTCCGGAGCCGCAGCATTTGCCGTTTGCGCAGGAACGAAGTGCGCCAGCAGCGCAGAGTTCGGCAGCCACGGAGCCAGTGCAGAGTGCGCCGGCGACCCCGCAGCCTGAATCGCGCAACACCCCGGCGCCTGCGCCGGATGCAGAGATGACTCCTCCGGCCGAGCAGGGACCGGAGGACGCGCCGGGACCACCTCCGGCGGCACTTGCAGACGAAATCCACTTCATCGGAGCTGTCCCTGCATTTCCCGCTGTTGCACCCGTAGCGCCGCGTCCCCACCTCAAGGCCATTCCGGCTTATCCGCCGGTCACGGCGTTGGCTCCGCGGGCTCCGATCGCGCCTGCCATCTGGAGTGGGCAGACGAGCAGTTCCGGGTCCTCGCACCACGGCGGCTACTCGTACCACTATGGTTACGACGACGATCAGCGCTTTGTGATCGTCTCCGGCAAATCGGACTCGATGACCATGTCCGGCTCGGGCGAAGACGCGCGGCATGTGGAGAAGCTGCGGAAATCGATTCAGGGCGACTTCATCTGGTTCGAACGCGACGAGAAGCCCTACATTATTCGCGACCAGGCCACCATCGACCGGGCAAAAAAGTTCTGGGAGCCGGAAGAAGAACTCGGCAAGAAGCAGGAAGCCCTCGGCGCGCAACAAGAAATTCTGGGCAAACAGCAGGAGGCGCTGGGCGAGAAGATGGAAGAGGTGCAGGTCAACGTCCCGGACATGACTGCCGTGCTCGACAAGCTGAAGGTGAAGCTGCAAAAGCTGGGTGCGCACGCCACCATGGAACAGATCGGCGACCTGCAATCGGAGATCGGTGACCTGCAGAGCAAGATCGGTGACATCCAGAGCCAGGCCGGTGACGTGCAAGGCAAGCTCGGCGAGCAGCAGGGCGCACTGGGCGAGAAACAGGGCAAGCTCGGCGACGAGCAAGGCAGGCTTGGCGAACAGCAGGCCGAACTGGCGCGCAAGGCAACGGTTGAGATGAAGGGCCTGCTGGATGAGGCGATCAAGAAGGGGATTGCGCAGCCGGAACTGTAGCGGCCTTCCCCGGCTAGGCTGTCGTGGACGGCGCGACAGTGCAAAATCGCTTGTAGCGATTTGCAACGGGCGGACTTATCGCGGACCTCATGGTATGAGGCTGAACACCGCGCCCCAGTTCGCGGTGCCGCCGAGCTGCGTAGTGCCGTACAAAGCTCCGTTTAGCAAGATTGGCTCGGCCTCAGGGTAAGAACCATCGTCGGGTTGGCCAGCGAAGTGATGAAGAGGGGTTTCGCTCCACGTCCCACCGGAAACCGTAGGCGGTTTCAAGCGGAACACCACACCGGAGGGCCCGCCAAAATTTTCTCCACTGGCGGTACCGTAAAGATTCCCTGCCTTGTCGTGAATCAGCCCAGCCCACGGATGGTTTCCGTCCCCCTTGCTGCGAAAGCGGTAGAGGACTACCTCCCGCCAGGGATCGCCCGGGCCTGCAGGTTGAAAGATCTTGTAGATTGTGCCGCACCCTCGGATGCAGAAAGTAGTTCCACCAAAAAATGTTGTTCCATAGACATTTCCCGCATCGTCGAAAATCAAGTCTCCAAGGGGTTGGCCTCCGTCGGGACTGCCCTTGAAGTTGTGTAGGATTTCCTCTCGCCACACGCCATTCTTTTGCACAAGCCGGAAAAATGTGCCGGCTTGGTATGCCCCACCCCACTCGGTCGTACCGTAGAGCACTCCTTTGCGAAAGGCCAAGGCGCCACGGCTGGGATTGTTGCCATCGCCAGGAAAGCCTCCGAAGTTGTAGAGGATGCGGTGGGTCCAGCTTCCGCCAGGGGCCGCCGGAGCCTTGAGTTGAAAGACGGTGCCAGCGTTGGTTCCAATCTCGCCCCCTTCGTAGGTCGTACCGTAAAGGTTGCCTAGGCCATCGAAGATCAATTTGCCCGAGGCTAATGATCCCAGGCTGCCATCGGCGGGAAACTGAAAGAGAACGGTTTCTGTCCAGACGCCCCCAGGCGCTGCGGGGGGACTTAGCTCAAAA
>Ga0080027_10001296_pt1 | contig 10178 bp, 6 predicted proteins | sample OrgsoiDNA2013046_FD_70962 | JGI IMG/M metagenome (GOLD analysis project Ga0080027, IMG submission 70962) | Permafrost soil microbial communities from the Arctic, to analyse light accelerated degradation of dissolved organic matter (DOM) -... | ecosystem: Environmental > Terrestrial > Soil >...
GAGAGCAAGATCGTGATCGGGTGCAGCCACGACTCGAACTGCGCCGCGAGTACGAGGTACATGAAGATGAACGAGAGCACGAGGGCTCCGATGAAGGCAGTGAAGACGCGCCCCATCTCCCGGGTCTGACCCGTCGGCGAGATCGCGTATGCCGCGGGCAGGTGCTCGCCCTCGAGGATCTTCTTGAGCGCGTCGGAGATCGCCTGATCGCCGTAGCCGGGCGCCGCGTTCGCGAGCAACGTCACCTGGCGTTCGCGGTTCAGGCGGTCGATGCGGGAGGGCCCCGTCGACTCGCGCATCTGGACCACGTCGGCGAGGGCGACGAAGCCGAGCCGCGACGACGGCACCGTGAGGAGCCGCAGGCCCTGCTGGTCGGCGCGGTACTGCGGCGCCGCTCGCACGTGCACCTCGTACTCCTCGGCGCGCTCTTCGTAGTTCGACACCCGCTCTCCCTGCACGAGGAGGCGTAGCGCGTTGGCGATGTCGCTCGGCTGCACGCCGAGATCGGCCGCGCGCGCGCGATCGATGTAGACGCCGATCTCGGGCTTGCCGACGATGAGCGACGAGTCGACGTCGACGGCGCCGGGCACCTTTCGCAGCTTGTCGGTCGCGTCCTTCGCGAGCTCTCCGAGCTTCTCGAGATCGGGGCCACGCACCGTGTACTGCGTGCGCGCGGTCGAGAAGCCGCCGCCGCCGAACATCGGCACCTCGCCGGCCGTGATGCGCAGCTCGCCCGACTGCTTGGAGATGATGTCGCGTCGCACGCGGTCCATCATGTCGTTCTGGGAGGCGTTGCGCGCGCTCGGATCGGAGAGCAGGACGTAGAGCGTCGCCAGGTTGTGGGTCTTCGACGAGTCATCGCTCACGGTCGTGACCGTCAGCTTCACCTCGGGGTAGTCCCGGATCTGCCGCGCGATGCGCTCGGCGGTCAGGCGCGTCTGGTCGAGGCTCGTGCCCTCGGGCGTGCGGACCTGCACCTGGAACCGCGCCTCGTCGTTCACGGGCAAGAAGCCCTTGTTGGCCGCCATCGCGAGCGGCGCGCACGAGCCGAGCGTGGCCCCGCAGGCCAGGACGACGACCCAGCGATGCCTCATGACGAACGCGAGCGCGTGGCCGTAAGCGCGCTCGATCGGGCGGTAGAAGCGGTCGACGATGCGCTCGCCGAGGCTCTTGGGGCCGCCGGTGTGCTTCTCGAGCCAGCGTGACGCGAGCATGGGCGTCAGCGAGAAACTGACGAGCATCGACACCGCGATGGAGAAGGCCATCGTCATGCCGAACGAGCGGAGGAACTTGCCGGGGATGCCGCCCATGAAGGCGACCGGCAAGAACACCGCGATGAGCGACAGCGTCGTCGCCATGACGGCGAGGCCGATCTCCTTGGTCGCCGAGACGGCGGCGACCATCGGGTCTTCGCGCTTCTCCTCGATGTGCCGGAAGATGTTCTCGAGGACGACGATCGCGTCGTCGATCACGATCCCGACCGCCAGCGCCAGCGCCAGCAGGGTGATCGTGTTCATGGTGTATCCGGCCCACCACATGGTCGCGAACGTCCCGATGATGCTGGTCGGGATGGCGATGGCGGCGATGATCGTGCTGCGCACGTTGCCGAGGAAGAGGAAGACGACGACGGCCGCGAGGAGCGCGCCCACGACGAGGTGCTCCTTCACGGCGTCGACGCTCGTCTTGATGACGCCCGACTCGTCGCGCACCAGCTGGATCTCGTAGCCGGCGGGCAGCGACTTCTTCAGCTCCTCGACCCGCTCCTTGGCCTCGTTCGCCACCTGCACGGTGTTGGTGCCGGACTGCTTGCGCAGGGCCAGGAGCACGGTCGGCGTGCCGTCGAGCAGCGCCGCCGAGTCGGCGTCCTCGACGCCGTCGACGACCTCACCGACGTCGCTCACGCGGATCGAATGGCCCGCCTCCTGGCGCACGACCAGGTCGCCGATCTGGGCCGGATCGGTGACGCGGCCGTGAATGCGCACGGTCAGCTCGCCGGGGCCGGTGTCGACGCGGCCGCCCGGCGTCGTCAGGTTCTGCGAAGCGATCGCGTGTTGCACGTCGACGACGGTCACGTTCGCGCCGCGCAGGCGGATCGGATCGAGGAAGACGTTCACCTGCCGCTTGCGACCGCCGATGAGCTGCACGGCTCCGACGCCGTCGATCGACTCGAGCGTCCGGCGTAGCTGCTTGTCGGCGAGCTCGGTGGCCTCGCGGATCGTGTGCCCGTTCGATCGGAGCGCGAAGTAGAGAACGGGCGACGCGTCGGGATCGAGCTTCTGGACCGTCGGCTGATCGATGTCTTTCGGCAGGTTGGGAATGGCGGCGTTCACCCGGTCGCGCACCTCCTGGGCCGCGATGTCGACGTTCTTCTCGACGAGGAACGTGATCACGACCTGGGAGACGCCCTCGGTCGTGATCGACCGCAGCTCGTCGATGCCGCTGATCGTGTTGACGGCCTCCTCGACCTTGTCGGTGATCTCGGTCTCGACGTCTTCGGGAGCGGCGCCGGGCTGCGTCGTCGTCACGACGACGATGGGGAAATCGACGTTGGGGAAGCGGTCGACGCCGAGCTGGACGTATCCCGCGATGCCCACCACGCAGATGAGGAGAATGAGGACCGACGCGAAGATCGGCCGTTTCACGCACAGCGCGGCGAGCCACTGCATGAGTCGTTACTCCACGCGTGCGCCGTCGCGCACGTCTGGCCCCGGTTGCACGACGACGTTCTCGCCCGGTCGGACGCCGCTCAGCACGGCGACGAGATCGCCCTTGGTCTCGCCGAGCCGGACCAGGCGCTCCTGGATCAGGTGATCCGCGCCGACCACGAAGAGGCGCGACGCGCTGTCGTCGCGGGCCAGCGAGTTCGACGCCACGACCGTCTTCGGCTTCTCGCCGAGCTCGAGCCGCGCGACGGCGAACATGCCCGGCCGGAGCCGCGCGCCGGAGTTCGGGACCATGGCCTCGGCGATGAGGTCGCGCGACGTCTCTCGCACGTTGGGGCTGATGTACTTGATGGCGCCGGTGAAGTGCTCGTCGCCGAACGCGGCCACGGAGAACACGACCTCGACCCCCTCGTGGATCGAGGCCAGGCTCGCCTCGGGGATCGTGAGCTCGAGCCGCAGCGGATCGGGCTGGTAGATCGAGGCCACCCGCGTGTTGCGGTCGACGTACTGGCCGACGTTGACCAGGCGCTCGCCGATGATCCCGTCGAACGGAGCGCGGATGCGCGCGTCGCCCACGAGCTTGGTGGCGCTCTGCTGCTGCGCCTCCGCCGCCGCGGCGGACCACTGCTGCGCGGTGCACTGCGACGTCTGGCGATCGAACTCCGCCCGCGAGATCGCCCCCGTGTCGAGCAGGTGCTTGACGCGCTCGCAGTCGCGCTGCGCCTGTTCGAGCTGGCTCTGCGCGAGGTGCGACTGCGCCTGGGCGGCCGTGGCGCTCAGGTTGGCCGAGCGCGCGTCGAGCGTGGCGATGACCTGCCCGGCCTTGACCGCTTGCCCGCGCTCGACCAGCACTTGGAGCACCTTGCCGCTCGCATCTGCAGCGATGTCCGACTGCTGGCTCGCATGCAGACTTCCGGTGAGCGTCAGGTACTCGGGCATCGGCTGCTCGGAGACGGCGGCCGTCTGCACGTGCAACGGCGCCGCGGCCTGGCCAGGGCCGGATGAAGACGCCTCGTCGGCCTTGTGGCAAGCCGTGACCGAGAGCCCGAAGAAGCCGAACATGGCGAACACACCGAAGGCGAGAGACGCGAGACGCATCAGACACCGGTCCGTAGGCACAGGCCGATCGCCAGTCAAGCGCATTGCCCCGTTTGCCCGCGTTTGACCGCGACGGGTCCGCGATGTTTCCCTCGTTGGCCATGCGCTCCATGCCTGCCGCTTTAGTGCCCGTTGTGGCGGCTGTAATGGCGTTTTCCGTTGCGTCACCGTTTCTCCATGCATGCAAGAAGCCGGCGACCTCGCCGCCTGCAGCTGACGGAGGCGCGGTCGCGGCCCCTCCAGCCGCCGCGGACGCGTCTGCCGAAGCCGTGGAGCCCACACCCGACGCCGGCGCCAGCGCGACGACACCCGCCAGCGGCGCGGGGCTCGGTCCGAAACCGCTCGTTCGCCCCGCCGGTCCGCCGGCGGCCGGAAATGCCTGCTCGCCGAAAGACCCCAGAGAGGCGTCCGCGTGTGCCCCGGGAGGGTTCGAGGAGCTCGCCTGCATCGGAGGCGTGTGGAAAGTCGCGCAGGTTTGCCGGGGACCGGGCCAGTGCAAGCCTGGCACGGCCGAGGCGACAGGCGTGCACTGCGATCTCGGCGTGCCCGCCATGGGCGACCCCTGCGCCGCGTCTGCCGCGCCGCGGTGCGCCAGCGTGCACACCGTCTACACGTGCAAGGGCGGGACGTGGGAGTCGTCGATGTGCGTGCCCCCCGGCAAATGCGTCCCCAACGCCAAGAACGGCGTCGCGGGGTGCAAATGACCCGCGCGTGAGCGGCCTCCCCGTTTCGGGCCTGGGCGCCCTGCGCTATAAGGCTCGCCCTTTCCCATGTCCGATCGCAAGACTCCGCGCGAAATCCTCGGCGCCGCCGGCCCCATCGACAAGGACGTCATTGCCGTTCGCCATCGCGGGCGCACGGTGGATCTGCACACCCCGATCGAGGCGACCGCCGCGGAGCTGACGCCGGTTCGTGCGGCCGACCCCGAGGGGCTGGCCGTCATTCGCCACTCGACGGCGCACGTGATGGCCGACGCGGTGCAGCGCCTGTTCCCCGGCACCAAGGTCACCATCGGCCCCGCCATCGACGACGGGTTCTATTACGACTTCGACAAGCCGGGAGGGGGCTTCACCGATGACGATCTGCGCAAGATCGAGCAGGCCATGCTCGACGTCGTTCGCGCGAATTCGTCGTTTCGCCGCGTCGTCGTCACACGCGACGAGGCGAAGCGAATGTTCGCGGCGATGGGCGAGACCTACAAGGTCGAGATCATCGACGCCATCCCGGCGGGCGAAGAGGTGAGCCTCTACAAACACGGCGCAGCGCCCGACGAGTGGGTCGACGTTTGCGAGGGGCCCCACGTTCCGTCGACGGGCTTCCTCAAGGCGGTGAAGCTGACGCACGTGGCGGGCGCGTACTGGCGGGGCGACGAGCGAAACCCGATGCTCCAGCGCATCTACGGGACGGCGTTCCCCACGCCCGCGGCGCTCGAGGAGCACCTCAAGCTGCTCGAGCTCGCGCGGCAGCGCGATCACCGGAAGCTCGGCAAAGAGCTCGATCTCTTCATGTTCGACGAGATCGCCCCGGCGATGCCGTTCTTCCTGCCGCGGGGCGCGTTCGTCTACCAGCGCATGGTCGACTACGTGCGCGGCCTCTACGAGCGCCACGGCTACGACGAGGTCATCACTCCGCAGCTCTTCGACCCGGAGCTCTTTCGAAGGAGCGGCCACCTCGGGCACTACAACGAGAACATGTACCGGCTCTGGACCGAGGACCTGCTCCAGAAGGGCGAGAAGAGCGACAAGAGCGGCACGCGCGAGGCCCTGAAGAAGACGCTGCAGGCCGACGCGTTCGCCCTCAAGCCGATGAACTGCCCTAGCCACTGCGTCATCTTCGGGAGCCGCCGGCGCAGCTACCGCGAGCTCCCCTGGCGCGTCGCGGACTTCGGCCGCCTCCACCGCTACGAGCGCGGCGGCGTCGTTCACGGCCTCGCGCGCGTGCGGAGCTTCGCCCAGGACGACGCGCACATCTTCTGTGCTGAAGACCAGGTGGCTGCCGAGATCGAGAAGTTCATTCGCCTCCTTCACGAGGTCTATCGGGCATTCCGATTCGAGAAGGTCGACATCAAGCTGGCGACCCGGCCCGCCCCGGACAAGCGCCTCGGGAGCGACGAAGACTGGGACAAGAGCGAGCGCGCCCTCGCCGAGGGCCTGACGCGCGCGGGCCTCGCCTTCGAAGAGGCCCCCGGCGAGGGAGCCTTCTACGGAGCCAAGATCGAGTTCCACGTCCATGACGCCCTGAAGCGCTCGTGGCAGCTCGGCACCATTCAGTACGACCCCAACATGCCGAGGAGCTTCGACCTCAGTTATGTGGGCGAAGACGGCAAAGAGCACCGGCCCGTCATGCTGCACCGCGCGATCTTCGGGTCGCTCGAGCGCTTCTTCGGGGTCTATATCGAGCACTGCGGGGGCAATTTCCCCACGTGGATCGCCCCCAAGCAGGCGATCGTGCTTACAGTCAGCGAGAAGAGCGATGCCTACGCCCGCCAGGTCGTCGAACGGTTGAGCGCGAAAGGTCTTCGCGTGGAGGCCGATTATTCGAGCGACAAGCTCGGGGCGAAGATCCGTAACGCGAGGCTCTTCCGCTACCCCTACACGCTGGTCGTGGGCCCGAAAGAGGCTGAGGCCGACGCGGTGGGCGTCCGCTCGCGCGACGCCGGCGAGCTCGGCGCGATCAAGGTCGACGACCTCATCGCCAGGCTCCTGGCGGAGGCTCGCCCCCCCACCCCAAGTGCATCGCCGACCGCGTCGCCTGACCTCTCGCCGGACGCCGCGACGTCCGCGCCCCTGCCGGCGGGCGCTTGAGGCCGAAACGTGGCACAAGTCCCGCATTGACGGGCGCCGGGGTTCGCGTCGACACTGGCGCCCGGGCGAGGCACGTGGGCCGATGTCGATCGGCCGCCCGAATGGTTCTCGTTTTTCAAGTCCAAGTCACGGAGGTCAAGTAATCCACAATGGCATTCCCCCGGTTCGACCCGCGCCAGCAGCAGCGCGGGTACCAGATCCGAGTCAATCACCGCATCCGCGTTCCCGAAGTGCGCGTCATCGCTGCCGACGGCAGCATGCTGGGCGTGCTGCAGACCCACGAAGCGCTCCGCATGGCGTTGGAGCAGAGCCTCGATCTGGTCGAGGTCAATCCCAAGGCCGAGCCCCCCGTTTGCAAGATCCTCGATTTCGGCAAGTACAAGTACGAGGAGAAGAAGAAGCAGGCGCAGGCGCGGCGTAACCAGGCGGTCGTCGAGATCAAAGAGGTCAAGCTCCGGCCCAAGACCGACGATCACGACATCGACTTCAAGGTGAAGGCGTCGCGGCGATTCCTCGAGGGCGGCCACAAGGTGAAGTTCACGGTCCGCTTCCGCGGCCGCGAGATCACCCACCCCGAAAAGGCTCACGAGCAGCTCGACATCATCCTCAAGCAGCTCGAAGACATCGCCAACATCGAGACGCGCCCGATGATGGAAGCGCGCGCGATGTCGGTCATCGTCGCGCCGAAGCCCGCCGTCATGCAGAAGGTCGCTCAGCTTCGCGCCGCCCAGGAAAAGGCCCGGCAGCAAGCCGAGAAAGAGGGCAAGGCGCCCCCGCCCGAGCCGTCCTCCGCCGATCTTCCGGAGGATGACGACGACGACGATGATGACGATGACGATGACGATGATGACGACGTCCAGGGCGAGGGCGAAGGAGCCCCCAAGGGCGAAGCCAAGGAAGAGCCGGGCTCGAACTAGCCCCCATCGTCCGATGAAGCGGGGCGCGGTTATCGAGTGGGTCGGGTTGGCCGCGGTGGCGGCGATCGCAATGGTCGCCGCCCCCGCCCGCGCCTCGCTAACGGCCAGCGAGACCGAGCAGGTCCGTCGCGGGGTGGCCACGGGCAGCGATCTCGCGCGGGTTCGAGCGCTCGTCGCCCGGCCCGATCTCTCGCCCGACGAGGCGGCCGCCGCCCTCGTCACGCCCGCAACGACGACCGCGTTCGACGCGGCGCACGCCACGTTTTTCCACGATCTCGTGTTCGGCGAGACGTCGGCCCCGTCGCGGCCCGTCCTCGCGCCTGCCGCCATCCGGGCGGCTCTCGCGAGGGCCGACGCCGTGCTCGGCAAGCACGCGCTCGACCTCGGTCGAGTTCCCGCGGCGCTCGGAGAGCTCGAGCGCGCCTACGGCTTCGTCGAAGAGATCGCGTCGGCGGCCCCGGCGATGAACGTCCCGTCTTCCTCGCGGGCCGAGTGCGCCACGGCGCTTCGGGATCACCTGGGGCGGAACGCCACCGTTCTCTCGCTGGCCTCACCCGTGGCCCCGCCGGTCGCGCGGGTCCGGGCGCAGGCGGCGCTCGCGCTCCTCGACCTGATGCCCGACGCGCCCACCCGGCGCATCGACGCGGCCGACGGCCTCGCGCTCGCGGGCCCGCGCCGCGCGCTCCTCGTCGAGCGCGGACTCTTGGTGCTCGACGCCGGCGCCTCCGACGCGCACGTCGCCGCGCTCCGGGCGCTCTTCGATCGGTTCCCCGACCTGAAAGACGGGCTCGAGGCGATCGTCGTGGGCGGCGATGCGAGCGGCCTCGTGGCGCGCGACGGCGCGGTCGTCGCAACGGGCGCCGATCCCGGCGGCGCCGCCGGAGCCGCGCTCCTCTGGGGCAACGACGTGCGCTCGCCGCCTGGCGACGGGTGGACGACGGCGGTCGCGCGCGGCCTCGCGACCCTGGCGGTCACGCGAGCGGCGGAGCGACGGCGGGCCGACCTGCGCGTGCAGTTCGAGCGTGACGGCGGGGTCGGCGGCGTCGCGGCGATGGCAGCGATGCTCGCCATCAACGGGCCGCTCGGCGTCGAAGTGGCGGCCGCGCGGCTCATCGCTGGCCGCAAGGAGAGCGCGACGTGCCTCGCCGACGCGATCGGCGCGCTGGCGGTCTTCGCCTCGCCCCCGGCCCGTCCTGCCGACGGAATCGCCGTCTCGGTCGGCCCCGCGAAGACCACGGGACCCGCGACCACCGAGCTCACGCACATCTCGCTGGCCATGACGGGTGCGGCGAGCACGTTCCGCCTCGAGGGGCATACGTGGACGTTCGAGCACGACGCGAACGGCGCGGTCAGCGGCCTCCGGCGCGACGGGCTCCCCGTGACCCGCGCGATGCTCGTGGCCGTGAAGGAATGACGGCGAAGCGGCGGGAAAGACTTATCGCGCCAGCCGCGCCAGCGAGGCTAGCGCGTCGCCGGCGAGCCGGAAGAGGCCCCACTCGTCGAGCGGCGCCGCGCCCAGGGACTCGTAGAAGCGGATGGCCGGCTCGTTCCAGCGCAGCACCGACCACTCGAACCGTCCGCACCCGCGCTCGAGCGCGAGCCGCGCGACCGCCGCGAGGAGCGCGCGGCCGTGCCCGCGCCGCCGCGCGGTCGGCAGGACGAAGAGATCCTCGAGGTAGATCCCGGGCTGCGCCAGGAAGGTCGAGTAGTTGTGAAAGAAGAGCGCGAAGCCGACGACGCGACCGGTCGCGCCCGCGCTTGCGCTAGCGTCCGCGCTTGCGCCCGCGTCGAGGGCGACCAGGGCCTCGCAGTAGCGGCGGGCTCCGAAGAGGTGCTCGCGGAGCGCGTCGGCCGTGCCTACGTGCTGGTCTTCGAGCTTCTCGTACCGGGCGAGATCGCGGATGAGGGCGTGGACGGCGGGGACATCGGCGGGAATGGCGGCGCGAATCATGGGCACGCCAGGCCCGCGCTCGCCGCCCTTTGACGGGGCTCGGGGGCGCGCGGTATCGCTTTGAAGTCGATGACGGCCGCTGCCCCCACGCCTCGCACGCTCCGGATCCTCATGGCCAAGCCGGGTCTGGACGGACATGACCGCGGCGTCAAGGTGATCGCGCGAGCGCTCCGCGACGCAGGCATGGAGGTCATTTACACCGGGCTCCACCAGACGCCCGAGATGATCGCCGCGACGGCGGTTCAAGAAGACGTCGACGCCGTCGGCCTCTCGATCATGAGCGGCGCGCACAACACGCTGTGCCCGGCGGTGATCGCCGAGCTCGAGAAGCGCGACGCCGGAGACATCGCCGTCTTCGTGGGCGGCATCATCCCCGACGCCGACTTCGACCGCCTGCGGGCTGCCGGCGTCACCGGCATCTTCACCCCGGGGACGCCGCTCGACGCGATCATCGAATGGGTGCGGGACAACGTCCGCCGGAAAGCGTGATTCGCTATCAGCTCGGCGCCCCGGCCGCGAAGCGTCGTGCTGCGGTCGCGTCCGGCATTGGCGCGGCGACCACGCTCGCTCCCGTGGTGCTCGCGCTCGAGCTCGTTCCCCGTCTCGGCGTGCCCCCGTCGGGCATCTTCTGGGCGCTCGCGATGGCCATCGCCGCGCTCATCGTGGCGCGCACGGCGTCGCAGTATGCCACGGCGAAGCGCAGGCTGGCGGCGCTGCGGGTGACCCTCGACGACCAGTTCATCGC
>Ga0080027_10001301_pt1 | contig 10166 bp, 11 predicted proteins | sample OrgsoiDNA2013046_FD_70962 | JGI IMG/M metagenome (GOLD analysis project Ga0080027, IMG submission 70962) | Permafrost soil microbial communities from the Arctic, to analyse light accelerated degradation of dissolved organic matter (DOM) -... | ecosystem: Environmental > Terrestrial > Soil >...
CCACGCAACGACCTTCGCGGGATCGTAATCGTAGTCGTGATTGCCGAGTATGGCGATCACTCCGTCGCGGGCGCGAAGGCCGCGGAGTGTTTCCGTCATTCGCGGCAGCGCCCAGTCGTACAGCCAGCGCGAGATCGTCCGCAAGTGCGTATGCGAGAGCGCGTAGTCGCCGAGTATGACGGTGAGATCGGGAGAGACATCATTGGCGAGGCGAACGGCGCGTGCGAGGAGTCGCGCCGGCACGATCGTTCCGCCGTAGTGCAGATCGCTCAGCACCACGATCGTGTACCCATCGAGCTCGGGTGCGAGCGCTGCGATCGGCGCATCGATACGCGTATATCGAAGTGCGATGGGCGTCAGCAGAACGACGTACGCAATCGCGGCCAACGCCATGAGCGCAGTGCTCAGTACCTCCGCGATGATCATCGCACCAGTTAGCGCGCTCGGCGACTGCGCGCGCTGCTCACAGCCCCGTCGGTACGTCGATAAAGACGGTGGGGATGCCGAACGTGCGACCGACGTGATCCGCGAGCGCACGCACGCCGAACGTCTCCGTGGCGTAGTGCCCCGCGTAGATGACGACGATTCCCATCTCGTCGGCATCGACTGCGGTCCAGTGCGGCCCTTCGCCAACGATCAACGTGTCGACGCCATGCTCGGCAGCTTCACGCAGCGTATCTGCGGATGCGCCCGCACCCGTGCAGATCGCCCAGCGCTTCGTCATCCGCGCCGCATCGCTCGGCGAGCTTCGCACGGTGCCGCCCCATCGGTGCGCGACTGCGCCCGCGCGGGCGATGAGCTCACTCGTTGCGATGTCGGCATCGCCGCGCACGCCGATGTCGATGGTCTGGTAGCGCGCAAAGCCGGCGGACGGAGTCAGACCCAGCTCGCGAGCGAGCAACACGTTGTTGCCGATCTCCGGATGGGCGTCGAGTGGCAGGTGCGACGAGTACAGCCCCATTCCCGATGCGAGTAGCGCGTGGATGCGTCGATAATACGGGCCGCGCAGAGGTTGCAGCCCAGCCCAGAAGAGGCCGTGGTGCACGAGCAGCAGATTTGCGCCGGCGTCGAGCGCGCTCCGAATCGTTCGCTCCCGCACATCGACGGCGGCCGCCACCTTTACGATCTCTGCCTGCGTTTCCACCTGTATGCCATTAATCGCCTGGGGATAATCAGGGATGCCGGCCGTGTCGAGCAGCGAGTCGAGCTCGGTCGCGATACGCGTCAATGTGATCATGCGAGGCATTCCCGAGCTGAATTTCCGCTTGTGGATAACTGTGGAGAACACGTGTAATCTGATGTGAATATCGCTGCTAACGCGTTGTACGTCAACGGCTTACTGGTTTGTGCAGAAACGGGCCGGCTGGCGAGTGCCAGCCGGCCCGTGATGCCCCCGCCTGCGAACGGCGAGAGGCGATTATCGAAGGACTGCAACCGGTGACGGGTGGATCTGCTCGTCGCTGCCGGGCTCCTTCGCGTCTGCGATACGGACGCTGCCGTTGATGCGTCCGCCCTCGATCACCGCGAGTGCGCGCGTGTTGATGTCGCCGATGATCACCGAGGTCCCCTGCACTTCCACGCGATCCGACGCATTGACGGTGCCTTGCACGCGTCCGCCGATCACGGCTTCACGCGTGTTGATGTCGCCGAGGACTTCACCTTGTCGGCCGACGAGCACCTGTCGTGCCGCGCGAATGCCTCCTTCGACGCGCCCTTCGATCTTGACGACGCCATCGGTGTCGATGTCGCCCAGGATCTTGGTGCCCGCGGCGATGATCGAGAGCGCGTTGCTGTTGGCGGGAAGATTCTTGCTATCGTCCATTCCCTTGGATTCCTTATTGAAGATCGCCATGAGCCGGTCCCTTTTTGATGACTGATGAAGCGTCGATCGCGACGCCGTGACGGCGCATCTCGAAATGCAGATGCGGCTCGAGGGTGCCTGGTGCGTCTCCGGAGAGTGCGATCACGCTGCCGGCGGCAACGTGTTGTCCCTTGGAGACACGCACCTCGCTCGCGCCGGCGTACACCGTTTCATAGCCGGAGCGGTGAGATATTCGAATGAGCTTGCCGAGTGTCGAGTCGTCCGCCACTTCGACGACTGACCCGGCGCCCGCAGCATGTATTTCGGTGCCGAGTGGTACGGCGATTTCGAGCGCCTTGGAGTCGGAGGGCAAGAGCGTTCCCGCCATGGGAAGTGGCCATTCGTCCGGGCGTACGACCACCGTGTCGACCGGAGTAGCCGCGACGACCGGAGCTGCAGTGGCGCCGACGGCTTTCACTTTCGATGTGTCGCCGACAGCGGTCATCGAGGAGTTGCCCATCATGTGTTGCACCTGTTGAAAGCGCGACGCGAGCTCGTTCAGTGATCGCTGCAGCGTGTCGACGCGAGCGACATCGTGCTGCAGCTGACTGACGCGCCGCGAAAGATATGGAACGCGCGCCGCCTGTGACGCGAGAAAAAACCAGCTCACTGCGCCAAACGCGATGAGGGAGCCGAGCACGATCGCGCCGATGCGAAAGAGCCGAACCTGGCGTTGCGTGAAGATGATCGTACGATTTGCGAGTCCACTTTCGCGCTGCACGTGAATGATCATCGCGCCAGCGTGAGGCGTGTAGATATTTCCGTATCCGCGCTCGCCGGTTTTCTCTCTGTCCTCAGCCATCAAATCCGCTCACGAGATGCAAGCACGAGATCGAGCACGCGCTCGAGGTCATCGCTCGAATAAAATGCGATTTCAATTTTGCCGCGCTCGTGATCGCCGACGGTGATGGTCACATCGGTTTGGAGATGACGGCGAAGCTCGTCCTGTAGACGCTTGAGCTCTGCGTTCAGTCCCGAAGCTCTTTCGCCGGTCTTTCGCTTGCCTCCGCGTGCGGTGGATTCCGGAGAGGCACTTCGCGCGCGCCGTTCGACGTCGCGCACGGTCAGCCCTTTCGCGACGATCTCTCGAGCGAGCTCGAGCATTTCGCGCTCGCTCGAGACTGCGAGAAGGGCGCGCGCATGGCCGACCGTGAGATGGCCGTCGCGAACCATCGTGCGAATGGAGGCCGGTAAATTCAACAGTCGCAACATGTTAGCTACTGTCGATCGATCCTTTCCCACGATCTCCGCCACCTCTTGCTGGGAGAGCGAGAAGTCGGCGATAAGTCGCTGATAGCCCTCCCCTTCCTCGATCGGGTTCAGGTCGGCGCGCTGAAGGTTCTCGACGAGCGCCATCGTGAGCAGCGCGCGGTCGTCGATGTCCTTCACGACCGCGGGAATACGCGTCCAACCGATTCTGGTAGCCGCCCTGAGGCGGCGCTCGCCCGCGATCAGTTCATAGCCATTTCCATCAGCCGCTCGGCGCACGGTCACCGCCTGGAGAAGACCGTTGCTCTTGAGGCTCGCCTCGAGCTCTGCGAGATCCTCGGGCCGAAAATTCTTGCGCGGCTGGAAGGGGTTGGGGCGGATCTCATCGATCGGAAGGGCGTGCAGTGCCTCCCCTGGCTCGCGATCGATGGCGATTGCGGCATTCGAGGCTCGAGTTGCGAGTAATGCATCGAGCCCTCGTCCGAGGCGTCGGGGCTTATCAGTGGACATGTCGGGACCCGGACGGAGAGGGTAAGTGAAACGATTTGGGGTGTGTGGTCACGGTGCAACCGGCGGCTGATCCGCCTGCGCCGGCGACGACACGAGGTCCGGGGCCGAGTGCCGCTGAACGATCTCTCGAGCTACGCTGAGATAGGCTTGCGCGCCAACCGAAGCAATGTCGTAGAGCACAATTGGTTTCCCGAAGCTCGGTGCTTCGGCGAGGCGAACGTTACGTGGGACAATTGTGTCGAACACCTTGGGCCCGAAGTATTCGCGAGCGTCGGCGACGACTTGGCGCGAGAGGTTGAGGCGCGCGTCGTACATGGTGAGGAGGACGCCTTCGAGGGCGAGATCCTGGTTTACGGACTGCTGGACGCGGTTAACTGTGTTCAGGAGCTGCGAGAGTCCTTCGAGTGCGTAGTACTCGCATTGCACCGGGATGAGCACGGTGTCGGCGGCGGCGAGCATGTTGATGGTGAGTAAGCCGAGTGATGGGGGGCAGTCGATGAGGATGTAGTCGTAGCGATCGCGGACGGGGCGAATGGCGTCGCGCATGGCGAGTTCGCGGTAGGGCCGATCGATCAACTCGATTTCTGCTCCGGCGAGATCCGGCGTCGTGGGGGCGACGTCCAGGTGGGCGAATTGGATGGCGCGGAGGATGACTTCATCGAGGGAGCGCTGGCCGATGAGTGCATCGTAGACGGTACCTCTGAGTTTTTCGCCTTCGAGGCCGATGCCGCTGGTCGCGTTGCCTTGGGGATCGCCGTCGATGAGGAGGGTGCGTTGTTCGGCGAGAGCGAGGCTGGCCGCGAGGTTGACTGCGGTCGTGGTCTTTCCGACACCGCCCTTCTGGTTTGCGATTGCGATGACTCGGGCCACGCACCACTCGGGGTCTGTGTGAAGTGAGGAATATAGACCGCTCGGAGCGGCAGGGCTATTAGCTGTTTCACGTGAAACAGGCTAAACCCGAAGATAGTAACCGTCTAATTGTGGATAATTTCTCCGACACGCCCAAAGCACGGATTCTTTCACTAAAAGCCGTGATCGTCAGCAGCTGGCAATCATTTAGAGACAGTAATGAATCTCCATCGAGCCATAACTACGGCACCTATGCTCTGTTCACCGGCGCTAATCGGTGTCGCCATCGCCGCCTTCGCGTACCCCATTACCCTCGGCGCCGGGCCTTCACCCGTCTCTCCCGTACTCAACTCGATCAACTCACCCAGCTGGCCCCCTGCCGCCTGCGCAAGCACCGTCGCATCCGAAACCGCCTGTCGATACGCATCCGCAAGTGCCACACGCCGCAGCGAGTCCGGCGCCGATGAGTGAAAATCCAGCGAGCTGACGTCATTCGCTCCTTTCGCAATCGCCGCATCAATCAGCGCGCCGACCTGATCCACCTTCTTCACCTCGACTCGCACCGTATTCGTCGCCACATACCCGGTCACCTTCGGCGCCTTATCACCCGCCTGCGGGTCGTAGACCTGCTCCGCATTCAGACTGTAGTTCACCGTCGAGATCTGATCTGCCGCAACTCCCTGCGCGCGAATGGCATCGATCACCGCGCGCTGTTTGATCGCATTGTCGGCACTCGCCTTCGCGGCAGTCACGGCGCGCGTCTGGACGCCCACCGAGATCGTCGCGCGATCGGGGATGTATCTCGCCTCCCCCGTCGCACTCGTCCCGATCACCGACGGCGGTCGCATCGGCCCAGGCCCGGGCATGTTTCCCACCGGCTGTTGCGCGGCGAGCGAGAGTGCGAAAAGGGCGTTGGCGATCAATGAGCGATGCATGAATACCTCCGGTGATTTCCGAATTCGACCCGCCACATCGGGCAGTGAGGTCGCCGAGTCGCAATTAGTGTTGTTTAGATACTAATTGATTGGCGTGCAGCAGGTGCAAGATACACCGGAAGGACTCCGCTACGATGTTTCCTGGCGGGGGGGAAAGGCCCGTCCACGAAACAAAAGCGCGACGATGTCGCGCCAGACTGGCGCTCGCGTTCGCCAATAGGAGCCGAGCTCGAAGTCCGCCTCATCCGGACTGAAGCGCGCGTGACCCGACCAGGGATAGATGGTCAGCTCACCGATCCAGATGCGATCACCGCAGTCGTAGATATCGACGCGAACATGATCCAACCCTTGGCCAAGGTGCTCGGCGAGGGCAATCATGTCGTGCAGGCGGATCGGCTTTGGGAAGGCGCGATCGATCGTCCGCGTGAAGTGCCAGTTCAGGCGCGTCCAATCCGGCGTGTGGAACGCGCCGTTGCGAATCTGCCCATCATCCACGAACACCGTGTTGATGACGGCCACTTTCCCGTCGAAAACGAAAAAACGAAGCTCGTCAGGTCTGGCGCCATCTGTCGTGGTAACCGTTTGCTCGATCAACAGGCGAGGCGGTACGGGGTCGTAGCCGGGCTCGTCGTGTGCCTCGCTACGGTTGGTCGTGAGCCAGCTTTCCGCCAGCGCCCGGATCGCGGTCGTATCAGGGATCTCGTCGCGCGCGACCATGATCACCTGGCCGCTCCCATGCGCACTCTTGAGGAAAAAAGGCGGCGCGACGCGATCGAAGGGGATCTCCGCCGGCGTGCCTGACCAGAGCAGCGGAATGAGATGTTCGTGCCCGACTCGCTCGGCGATGAATTCGCGGACCGCGATCTTATCGCAGAGGATCGGGAACGCCGGATTGAAATCAAAAATCTTGCGCCACTGCATCTTCTCGGTGTAGCGACGCGGCGTGAGAAGACGTGGTGGTCTGCCGTGCACCCTCGCATAGCGGCGGCGCACGCGCAAAGCGCTGGCGATCAGTGAGCGCAAGGAACGCCTCCATGATTTGCGAATTCGACTCGTCACGATGACGAGCCACGCCGTCGCATCGAAATTAGTGGTGTTTCGCTACTAATTGTAGACGCGCCGTGCAAGGAACACAGAACGCATCTGCTACAGCACGCCGTCAGCCGACGCGAGACGTCTTCGCTCGATTTCCAACACGAGATTCTGCAAATCGTTCGGGCTCACACCGGGAACGCGTGACGCCTGCGCCAGCGTCCGCGGTCGGAGCGCGCCAAGCTTCTGTCGAGCCTCCGTCGAAAGCGAGCGCAACTCGTCGTATGGCAGCGCCGGCGGCAGCGGAAAATCTCCCATGCGCTTCATCTTCTCTGCCTGCACCCGCTCCCGCGCAAAATATCCCGCGTACTTGAGCTCGAGCTCCGCAGTGATCAGCGCATCGCGGTCGATTTCCGCACCTACACCCATCGCACCGAAGAGCGCGGCCAGCGACACATTCTGCCGTTTCGCGATCTCCGCAACGCGCATCGCGTGCGGCAGCTGGGCACTCCCCGCGACTTCGAGCAGCAGCGCGACCTGCTCGGGTCGCACGCTCGTGGACTCCGCGAGCGAGGTGGCCTCGGCTTCCATCGCGAATCGGCGCGCAACGATGCACTGCTCGCGCTCGGTGAGCATCCCAAGCTCGATCGCCATCGGCGCGAGACGTCGCAATGCATTGTCCTGACGCACCGTGAGGCGAAACTCCGAGCGCGATGTGAACAGCCGATACGGTTCGTCGACACCCCGTGTCACGAGGTCGTCGACGAGCACACCGATGTACGAGCGCTCCCTCCCGAAAATCGCTGGCGCCTCGCCGCGCACCGCCAGCGCCGCGTTCATCCCCGCGACCACACCCTGGCCCGCCGCCTCCTCGTAGCCTGTGGTGCCATTGATCTGCCCCGCGAAATACAATCCGCCCAGCGCCTTTACCTGCAGCGACGCGTCGAGCTGCGTCGGCGGGAAGTAGTCGTACTCGATCGCGTATCCGGCGCGCGTCATTCGCACCTGCTCGAGCCCGGGAATCGAATGCAGCATCGCGAGCTGTACGTCGGCCGGCAACGACGTCGACAGGCCGTTCACGTACAACTCGCTCGTGTCGTGTCCCTCCGGCTCCAGAAAGAGCTGATGCCGCTCGACATCCGGGAAGCGCACGATCTTGTCCTCGACGCTCGGACAATACCTCGGCCCGCGTGATGCGATGGCACCGCCATACATTGCCGACTTGCCAATGTTCTCGCTGACGATGCGCTTCGTATTTTCGCCAGCAAACGTGATCCAGCACGGGAGTTGTGGCGGATGCCGAGTGACTCCGCCATTTGCTCGCGGCGTATCCCAGAAATGCGACCAGGAGAAATCGAACTGATCGATCTCGCTCTCCTGCCGCTCGAGCTTCGAGTAGTCCACCGAGCGACCATCAATACGCGGTGGCGTGCCGGTCTTGAATCGCGCGGAGACGAGCCCTAACGCATCGAGCTGCTCCGCGAGCTGAATCGCGGGCGGATCTCCCGCTCGCCCCCCGGCGATTCGGGTGTCTGTTCCGATATGCAGGCGTCCGCGGAGAAAAGTGCCAGCGGTGATCACCACCGCGGACGCGCTGAACCGCCGTCCTTCGAGCGTCTCGATGCCGGTGACATGACCGCTCGCGTCATCGATCAGAAGGCGAGCAACGGTTCCCTGAATCGTGTGGAGCATCGGCTGCTCCTCGATCAGCGTGCGAACCGCGCGACGATACATGCCGCGGTCACACTGCGCTCGCGGCGCCCACACCGCGGGCCCCTTGCCGCGATTGAGCATGCGAAACTGCAGCGTTGCGAGATCCGTCGCGCGCGACATGATGCCACCGAGGGCGTCGACTTCGCGCGCGACGGTACCCTTGGCGACGCCGCCAATCGCCGGATTGCAGGACATCTGGCCGATTGTCTCGAGTGCGCTCGTCACGAGGCCGACGCGCGCGCCAAGTCGCGCCGCGGCAACGGCTGCCTCGGTTCCGGCGTGACCGGCGCCGACGACAATGACGTCAAGCTCGAGCTCGATGGGCAGCGAAGTCATCGGTCAAAGATACGATGAATGGACAAGAGAGGGACGAGCGCGCACACTTGTCGAATGCCACTCGAAATACACTCCGACGCGCCGACGATGCTCGTGCGAAAGACGGCGTTCGAACGCATTGGTCTACCCCGTTCGCACTTCGATGCGCGGTACAACCTGACTCCCGACGAATTTCGTGTCGAGGGCGAGATGATCGCGATCGGCCCACTGTACGCTGAGGAGGCGCTCGGCGCGCTCACCAGTGAGCTCGAATCGCTGGGGTTGGTCTATTTCGAGGATTTCGCGGAGTTGAGCGGAAACTGGCCGCCATGGCTCACGATTTTCGCGCGAGGAATCTGAACCTCGGCTACCGGCGGTGAGTTCGTTCCCGCTTGGGGAGTACGGCGGTCGATTCGGTGAGATGTCCGTGGCGCAGGAGACCCCGCCACCCGCAGTCATAGCACCAGCTCGTCCGAAACCATGGCATCAGCAGATTCCAGCCGCGGGATTTCACGCGTAAGGTGGGCGTGTCGCACTCCGGACAGCGATCGCTATTCGGTAGCACCGCGTGAAAGAACATCGTCGCGAAGACAATGCGCGCGATGAAGATCGCGCTGAAGATGATGATGAAGAGAAGGCCTTCGGACATACGTCACCTCGCGACGCTGCGGCGCATAACTCTCTCATCGGCCGCGCGCCGGCGGCAGCGAGACTCAGCTGAGCTTCTCCAGCTCACGCTCGATATTGCTCCAAAGCTCGACGTACGCAATACCACCTTCGATCCGCTCGATCACGACTTCGGTGCCCGCGGCGATCATAACTCCTTCCAGGCCAATGGCCGGAACGGTTCGCTTCGCGCCATCGTGCTCGAAAAAAATCTCTCCGGCCTGATTGGCAGCTATGGACTGCGAAACTCGGGCCGGATGCCCCTGCAAGGCGAAGCGAGGATCCTCGATGTGAAGTGCCGCGCTCGGCACCGCCCAGCCGGCAATGAGCGCCACCATCAGCGAGGCAGCCGCCAGGGCGGACGCCCCCGCGATGGCGAGCATCGCCGCCACGCCCAGCGACGAGTATTTCGCGAGCGGATAGCCGACGATCCCGAAGAGCGCGGCAGCGGCCCCGGCGGTTGGCAGGTTCAGATATTTCACCCACGCGCCGTGTCGCTGCTTGCGGTCGATACCGCCGAGCATCGCAACGACTCCGACCAGAAGTCCGGCAACGAGGAAAAGCGCGAAGAACAGGGTCATGAATCTGCTTGGTCCGGGAGTAAGGCTCGATCCCGATGGCGAACCACACAAGGTGCGTCTGCCAGCGGCCCGTGCGCAACGGTCAGGTGATGGGAAGATCGAAGCGGAGCTCGTGTGGGACCTGGAAGGTGAAGTGCCACCATTCCTGATCGTAGTTCGTGAATCCCTCGGCGCTCATGGCGGCATTGAGGCGCGCACGATTGGCCGCAGCGAGGCCGGTCGCGGTCGCCGTATGTGCATCCGCGGAAAAGGTGTCGAACGGCGTCCCCATCTCGAGCGGCTCGCCGGTGGCCCGGTCCGCCAGCGTGAGGTCTATGGCAAGGCCGAGATTGTGGCGGCTTCGGCTGGCGATGTATCCGTCACGCAGGAGATCCTCGCGATGCGTGCGCTCCGTCCAGGCTACCATCGCGAGCGTCGCACGTACTGGCCGATAGCCGTCAAAAATACGCAGTGTGAGCCCCGCGGGCGCGAGACGCCGCTCCACCCGCACGAGCG
>Ga0080027_10001303_pt1 | contig 10164 bp, 8 predicted proteins | sample OrgsoiDNA2013046_FD_70962 | JGI IMG/M metagenome (GOLD analysis project Ga0080027, IMG submission 70962) | Permafrost soil microbial communities from the Arctic, to analyse light accelerated degradation of dissolved organic matter (DOM) -... | ecosystem: Environmental > Terrestrial > Soil >...
GCCGCTCGGCACCACGTCGCGGACACCATCGACGTCGAATATGGCTTCGCCGAACCCGAACCCGAACCCGAACCCGAGGCACCAGCTCCGCCCGGCGGGCGACCCTGATGCGCGATGCCCGCGGGTCACTCCCTAGCCTCGCGGTTCCGTATCGCGAGGGTGCGGTGAGTCCCCTTCGCGTCGCCGAGGCGGCGCGCGACACCTGGCGAACCTTGTGGCTGTTCGACCGGACCATCGGCGGCAGCGATGCCGCACGGACGTTTCTGAATCGCTTCGGCACGGTGGTCGACATCACCGGGTTGGCGGCTGCAGAAGCCGCAGCCAAACTCGCGGAGCACGAGCCACGCGGTATCACCGCGTTCGCCGACGACGACATCATGCGAGTGGCGCAGATCGCGCAGGTGCTGGAGCTGTCGTACCACTCTGTCGAGGCGGCCGAGCGCCTGACGAACAAAGTTGCGCAGCGGCAGGCACTGCAAATGGCCGGTCTTCCGGTGCCCGGGTTCTGGTCGGTGCCTGCGCGACAGGGCGCGCAGGAGCTCGATGCGCTCGTCGGGGAGGTGGGCTACCCGGTCATCGTGAAGCCCCAGCGCGGCGCCGGTAGTCGCGACACCGTCCGCGCAGGCGACGCCGATGCCCTGCGCGCAGCGCTCGATGGCGTCGACGAGCCATGGATAGTCGAAGAGATCTTGCACGATGGCTGGCCGCGCGCCGACCGCTTTGTTGGCGACTATGTCTCCGTCGAATCGGTGGTGTCCCGCGGCCGTGCGAGCCATGCCGCGGTGTCCGGCAAGACCGCGCTTGCCGATCCCTTTCGGGAGACCGGCAGCTTCATCCCCGCTGACCTGTCCGCGGAGATCTGTAGTGAGGTGCTCGACGTCGCCACGAGGGCGATCGCGGCGATGGGCATTACCGTCGGGATGGTGCACACCGAGATCAAGTTGACGCCGGACGGCCCGCGGGTCATCGAGGTCAACGGGCGGCTCGCCGGCGGTGGGATCCCCGATACCTTCGCGCTCGCCTCTGGGCAATCCGCCCACCGCCTCGTCGGCCGGCTCGCGCTTGGCGCCGACGTGCAGTTCGCGTCGCCGCTGCCCTCCCAGTGCGTCGCGTACCTCTGGGAGATGCAGCCACCGATGACGGCGCGCCGGCTGACCAGACTCGACAACCTTGACGAGGCACGCCAGCTGCCCGGCGTCCACGAGATTCGGCTGAACCGGCACGTCGGTGACGAACTCGATTGGCGAGCGGGCACCGACGGCGCTCTCTTTGTCCTTGTCGGTGTCGCCGACGACCACGCGGCGATGATCGACACGATTCAGCTCGTCGACCGCACCGTCGAGGTCGAGTACGACAGTGCCTGACTACAGCTGGTGCGGCTGCGCCGGTTGCGCCGACTCGGTCGCTGCCTGCTTGATCGCGTCGATGGTCTTGAATGTCGAGCGCCGCATCAGGTGCTCCTGAAACTGGGTGCCAGTGGCGTCCTCGATGGCGATCATCACGTTGATCGTGGCGTGCGACGTCAACCCGACGAGGTAGAGGTCGTCGTCGACGCCGAGCGAACTGACGTCGACCGCCAGATTGCCGTGGTGCGTAAGCGCGTCTCGGACCAGCATGTCGAGAGTCGTGTCCCCCTCCGATGGCATGCTCAGGTTCCCTTCCTGGCGGCGAATCGACCGTCGTAGCGGCAGCCGATTGGCTACCTTACGGGTTCGTGAAAATGGTGAAACGCCGTCGGCGCCCGGTCAGACTCAACTACAGTGGGGCGCAGACCGCAAGCGTTTGCCTACGCGCCGATGGGGCCTTCGGGCCTGCTTTCGGGGGAGAGTGAAGCGACGTGTCAGGCACGCCAACCTGGTTCGGCAGTGCCAGTCACCCATTGCTCGGCTGGATTCATCAACCCCCCTCCGCGAAGGTTCGGGGTGCCGTCGTGATCTGCCCCCCGTTCGGCATGGAGTTCGCGTCGACCTACGCCACACTTCGCGTGCTCGCGGATCGCCTCGCCCAAGAAGGTCTGCTGGCTATGCGATTCGACTATGCGGGTACGGGTGATTCGGCGGGAGATTATCGCGAACCGGGACAGCTCGATCGGTGGCTCGACAGTGTTGCCGAGGCAGTCGCCTACGTGCGGGCCGCCGGCGCGCCCACCGTGTCCATTGTGGGGTTGCGCATGGGAGCGCTCCTTGCGGTGCACGCGCTTCCTCGTTGTGGTCCTGTCTCGCAGCTGGTGTTGTGGGATCCGTGCGTGTCCGGGAACGCCTACCTGCGTGAGCAATCGAGCCTTTACCGGTTGAAGGTTGGCCCTGGGGAGCCCGAAACGCCCGATGCGCTCACGCCGGGAATGGTCTTCAGTCCTGACACGGTCACAGATCTTCGTGCGCTCGATCTGACCGATGCGGAGATTTCCCGGGCCCAGGTGACAACGACGCTCTTAATGCCGCGCCCGCAGCGCGCCCGAGACGCCGCGATTGTCGCCATAGCCGGGCGCCCGGATGTCGAGGTGGTCGAGGCCGCTGAGCAGGTGGGCCTTATCGATGTCCCCAGCCAAGATGCCGCCGTGCCGCACGCGACCGTCGCTGCCATCACCGACTATCTGGCGCAGGCGGCAACATCGGCGGTTACCTTCACCGAGTGCAAGCTGTCCGATGAGGCGGTCGTGGCCGTGACGCCCGAGGGGCAGTCGATCGTCGAACGCTTTGATCGGGTCGGCCCGCGCGGGCTCTTCGCGATCACCACGGTGACGGACGACCTCGCCGGCCCGACGATCGTCTGCGTCAGCCAGGCCAACGCGCATCGCGTTGGCCCGGCCCGGCTGTGGCCCGAGATGGCGAGAGCGGCGGCGGCCCGCGGCATCCGCACCGTGCGCTACGACCGTCGCAGCGTCGGTGGTTCTCCGGCCGATGATGAGGCCGTCCGTCGTTTTACTCGTGGCACCGGGCGGGCGGACGCCGCGGACGGCGCCACGCTGTCCGCGTATAGCGACGAGGCCGTCGAGGACCTCGCCGACGTTGTGACCGCGACCGGCCCCGACCCGTCGATGCTGGCTTTGGTCGGGGTCTGCTCCGGCGCGTGGGTGGCGACGGTGGCCGCCGCCGCCGACGTGCGCCCGCACTCGGTATACCTGGTCAATCTTGGGGTATGGCGCCGTCGGCCACCGCCAGGAGCCATGCTTCAGCTCCCGGCTGGGCAGCTCCCGGCAGAGCAGACCGCGGCTGACGAACAGGCTCCGCCGGCGTTGGGCGTTCTGCGGAATCGCGTCAGGCGCTTGGTGCCCTACGCTCTCCGGCTCTCGCGGGGCCGGTTCGGCAGCGCACAAGTGCCTGAGCTACTTTTGGCGCCGGTAGTCAAAAGGGGAACGGCAGTCACTCTGTTGTTCGCCCCGTGGGACGCCGCGAATTTTGAGCAGGTGTGGGGATTGCCCGCAGTACCCCGGTTGAAGCGTCGCGGCGCACTGTCCCTCGTCGTCGACCCTCTGATCGAACACAGCTTGGTCTCGCGGGCTGGTCGCGACCTCGTGGGGCGACGCGTTGTCGACGAAGTCGCGGCACTCGCCGGGCGCTAGCGAACGACACCTCCTAGCCCGAGATTTCGATCTGGGCACACCTCTGCGTACTGGAGAAGGATCTGATGCCCGATCAAGTCGACGACGAGCCGCTCGACGTGTCGGTGGTGATTCCGGCGTACAACCGTGAGTCGATCATCGGCCGCGCTGTGCTGTCTGCGTTGACCCAGCAGCCGCGACGCGCCGCCGAAGTGATCGTCGTCGACGATGGCTCGACCGACGGCACGGCCGACGTCGCCGAGCGCCTCGGCGCCCGGGTGATCCGACAGGAGAACAAGGGCGAGGGCGGTGCGCGCAACACCGGTGTGGAGGCGGCGACGTCAACCTGGCTCGCTTTTCTCGACTCGGACGACGAGTGGTTGCCGCAGCATCTCGCGGTCTTGCAACGCCATCTCGACGGCAAGGTGCTTGTCGGCTCGGCGGCCCGGTGTGTGCCGTCAGGGCGACTCGCCGGGATCGCGGGGCAGCCGCGACCGCTGACCCCCGCATCGATCATGTGGCCGCAGAGTCCGCTGGTGCCGAGCGCCACGATGGTGCGCCGCGACATCGCGCTCGAGGTCGGAGGGTTCCGATCGTTGCCGACCGCCGCCGACCTCGACTTCTTCATCCGGGTACTCGAACGCGGTGAAGGTGTCGTGCTGCCCGACGTCACGGCGATTTACTTCGAACACGGCACCCAAATTTCGGTCGACAACGATGGGTTGAAGCGCGGTCGCACCCAGGTCTTGCGCGACTACGCAGACCGCCCGTGGTTTCCGGCGGGTGTGCTCGACGACGTCGATGTCAGCGATCGCTGGGATGAGTTCCGGCGCGCACAGCGTGCACACGAATGGGGTAAGGCGGCCGCAGATGTCGGCGGACTCATGCGGCCGCGCGCCGTCGCGGCATTGGTTGCCGTGTGGCGCTTTAGGTATGACGCGCGTCGGCGCTGAGGCCAGGCGCGGTTTCGACGCTACTGAGTGGGCGGGTCAGGAAAGGGATGAGGGCGATTCCGCTCATGAGCCACACCAAGAGGTTCGGCAACGGATAAGGCACTGGACTCAAGTTGATGGCGACCAGCCAACAACACGTTCCGCCCATGCTGACGATCGCCCAACCGGCCAGGTCTCCAGGTGGGCGCCTGCGGAAGAAGACCAGGCACGGCCCGGCGAGCACGGAGAAGACCCACAGGGCAGCCGCTGGAAGGCCGAGTTCCGCGGCGCGACCCAAGGCCACGTTGTGTACTTCGATATTGATATTGGTGATCGGGTAGCCGTGCGCCTGTCGGACCCACTGTTCGCTCACGTCAACGAAGCGCACCCAACCAACGCCGGTCAGTGGGTGCCGCTCGATGATGCGGAGCGCGGCGGTGTCGGTGTTTTCCCGATCCCACACCGACCGCGTCGCCCCTGCTTGGCTACTCGCGTCGCTTCGCACCGTCGGGGCCACCGCCAGGACCACGCCGATCACCAGCCCGAAGCAGATCGCGAGTGGGAGCAGAAACTTTCGCAATGCGGGCGTCAGCAGGCACACGACAGCGACTCCGAGCGCAGATCCGATCCACACCGATCGGGTCAGTGTCAGCAGCACCCCGATGGAGCATGCGCCCACGGTCAGGACTGATACCTGTTTCCACCGACCCGGAAGCCGGGTCGCCGCGAAGGCCGCTGCGAAAGCGCATTGGACCATGGCCAGCCCGTCGGCCTCCGACTCGGTGAACGGCCCACGGGCCCGGCCGAACTGGATGCCGACGTTCGGATCCATGATGAATCGCGGATACACGAGAGCGTGCGGTCCGATGACCTCGAAGATTGCGGTCAGCCCGAGGTAGAGGCCGATCACGACCAGCACGCGAAGCAACAAATCGCGCCGGACCGCGGTGCGGAACACGATGGGCGCCAGCACGAACATCAAGAGCGGAATCGTCAGCCGATCGAGCCAGGCATAGAAGCCGGTCTTGTCGAAGGTGCCGTTGGCGAACGCGGAACCGGCCGCGATGAATGCCACCGCGACGCCGGCGACATGTACGGGCCGCAGACGAAGCTTCTGCTGCCGGAGTGCCACCGGGTCGAGCAGCATCAAGACGACGCCGAGCCCAAACAGCAGCCGGTCTGGTCCGATCGGAAAACCGAGCAGTTTGGAGTTGCCGGCGAACATGTTCCAGAACACCTGGCCGACGAAACAGAGCACGTAGACCGGCAGGTCTTGATTCCACAGCTTGAGGCTGCTCGTCGGCGGCGTGCGGATGGGACCCGAAGCGGTACTTCTCGCCGTGCGGTCGATGGCGACGTCGATTGTGCTTGTCACCTGCGTGTCACCGGCCGAGGGTCTCGCCGCTCCGGTCACCACTCCCGGCGCTGGGCGTCAGGCTCGCAGAGTCCTTCGGTGATACCGGACGCGCGAACGGCGACGGGGTTCGCGGCGGGTTTTCGCGGGTCGGCCAGTTCTTTTCCTTCGGCGCTTCTCCAGGTGCGCCCTTGGGGAGGATGTCCACGGAGCTTCCGTTGAGCGAGTCCTTGCCGCTGAGCTTGTCGCTCATGGTGACCAATGGCGGGTCACCCTCGGCCCTGTCCTTGTCCTTCTTCTTCTCTTTCTTTTCCATCGTCTTGGTGGAGTTGCGTCGGCGTTTGGCTAGCCGGGCGCGGACAGTGGCGGCGACGAGAGCGATCGCACCTCCACCCGCAAGACCGACGAGACCGAACAGCTCCTCGTTCTTCGTCGTGTTGTTCAAGATGATCGCTGCGGGCTGCACCACGTTGAGATTGCTCGAGGGTGTGTCTGACGTGGCGACCGACTGATAGCGGCTGGCAAGGGCGGTCTGCTGCAATTGAAGTGAGGCGAGCTTCGTCGAAGCGGCCACCTCGACTGCCTGCGCAGCGTTGAGCTGAGTGGCAGTAGTTGTTGTCGTCGACGTCAGTTTTGCGACGAGTTGCTGGGCATTTTGCACGTCTTGATTCGCTTGGGCGACGGTGGCGCTGAGTGTGTTGTACTGCGCAAGCAGGGCCGCCGCAGTTTGGTCGTTGGTCTGGGCGTTCGTGGCAGCGATCAACGCGGCGCCGACCGCTGTCGCCGCCGTCATGGCAAGTGGCCCATTGGCGGCCTGTGCCTCAATACTCACGACGCTGGAGTTCGGGACAGGGGACGCCGAGAGGCTGACGATCTCACCAACGCGCGAACCGAGCGCCACCTTCAGCGCGGGGCCGTCCTGCGCCAGACTGACGTAGCGGGCGTAGTCGGCCGCCAACTCCTGTGCAGCGAGGGCGAAGCCGGGGATCGCGTAGGAGGAAAGGCCTTGACCGCCGACGGCAAGTCGCACTTCGGCGGTGTAGATAGGCGCGCGAGCGCTGCCGACCGCGATGCCAGCCATGAGGCCGAGAAACGCAAGCGCAAAGGACATTGGCCAATATCGGCCGAACGCCCGCAGGGGCGGAATGTCTGCGGGCGCAGTGTCGAGGTCGGTCACGCGGAAATCTCCCCTCGCCTTCAGTCCGAGCGTAACCCAGCCCCTAGTCGCTGGTCTCCCAGATGGAGAAATCCGCAACGTCATGGGTTCGAGCGCTTTCGGCTCGAGAGCGCGCCAAGACTCGAATCGGCAGGTGCTGCGACCTGCCTTAGCCGTGCGGTCGAACTTCCGCGTTCGGCGGTCGGGGTGTCCCACCCTTAACTACACTGAGTTACTCCGCACGCAGGTTCGGCTAGAGGCCTTGGGGGTGTGACGTGATTCTTGGGGAGTCCGCCCAACGGCCCGCTCGGGTTACCTGCGCGATCGATGGTGTCGACTTCGACGCGCTCGACGAGACCGAAGCGATCAGCCACGTACTCCGTGAGCTGGCGGCCGGCCGAGGTGGCTTCGTGATCACCCCGAACGTCGACATTCTGCGCCAGCTACGAGCCCCCGCCAACCGTGACTTAGCGCTGGCAGCGGATCTTGTTCTGGCTGACGGCATGCCGGTGGTGTGGGCGAGTCGGTTGTTGCGGCGTCCGCTGCAAGCACGCGTGGCAGGCTCGTCGCTGATCTTTACGCTCTCCCATGCCGCTGCCGATCGAGGCTTTGCGATCTACCTGCTCGGGGGCGCTGAGGGCGCGGCCGAGCGGGCGGCCGGTCGGCTGTCCGGCGACGGCATCCAGGTCGCTGGGTGGCATTGCCCGCCATTCGGATTCGAGCACGACGCCGGCGAACTCGAGATCATCACCCGGGCGCTGTCCGCAGCTCGACCCGACATCGTTTACGTCGGGCTGGGATTCCCCAAGCAGGAGCGGCTGATCCTTCAGTTGCGCGACGCCTTTCCGGCCGTTTGGTTCATCGGCTGCGGCGGGAGCATCGCTTTCGCAGCCGGCGACATCGACCGGGCGCCGTCGCGCCTGCAGAAGGTCGGCCTCGAGTGGGTGCACCGACTGGCGATGGAGCCCCGGCGGCTGGCTCGCCGCTACCTGGTCGACGATCTTCCGTACGCCGTCGGGTTGCTCGTTCGGGCCGGCATCGGTGGCTTCCGACGGTCGTGACGCACGCCTGACTTCCGGTGCCTTCAGCGGGTCGAGTTGTCCCGCTGCCATTGGCGGGCGGCCCGGCGCTTCGACTTCAATCGCGAGATTACCGTCACGCCGACGTAGACCGCGGCCGCCGGCACGATCCGAGGTTCCGTGCGGATCAGATTGAGCAGCGCCGAGACCGTCGTTGCGGTGCTCGACCCGTGGGTGCTTTCCGACACTTTCGCGAGTTCGCGGTTGCCGTAGGCCGTACGGGTGCGGATGGCGACCAGGCTGCGCAGCGTCTTCGGCGTTTGGACGTCGACGAAATGGGACCCGAGAATGATGCGCTCGGAAATCGTGAACAGCCGTTGGACGAATAAGTCGTCAGCTGTCACGGTAGGGAATTCGTCGAATCTGGCGCGACCGGCGGCGGAGAGCGCGTACACGCCGTGGCCGATCAAGGCGTTGTCGATATAGGGCAGCTTTTCGTAGACATGATGAAAGGCGCGGACCGCCCACGGCCGCCCCTCGACGATGAAACGAACAGTTGGGGACGCCACCCGCGCGTCGGGGACCGCAAGGACGTGCGCGAGCGCCCGCAACGTGTCGGCGCCCAAGATCACATCGGCGTCGACGTAGATCCGCGGGAAGGCGCTAGCGCCCTTGTCGCCGGCATTGAGGGCGGCCGATTTCGAGGCCACGGCGACATCGAGCGTCGTGACTCCGGACACTGACCTGGCGAGTTCCGCCGTCCGATCCGTGCAGCCGTTCGGGACGACGACGACCTGCGCCTCGCCGTCGCGGAGGTCGGGCACGAAGGCCTGGAGAAGGCGCATGATCACCGCCTCCTCGTTGTGGGCAGGGATGACCACCGAGAACGTCGGGGCGGGGCTGGGGGTGTCGTCGTCCGTCACGCAGCGATTATGGCGGAGGCCGGGCACCGGGAGGGGTTCCCTGGAAGTCGCGCTAGGGTGTCCGGACTGTGTGAGAACCCGTACTGCCCATCATTCGATCGCTTGTTCGATGACAGGTCTTTGTCCCGGCGCTCAAGTAGGCGCTGTTGGAAGTCGAGGATCGCGCCAGGGTCCCCGGCCCCACGAAGGGAAGCTGATGTCGAAGCACCGAGCGCTCTCGACGCCTGGGCTTCGCGGCTCCGATCCGCCGGTCACACCACGCCCGACCACGCACCGGGCGCACGGCACACCGACAACGGTCGTCACCCTTGGCCGACTCGTGATCGCGGGTCTGGTGCTCGCCGTGGCTTTCCCCGCTATCGGAAGCGCGGGTAGCGGCACCGGCCATCCGAGCCGGCACACCGCCGCGGCCAACGCGGGCGGCCCACCCCTTTCGCCGCAACGCCCCGAGGACTCCGAGCGACCCGCCGACCGGGCCAGCCGGCCTTCACCGGCTGAGGCTTTGACGAGCGCGGCGGAGGCCCTGACGTCGGCGCCGGCGCTCAGTTCGCCTTTGCTCGTCCCGGTCCTCGGCGGCGCGGTCGGAGTCCTCAATACGCCGCTGCTCGGCTCGGTTTTCGCCGGCGCGGTGGGGATCGTCGGGCTCGCCCCGACGGCGACCGCGCCTGCCGGTGCGGCGACCCAAGCAGCTGCCGCGCAACCGGTTGCCGCGCAAGTAGCTGCCGCCCTGCCGAAAGCAGCTGTGGGGCCGAAAGCTGCTGCTGCGCCGAAGAAGGCGGTAGCCCCGGCGGCGGCGCCGTACGTTGCCGGCCCGGCCGGCTACCCGTTCGGGTCGTCGAGTGTCTGGCGAAAGTTGTTGGGCTCGGCTGCGGTGGCGAGTAACTCATCGACGTTGGTCGCGACCCTCACGAACTCCGTCACGAGCCTCTACAACGGTGTCGCGGCGTTCAACGTCGACAGTTACAACACGACCTTCTACAGCGTGGCCGCGTCGACCCCCAGAACCGACGTGCAGTTCACCGACTGCCAAGGCAAGGGGTCGGAGCCGCCCGGCCTCGCGGAGCAGTTCGCCCAGGTCCCGATCCCGTCGAACGCCGTCCCCGCTGACGGGACCGATGCCGAACTGACGATCTACTCCGCAAGCTCCAATCAGCTGTGGGAGTTCTGGCAGGCAAGCCAGGATTCCAGCGGGTGGCACGCGTGCTGGGGTGGCCGTATCGACCACGTGTCGAGTAGCCC
>Ga0080027_10001304_pt1 | contig 10157 bp, 14 predicted proteins | sample OrgsoiDNA2013046_FD_70962 | JGI IMG/M metagenome (GOLD analysis project Ga0080027, IMG submission 70962) | Permafrost soil microbial communities from the Arctic, to analyse light accelerated degradation of dissolved organic matter (DOM) -... | ecosystem: Environmental > Terrestrial > Soil >...
CTGGGCTTCGAGGGCGGGCAGATGCCGATGCAGCGTCGCTTTCCCAAGAAGGGCTTCAAGAATCCTTTCCGCCAGGCGCCCTTCGCGGTCAACGTTTCGGATCTGGAGGCACGCTTCGCGGACGGCGTGGTCGATCTGGCCACGCTACACGGGGCCGGTCTGGTCCCGCGCAGCCAGCGCGCGGTCAAGGTTCTGGCCGACGGCGAGCTGACCAAGAAGCTCATCGTGCGGGCCACGGCGTTCTCGGCGGCCGCCAAGGAGAAGATCGAGCGAGCCGGCGGCACGGCCGAGGTCGTCGCGGACACGGCCGAGGTCGTGACGGAGTAACCATGGCATCTGGCCTGGGAAATATCGGCAAGATCCCCGAGCTGCGTAAGCGCATTTTTTACACCATCGCGCTGCTCGCGGTTTACCGGATCGGCGCGTTCGTCACGACGCCGGGCGTGAACCGCTCGATCATGGCCAAGATCGTCAACCAGGGATCAGGCAGCTTTCTCGGGCTCTTCAACATGTTCTCGGGCGGCGCGCTCGAGCAGATGTCCATCTTCGCGCTGGGCATCATGCCGTACATCAGCGCGTCCATCATCTTGCAACTCCTGACCGTGGTCATCCCCAAACTGGAACAGATCCAGAAAGAGGGTGAGATGGGCCGGCGTCGCCTGAATCAGTACACGCGGTATGGCTGCGTGATCCTCTCCCTGATTCAGTCCTTCTTCATCTCGCGCTGGCTGGAGTCCAACAATCGCGCTTACGCCCAGTTCGGGCAGGTGGTCATCGATCCCGGGTTGGGGTTCAGGGTCATGACCATGATCTCGCTGACCACCGGGACCGCTTTCATCATGTGGCTGGGCGAGCAGATCACGGAGCGAGGCATCGGGAACGGGATCTCCCTCATCATCTTCGCTGGCATCGTCACCGACATGCCGGACGCGGCGGTGAAGCTGTTTTCGAAGGCCCGGACCGGCGACATCACGGCCTTCGATCTGGCCATCATCGGAATGGTCATCGTGCTGGTGGTCGCGGCCATCATCTTCTTCGAGCGAGGACAGCGAAAGATTCCGGTGCAGTACGCCAAGCGGGTGGTGGGACGAAAGATGTTCGGAGGCCAGACCACCCACCTGCCGTTGAAGGTCAACACCGCAGGTGTCATTCCGCCCATCTTCGCGTCGTCGATCCTGATGTTCCCCCAGCAGATCGCGTCGTTCGTCCAGACCCCCTGGATGAACCGGATCTCGGAGGCATTGCATCCGGGCGACTGGCGATACAACGTCCTTTACGTGAGTCTGATCTTCTTCTTCTGCTACTTCTACACGGCGGTCACCTTCAACCCAGTTGATGTAGCTGACAACATGAAGAAATACGGGGGCTTCATCCCCGGAATTCGCCCCGGAAAGGCCACGGCGGCGTACATCGACAAGGTGCTGACCCGCATCACCTTCGGCGGCGCGTGCTACATCGCCACCATCTGCGTCCTGCCTTCGCTGATGAATGACAAGCTCAAGGTCCCCTTCCACTTCGGCGGGACCGGTCTCATGATCGTGGTGGGGGTGGCCCTGGATACCGTGCAGCAGATCGAGTCTCACTTGATCACGCGAAACTACGAGGGGTTCACGGGACCGCGCGGGCCGCGGATCCGAGGTCGCGGGACGCGCGTGACGGGCGCAGTTCCTTCGTGATCGATGCGGGGTTGGGGCAGCATGGGAGCGGGCGCCCCTTTCGAGAATGGGTGAAAAGCTCCTGCTCTTTGGTCCTCCCGGAGTGGGGAAGGGAACCCAGGCGATTCGGCTCTCTGCGGCGTTACGCGTCCCTCACATTTCCACGGGAGATATCTTGCGAGCCTCTCTGCAATCACACACGCCCCTGGGAAACGCGGCGCGCAGCTACGTCGAGACCGGGAAGTTGGTTCCGGACGACATCATCGTCGAGGTGGTTCGCGACCGACTGTCCTGGCGGGACGCGCGTGAGGGGTATGTCCTCGACGGGTTCCCACGGACGGTTTCGCAGGCCGCAGCGCTGTCAGAGATGCTGGGTGGAAGCCCGCCCGGCGTCGATTCGGTCGTGGTGCTCGAGGCCAGGACCGAAGAGCTGGTGGAGCGCCTCTCGGGTCGGCGCATTTGCGAGAGCTGTCAGGCCAGCTACCACATCAAGGCCCGCCCGCCCAAGCGCGAAGGCACCTGCGATCGGTGCGGGGGTGCCCTCATTCACAGGGCGGACGACGAAGAGGCGACGGTGCGTTTCCGACAGGAGGACTACCTCCGTCAGACCGCGCCGGTCATCGACTACTTCGTCGAGCACCGATGGCCGGTGCGTAGGGTGGAGGCGATCGGGGACATCGATCAGGTTTTTGGTCGGGTTTATGCGGCGGTTTTCTGGCGCTGAGCCGAGAGACGAAATGGGAATTCAACTCAAGAACCGGTCTCAGATCGCCAAGCTGCGCGAGGCGAACCTGGTGGTGGCCGACGTGCTCGATGTCCTGGAGGCCGCGGCCAGGCCAGGAATGAGCACCTGGGAGCTGAACGAAATCGCGGCGCGCCGCCTGAAGCAGCTCAAGGCCGAATCGGCCTTTCTCGGATACCACGACTACCCGGCCGTTCTGTGCACCTCCGTGAACGAGGTGGTGGTCCACGGAATCCCCCGCAAGGACGTGGTCCTCAAGGAGGGCGATCTGCTGTCCATCGACTTCGGGGCCTTCAAGGATGGCTGGTGCGGCGACTCCGCGCGCACGTTGCCCATGGGCAAGATCTCGGCAGCCGCGCAGGCCCTGGTTGACGCAACGCGGGATTCGCTGGAGCGGGCGATCGAGCAGTGCGTCCCCGGCAATCGGCTCGGGGACATCGGTCACGCGGTTCAGTCACATGTCGAGCCACTCGGGTACTCGGTGGTGCGGCAGTTCGTGGGGCATGGGATTGGCCGGCGGATGCATGAAGAACCCCACGTCCCGAACTTCGGCGTGAAAGGCCGGGGACTACGCCTGTCCGAAGGGCTGGTGGTCGCCATCGAGCCGATGATCAACGCCGGGGGGGCCGAGGTCTTTACCGAAGAAGACGGCTGGACGGCGGTCACCAAGGATGGTAGCCTCTCGGCCCATTTTGAGCATTCGGTGGCAATCACCGAAAATGGGCCTCTGGTGCTGTCCAGACCGTAAGCCAATCGCGGCTCAAGCTCAATGCAATCGAAGCGGCAGACGCAGCAAAGCATCCAGAAAATCATCCGGCCCGGTGGAGACAGATATGAAGGTCAGAGCGTCCGTGAAGAAGGTTTGTGAGAAATGCAAGGTCATCCGTCGGCGAGGGGTCTTGCGCGTGATTTGCGAGAACTCCCGCCACAAGCAGCGGCAGGGCTGATGTTGGCCGAACCTACCCGGCCCCGAACCAGACCCGCGACGACCCCTGTTTGACCACGAAGCCGACCAGCCGACCATGAAAGGATCCATCTAGATGGCACGCATTTCAGGTGTAGACCTTCCGCGCAACAAGCGGATGGAGATAGCTTTGACCTATCTTTATGGTGTTGGAAAGGTGCTTTCTCGCCAGATCCTGGCCGCCGCCAACGTTGCTCTCGACAAGCGTACGGACGATCTCGACGACAACGAGGCCCGCCGGATTCGCGAGGCGATCGAGCAGCGTGGGCTCAAGGTCGAGGGAGACCTGCGACGCGACGTCGGGCTCAGCATCAAGCGATTGATGGACCTCGGCTGCTACCGGGGATTGCGGCACCGAAAGGGGTTGCCGGCCCGTGGCCAGAGAACCCACACCAACGCTCGCACCCGCAAGGGACCCCGCAAGGGTCAAGCCATCAAGCGGAAAGAAACCGCCGTTTGAACGGCGTACCAATCCAGCGACCGACCTGCCCAATCTGAGTTAGAAGGACGAACATGGCGACCACCTCCGAGAACAAACCGAAGCCCAAGGCCAAGAAGGTCAAGAAGAACATCCAGAGCGGCATCGCTCACATCACGGCGTCGTTCAACAACACAATCGTCACCATCACGGATGTGTCGGGGAACGTGGTGTCGTGGTCGTCAGCTGGCGTGAAGGGTTTCAAGGGCTCTCGGAAGTCGACGCCATTCGCAGCCCAGTTGGCTGCCGAGGACGCCGCTCACAAGGCCATGGAGCACGGTATGCGCGCTCTCTCCGTGTTCGTGCGAGGGCCCGGTTCGGGACGCGAGTCGGCCCTGCGGGCGCTGGCCGCCACCGGCTTCAAGATTTCGCTGATCCGTGACCTCACGCCAATTCCCCACAATGGATGTCGGCCACCCAAGCGGCGCCGTGTTTGATCGGGGACGGGCTCGCAGGACTTTGCAGGATCGTTGCGGGATCTTCGGCAGGGTTTTTTTGCAGGATTTTTTGAGCGAGGGATTGTTCAACAATGGCTAATTACTCCGGACCGGTTTGTCGCCTCTGTCGGCGCGAAGACATGAAGTTGTTCCTCAAGGGGGACCGCTGTTACACCGACAAATGTGGCTACGAGCGCCGGGCCTACGCTCCCGGCCAGCACGGACAGGCGCGACGCCGAAAGGTCTCCAACTACGGCGCGCAGCTGCGTGAGAAGCAGAAGGTCAAGCGCATCTATGGCTTGGCCGAGCGCCAGTTTCGAGGCTACTACCACAAGGCGATCCGCATGAAGGGCGTGGCCGGCGAGAACCTGTTGCAGTTGCTGGAGCGCCGCCTCGACAACGTGGTGTATCGCCTGGGTTTCGCCTCCGATCACGCGGAGGCCCGCCAGTTGGTGAGGCACGGGCACTTTCGTATCAACGGGCAGAAGGTCAACATCCCTTCCTTCCTCTGTCGAGCCAATGACGCGGTGGAGGTCAAGGACACCTCCAAGAAGGTCACGCGGATCCTGGAGAGCCTGGGTGCGGTCGACCGACGGGGCGTGCCCCGATGGCTGGAGCTGGACAAAGAGGCCTTCAAGGGCCGTTTGACATCCTTGCCCAACCGTGAGGATTTGACCCTTCCGATCCGAGAGCAACTTATCGTCGAGCTCTACTCGCGGTAATGATGCTCCGTTTCGCATGAATTTTCGCAGGCACGCAGAGGAGAGACCACAAAAATGGGCACCGCCGCAAGTATGACCGCAAGCCACCTTTCACAGAATCCGTTCACCTCTCGCAACTGGCGAGACCTCATCCGTCCGCGGAAGCTCGAGGTGGACCTGGAGTCCCTGACTCCGACTTATGGAAAGTTCACCTGCGAACCGCTCGAGCGTGGCTTCGGAACCACTCTCGGGAATGGCTTGCGGCGAATCTTGCTGTCTTCGTTGCAGGGTTCGGCGATCACCGCGCTGAAGATCGAAGGGGCGCTGCACGAGTTCACCTCGATCCCCGGGGTGGTCGAGGACGTGACCGACATCGTCCTCAACCTCAAGGAAGTCCTTCTCAAGTGCGTGGACGCCAAGCCGAGGGTCCTCCGCCTGGACAAGGACGGAGAGGGGCGCGTGACTGCCGGCGACATCCAGGTCACCGACGGCGTGGAGGTCCTCAATCCGGACCATTTGATCTGCACCTGCTCCAAGGGCGCCAAGCTGCGCACCGAGCTCTACGTCGGGATCGGCCGCGGCTACGTTCACGCCGACAAGAACAAGACGCCCACCACGCCAGTGGGCGTGGTCCCGATCGACTCCTTGTTCTCCCCCATTCGCAAGGTGAACTTCCAGGTCACCAACGCCCGCGTCGGGCAGCAGACCGACTACGATCGATTGACGCTGGAGGTGTGGACCAACGGCGCGGTTCGCCCGGAGGACGCGGTGGCGTTCGCCGCCAAGATCCTGAAGGACCAGCTGAGCATCTTCATAAACTTCGAGGAGGGCTCGGAGCCCGCCCACGAAACTCCCGTCTCGGAGGAGCAGCAGAAGCTCAACGAGAACCTCTGGAAGTCCGTGGACGAGCTGGAGCTGTCGGTGCGGTCGGCCAATTGTCTGCAGAATGCCAATATTCGCCACATCGGCGAGCTGGTGCAAAAGACCGAATCGGAGATGCTGAAGACCAAGAACTTTGGGCGCAAGTCGCTGAAGGAGATCAAGGAGATTCTTCAGGAGATGGGCTTGTCCCTGGGAATGAAGCTCGAGGGCTGGCCCGGCGACGGTCCGCCCAAAAAGGCCTGACCAGGACGCCTGACGACGAGCAAGTCCGATGAGCAAGTCCGATGAGTACGATTGGGGCCAGGTCGCGACACAACTGTAGCAACCAGAAAATGAAGAGCCGTCATGAGACATCGCAGAGCAGGGGTTCATCTTTCCAGAACATCGGCGCATCGTAAGGCGCTGTTCTCCAATCTGGTCGCGGCGCTGCTGACCAATGAACGCATCCGCACGACGGATGCCAAGGCCAAGGAGACCCGGCGCCTGGCGGAGAGGACCATTACCTGGGCCCGTCGCCTGGGCGACGTTCTGGTGAAGAAGGCCGACCGGCGCAGCGCGGATGAGTCGGCGCGCGTGGTGCACGCCGTTCGAATGGCGCGCCGCATTGTGCGGGACCGGACGGCCGTGACCAAGCTCTTCGACGAGATCGGACCTCGTTATTTGGCGCGCCGCGGCGGCTATACCCGGATCGTCAAGGTGGGGCAGCGCCCGGGGGACGCGGCGCCCATGTCCCTGCTCGAGCTGATCCCCGACGCCGGATCGGCCAAGGCCGAGCCTCAGACCCAGACCGGCAAAGCGGGCAAGTCGGAGAAAGCGTCCGGCAAGGGCTCCTCCGCCCAGGCGAAAGCCGGGGCAGAGGGCAAGAGCAAGGACAAAGGTAAAGAATCGGGCAAGGGCGATGGGTCTTCGAACAAAGGGGCGAAGGCCTCCTCCAAGAGGAAGTCGAAACCCGCCGGACTGTCCGACGAGTAGGTAGCCTCGAACCGGCCGTACCAGAGCCGGGAGCCCCCGGTGCCCCGAGCAGCGGCTCAAATGGGGCGCCGTTGCCCATCTTTCTCGCGAGGCGGCTGACTTCAGTTTGCCCTGGCACCTGTCGAATCTCCTGGAGCCGAGCCGTACCGCTCTCGGCCAAGGAGATCGAGATGAATGCAGCAGCCGAGGCCAAGAATCAGGTCGCGCCACACAAGCGGCAGGCGGAGCGCCATGCTCTGGAGATCGCAGTCGATCTCGACAGTGATTCTAATTTTTATACCGGTCTGACCCAGAACATCAGCACGGGGGGGGTGTTCATCGCGACCCACCAGATCAAGCGCGTCGGTGATCACGTCCGCCTGAAGTTCACACTACCCGGAACCCCGCGTCCGATCGAGGTCGACACGGAGGTGCGCTGGATCCGCGAGAACTCGTCGCTTCATCGTACCGACGGCGCCTCGGGAATGGGCGTACGGTTCATGAACATGTCCGCCGCCGATATCGCCGCGATCGAGGGCTTCCTCCAGGACCGCGACTCGCTCTTCTACGACGACGAATGATCGAGAGAAGGTGTGGGCGGAGCGCAAGCGGCGCGAGACGCCTAGGGATACCCAAGTAACAATGCCGTTCAGTTGAGAGGCCTCGGACCTCGGACTTCCCGGGGAACGCTCGAGCGCGCGGTCGATTGCAGGCGGGTTGACGGGGTGGGGGGGATTGGCGGATAAGCGGAGGGGTGGAGACGGCAGGGGAGTTGCCGGGACTGGGGGGCTCGCTGGCGGTATCGCTGGTGTCGCTGGGGATTGTTTGCCTGATCGCTTATGTGAGCCTGAGGTTCTTGAGCCGGCGCGGTGTGGGTCGGGCCAACGGTCCGATCAAGGTGCTGGCGCGATGCCCGCTCGAGCCGCGGAGATCGCTGTATCTGGTCGAGACGTCCGGTCGCTCTTTCCTGGTTGGCGTCGGCGATGGTCCGATGACCATGCTGGCCGAAGTGGGGACCTCGGAGCTCCTCTCGGCGACGACGATCGCCCCGGCACCGGGGCCGGCGCCGCCGGTGGGTCGCTTTTCCGAGGTGCTGGGACGGGTGCTGGGCGGTCGCGCGGGATCAAGTGAGTGAGGGGCGCCTGTCATGAGGCGCCCGGCCCCCAGAAGATTGGCGTTGCTCTCGATCGTCGGGACCATCGCGAGCGAGCTGGCGACGCCCGGCTGGGCCCACGCCGCACGGGCCACGGGAGCGGCGGCGCGGGAGGCAGCGGCCACCGGGCTGAACACGGATTCGATGTCCTCGCGCCCGCTGGTGTTGATCCTGGTGATGGCGGGGCTCTCACTGGTGCCCTTCGCCTTGCTGATGACGACCTGCTTCGTGAAGGTCGCCGTGGTCCTGTCTATCCTCAGAAGCGCCATCGGGACACCACAGGTGCCGCCCACGCAGGTGGTGACTGGACTGGCCCTCATTCTCACGATGTATGTGATGGCCCCGACCGCCGAACGCATGTACGACGCCGTCAAACCGGTCATGGACATGGACATGGACATGGGCAAGGGCAAGGGCAAGGGCAAGGGCAAGGGGATGTCAGCAGGGTCAGACCTGACGAGCGGCGAGACCCTGGATGCGCTCCAGCAGGCCAGCCTGCGAGCGAAGGAGCCCTTGCGCGCCTTCTTGTTGAAGCACGCCGATCGCCGCGACCGGGCCACCTTTTTCAACCTGGCGTTGCGGATGCGAGCCCCGGCGGAGCGGACCGGGATCACCGATCAAGATCTGCTCGTCATCGTTCCCGCGTTCGTCACCTCGGAGCTCCGTCGCGCCTTCGAGATCGGCTTTCTCTTGTTCATTCCGTTCCTGGTCGTGGACATGGTGATCTCGAACCTGTTGCTGGCGCTGGGTATGCACATGCTCACACCCACCACGGTGTCATTGCCGTTCAAGTTGTTGCTCTTCGTCCTTGCCGATGGCTGGCACCTGGTCGCGCGCGGACTGGTGGAAAGCTATCTGTGAGGTGATCTCCTTGGAGGAAGCGAGGTGAGCTCGAGGGACCTGGTGCTGCGGGCGGTGCGGGAGGGGCTGTTGCTGGCCATCTTGGTTTCGGCACCGCCGCTGCTCGCGAGCTTGCTGGTCGGATTCGTCATTGGCATCGTGCAAGCCGCCACCCAGATCCAGGATCAAACCCTGGCTTTCGTCCCGAAGCTGGTGGTCGTCTCGCTGACGTTGCTGGCGTTTGGACCCATGCTGGGCGGCCAGTTGGTGCGCTTCGCGCAGGCGTTGTTGCTGGTCTTTCCAGCCCTGCGGTGAGGCCGGACCCGTCGGGATCTGAAAACGTGAACCGCGGAGATCCCTGGCAAGACATCCTGCTGGCCGTCGGGCTCGGCGCCGCGCGCACGGTCCCGCTGACCTGGCTGGTCCCCGCGCTGGGCGGCCCGCGCGTGGCGCCCGAGATCCGAGTGGGCCTGGGCTTGCTGCTGGCGGTGCTGTGCCTCCCCATCCTCCTACCATTGGTCGGGCCCGTCTCCTCGGGCGGGCTGGCGCCGAAACTCACGCCCCCCGGTCCGGTTGGTTGGGTGCTCCTGTTGATCCGCGAGTTGCTGGTCGGGCTGACGGTCGGACTGTGCACGGGGGCTGCGTTTCGGGCGGCCGAAGCGGCGGGCCGGCTGGTGGATACCCTGCGCGGCGCCAACCTGGCGGAGGTGCTGTCGCCGACGTCGGACGAGCGCACCAGCCCCACCGCCGATCTCTACTCGTTCGTGGCGATTGTCCTGTTCCTGGAGATGGGCGGCATGGGATTCCTGATGACCGCTCTCGGGCGCAGCTACGAGGCGGTGCCCGTGGGCTCCCCACCGTCACTGGCGGCGTTTCGATCAGCGGCGGTTCTGGTGACGCTGACCGTGGCCAGGTTGCTCGAAAGTGCTCTGGCGCTGGCTGCGCCGGTCCTGGTAGCCCTGTGGATCACGGATGTGGCGCTGGGCATGGTGGGCCGGTCCGCTCCGCAGATCCCCCTCTATTTTGCCGCGATGCCCGCCAAAGCCTTGCTCGGACTGGGGGTCGCGCTGGTCGGTCTTGGCGCGGTCGATGCCGCCTGGACAGCCGGTCTGCCAGCCTGGATGGACTTGATGCAACGGGCTTTCACGGTCTGGAAAACAACCTAACGCGCCTTCGGCGCTCGCGGGAAGGTCGAGGTGGCGCGCGGGCGGCGGCCCCCTTCAGGAGCGGGGCCGGTCGGACGACAAGGAGATCGTGCCGGCACTCCGAACTCGACCGCTCACGCCGTTTCTTGCCCTGCTGGTGGGGCTAGCGGCGACCAGCGTCGTCGGGATCACGGCGTCGGCTCGCGCCT
>Ga0080027_10001305_pt1 | contig 10157 bp, 5 predicted proteins | sample OrgsoiDNA2013046_FD_70962 | JGI IMG/M metagenome (GOLD analysis project Ga0080027, IMG submission 70962) | Permafrost soil microbial communities from the Arctic, to analyse light accelerated degradation of dissolved organic matter (DOM) -... | ecosystem: Environmental > Terrestrial > Soil >...
CGCCGGGTGTTCGTCAACCCGGCCGACATCGGCGGCCGCTATTCGGCGCTGTCGTACTTCGGGATGGTCCCGGCGGTGTTGCTCCGGGCGCCGGTCGAGGGGATCCTCGCGGCGAGCCTGGATTTCGCCGCGGCCTCGAGCGCCGCCGTTCCCCCCGCCGACAACCCGGGGCTCCGTCTGGGCGCGCTGCTCGGCTCCGCGTCGAAGCTGGGACGCGACAAGATGACCCTGGTGATCTCGCCCGAGATCGAATCGCTCGGTTCCTGGATCGAGCAGCTGGTCGCCGAATCGACCGGGAAGGAAGGCAAGGGGATCGTTCCGATCGACCGCGAGCCACTCGGCGCGCCGGAGGTCTACGCCGGCGATCGGATCTTCGTCTACCTCCGTTTCGGAGAGGGAGACGTGCAGCAAGACCGGGCGATCCTGGCGCTCGAGGGGGCCGGCCACCCGGTGGTCCGCATCGATCTCGAAAACCGCGAAGCGCTCGGGCGCGAGTTTTTCCGCTGGGAGATCGCCACCGCGATCGCCGGCGCCACCCTCGGCGTCAATCCCTTCGACGAGCCCAACGTCACCGAGGCCAAGCTGGCCACCGGCGCGCTGCTGGCGGTCTACGCGAACGAGGGGAAGCTGCCCGCCGCCGAAGAGACCTGCGAGGTGGGCGATCTGAATCGCATCCGCGCCCACCTGGCCAGCGCGACCGCGGGCGACTACGTCGCGATCTGCGCCTACTTCATGCACACCGACGCGCGCGACGTCCTACTCACGCGGCTGCGCGTGGCTTGCCGCGATCGGACGCACAACGCCACCACCGTCGGCTACGGCCCGCGGTTCTTGCACTCGACCGGGCAGCTTCACAAGGGAGGACCGGCGACCGGCGTCTTCCTGCAGCTGACGGCGGATGTCGGGCAGGACCTGCCGATCCCCGGCGAGGGCTACAGCTTCGGCACCCTGCGCAACGCGCAGGCCCTCGGCGATCTGCAGGTCCTGCGGCGGCGCGGCCGGCGGGTGCTGCGCGTCCACCTGGGCGCCGACATCGACGGCGGCCTGGCCACGCTCGTGGGCGTGCTCTCGGCATCGGTCGCGGGCGACGCGCGGAAGCCCGCCTAGGCCACCTTGAAGACGCTTTCCGAAGAGGCGCCCCTGCTGCCCAATCCGCTGCGCGAAGGGTTGGTCGAAGAGCGGATCCCCGAGCCGGCGGCGATGGTGATCTTCGGCGCCTCGGGCGATCTCACGCGACGCAAGCTGCTGCCTGCGCTCTACAGCCTGACCCGCGATCGGCTGCTGCCGGCGCGCTTCGCGGTGCTCGGGTTCGGCCGGGCGGCACTCACCGACGAGGCCTTCCGCGAGGAGATGCGACGCGGGTGCGAGGAGTTCGCGCGTCGGCGGCCGGTCGATCCCGCGCTTTGGGCTGGCTTCGCGCGCAACGTCTTTTATCAACAGGGCGCCTACGACGATCCGGCGGCGTTCCTGCGCCTCAAGGCGCGCCTCGAGGAGATCGAGCACACGCTGGGCCTTCCGGGCAACCGGGTTTTCTATCTGTCGACGCCGCCGTCGACGTTCGCGCCGGTGATTCGCAGCCTCGGCCACGCCAATCTGGCGCCCAAGCCGGCGCCCGGGCAGCCGTTCTCGCGGGTGATCATCGAGAAGCCCTTTGGCATCGACCTGCAAACCGCCCGCGCGCTCAACACCGAGGTCCACGACATCCTCGCGGAGCAGCAGATCTACCGGATCGACCACTACCTCGGAAAAGAGACGGTCCAGAACCTCCTGGTGTTCCGCTTCGCCAACGGGATCTTCGAGCCGCTCTGGAACAACCATTTCGTCGATCACGTCCAGATCACCGGCTCCGAAACGGTGGGGGTGGAGGCGCGCGGCGGGTACTTCGAGCAGGCCGGCAGCCTGCGCGACATGGTCCAGAACCACCTCTTGCAGGTGCTGAGCCTGGCCGCGATGGAGCCGCCGGTGGCCTTCGAGGCCGATGCGGTGCGCGACGAAAAACTGAAGGTTCTGAAGGCTTTGAGGTTCATTCCCGAAAGTGATTTCGAGCATCAGGTGGTGCGGGCGCAGTACGCGGCCGGATCGATCGGCGGCAAGACGGTGCCGGGCTATCGCAGCGAGCCCGACGTCAGCCCACGCTCGACCACCGAGACCTTCGTGGCGCTCAAGCTGTTCATCGACTCGTGGCGCTGGGCCGGCGTGCCGTTCTATCTGCGCTCGGGCAAGCGCATGCCCAAGCGGGTCACCGAGATCGCCATCCAGTTCAAGGAGGCGCCGCACCTGCTGTTCGGCAAACGCGGCGAGACCATCCGCCCCAACGTCCTCAGCATCCGGATCCAACCCGACGAGGGGATCGCGCTGAACTTCGGCTCCAAGCTGCCGGGGCCGGCCATGGAGATCGCGCCCGTCAGCATGGAGTTCCGCTATGGGTCGTCGTTCGGGGTGGAGCCGCCCGAGGCGTACGAGCGCCTCTTGCTGGATTGTCTCCTGGGCGACGGGACGCTCTTCACGCGCGCCGACGAGGTCGAGGCGAGCTGGAGCTGGGTCTCGCGCATCCACCAGCGCTGGGCCGCGGAGGTCGCTGCGGGACGGACGACGCTCGACACCTACCCCGCCGGCAGCTGGGGCCCGGAGGCGGCCGACCGGATGCTGACCGCGGACGGACGCGCCTGGCGGCTGCCGTGAGCCCCGACGCCGATCGCGAGCACGGCAGCTTCGAGCGCGCCAACTTTGAACGCTTCGCCCGCGGCGAGTCGATCCCGGTCGAGGTGGGCGAGATCGAACGCGAGCTGGGCGCGCTGTGGAAGCGGGCCTCGAGCACGGGAGACACGCACGCGGGCGCCGCGATCTCGCGCGCGGCGCTGTGGAACCTGGTGATTCCGGCGCGCGGCGCCGGTGCGCTGGCCAAGACCAAAGCGCTGGTCGACGAGATCGCGCAGGGCGTCCCGGTCCGCGCGATCACGCTCTGCCTCGACGATTCGGGCGAATTGAACGCGGGCGCCGCCGCCGGCGGTGGGCTCTCCGCGACGATCGAGAGCAACGTCGTCTCTCAGCCGGGTGGCGCGCGCGTGGTCTACTCCGAAGAGATCACGCTGCGCGGACCCGCGGGCGCGGAGACGCACTTCGGCGCGCTGGTGCGTGCGCTGCAGATCCCCGGCGTCCCGACGGCCGCCCTCTGGATGGACGCCGCGATGCCGGCCGCGCTCTTGACCCGCGAGCTTCTGCCGGTGACCGATCGGCTGATCGTCGACACCGGGAGCTGCGCGCGGCCACCCCATCTTTACGATCTGCAGCGCCTGGCGGCGCACGCGCACCCAATGCCGGTCGCCGACCTCGGCTGGCTGCGCCTCGGCAGTCTCCGGCTGCTCTTCGCCGGCCTTTTCGATCCGCCGGTGGGCGGCGCGCCGCTCCGCCGCGCCACGCGGCTTTCGGTCCGCCACCGCCCGCGCGGCGATCTGAGCGCGCTCCTGGTGGTGGCCTGGCTGGGCCAGATTCTCGGCTGGCGTCCGTTGCGCTCGGCGCAGACCTCCGACGGTGGGCTGCGCTTCGACTTCGCGCGCGGCGACGGCGCGCGCGGCGACGTCGAACCCGACATCGAAGCCTTTCTGGTTCCCGCCGAGGGGGCCTGCGATGCCAGCGGTGTGCTCGCCATCGAGCTGGCCGTCGACGGACGCGACGACTACGTCGTCTGCCGGACCGCGATCGACCAGGCCTCCGTGCAACTTCCCATCGCGCCGGCCAAGGCGGTCAAGCTCGATTCGTACTCGGACGCGGAGCTGTGCGTGGCCGCGCTCGGGCCCCGCGGGCGAGACCCACTCTTCGCGAAGTGCCTCGCCTACGCCGGCGGCCTCTGGGCCCTCGAACCGCAGACGACCGGCAGCCAGCGCTAGCGCCAGCCTCGGGTTTCGCGAGCAATCTAAGGCGGACGATGCCGATCCGGACCCCGACGCCCGCGCCGCCGCCTTCGAAAAACTCAAACCGAAGCGCGAACCAACGTCGAACGGCTGATTGGGAATTGCCACTCAGACCCCCGAGCGAAACCGCGAACGAGACCCTTCACGGCGTTCGCTTTGCGCAGCCGCAGCTACCTTTCAGATATCGGATCGACCGTCGCGCGCCGCCCCATCCGGGACCGAGCCGTCGGGGTTCAGAGAGCAAATGTCCGTCATGTTCGGAATGCAGGTCTCCGGAACTACGAACCCCGCCGAAGGTCCAGCCGTACATGTGGGCAGGTCCCATACTTCGACCGCGAGCAACGCTCCAGTCGTCTCGTCGTAGACATAGAGCGTACCGGTGTCTATCGAAGCGACGTTGATCTGGTGATGGCCTGCGCAATCGCCTTCCGTCACATAGGGGAAGCCTCGCGCAAAAGAGCATCGTTTGCTGATCTGTGCCGCCAACGCCTCGTTCCAAGTGAGAGGATTTCCGGTGTTTGAACAAAAGCCGGTGGTCGAGTTTTGGGAACACCAAGTGGCCAACGATTCGGGACAGCCTTGGCTCCCAGCGACACCGCCGCTGCCCCCTACCGAGCCGGCTATTCCGCCGTTGCCGAAGGTTCCGGCCGAATTCGCGGCGCCCCCGGTGTTTCCGCCGCTGCCGAAGGTTCCGGCCGAATTCGCGGCGCCCCCGGTGTTTCCGCCGGCACCGTCCGGGAGCAGGCCCTTCGATGAGCCGCAGCCAGTTGGTACCAGAATGGCGCTCAGGGAGAACGCCGCCAATTGCAACAAACGGACCGACTTGTGTAGGTTGAGCGACATAGGTGATCTCCTTAAGATAGGGGGTAGACAGTCGACCAGGGTGCAAATCCAAGAAACTAACGCCACAAACGTTAGCAGACCCTGCCCTTCGAAGGAACGTCGGTTGTCAGAGTTGACGAAGGTCGTCAATCAGTCCGGACGGTCACGCAAGCACCCCATCAGGTTCCACGGGATCCTCGCGCCCGCGGCCGGGTATCGGTCCAAGGTGGTCCCCACTTTTGTCGCGCCGCAGTCAGCGACATCGCGAGGTCCGCGCGAACACCCGCCGCCGGGCCGCCTTCCGTGGGCCGCGCTTCTGCAGCGAGTCTTCCTCGTCGATGCGCTCGAATGCCCGCGTTGCCACGGGCGCATGCGAATCCTGGCGGCGGTCATTGAAGCCAGCGCCATCGAGAAGATCCTGCGGCATATGCGCGAGGCGCCGCATCCACCGCGCCTCGCTGCAGCCCGAGCTCCGCCGCAAGGGGACATCATCGACGAGACACCATCAGACTTCGCCGACCCTCCCCCTCCAGAAGACTTCTCCGTGTGAATTTCGGTCTCCCGGAGGGGGAGATCTGCTCCGCGACCTCGCCCAGCGTCGGAGGGTCCTTGTTTTCGCCCGGCCTGGGGGCGCTTCGGGAGTAATCTGGGGGTCGGTGGTTGACGGAAGGTGAGCTTATCGGACAGAAACTCGGCGCTTGAAAGTCCTATCCTCGGGTGAGATCGTGGCGCGACCCGAGGTAGGCGGCCTGCACCACCGGTACGAGTCGCCTCACCGCCTGACCGGCGCAAGCACCCGCCGGGTCTGCTCCACATAATCCGGCGCGCCACATAGCGCCGCGTTTCGATCGCGCAGAGCGCGATCGTTTTGAGATGCAACTCTCCGAGATCTGGTCGACACGATCCGATAGCGCCACTTTCGTCAACCGCCGACCGTCAGATTACCCCGAAGCGCCCCGGGCCGGGGTTTCCGCTTGCGTCGAGCCAATAACGAGATACTTTACCGCGGCAGTCGAAGCTATTCGGCAGTCGGTAATCAACAACCATCAGGAGACAACATGACCTTTACCCGCACCATCTTCCTCGCTCTCGCCATCCTGCTCCCCGCGTCCTGGACCGTCGCCAAGGCCGCTGACGAGGGCGACACCAAGACCGAGACCAAGACCACCAAGAAGAGCAAGAAGAGCAAGAAGGCCGACGGCAGCGGCGAGACCAAGACCGATACGAAGACCGACACCAAGACCGAGAAGTAGTCCGAAGGAGCTCGAAGAGAGCTCCAAAGAGAGCTCCAAAGAAAGCTCAATAGAAGCTTCACAACGGCCGGGGTCGATCTCAAAGTCGGTCCCGGCTTTTTTATTCGACAGGGACTAAAGGCCATGCCGTTCACTTACGGCCCTTGGCCCAAGGGCGCGTCGCGCCCGGCGAGAAGGCGCAGCTTCGCGATCGCCGACGCCCTTTGAGTGGGCGCCACGCATTCCAAATCATCTGCTCTGTGCGCTTCGCGAGGTTGCGCCTCGGTATTCCAGCTCATCGACGTGGCACGCGGCCCCCCTGGAGCCGCGGCGGGCCCACCCGCGCCCGCCGCGCATCCGGCCAGGAATAGACCGGCGAGCGCGACGCGAGCGAACGGCAGATCCTAGGGCGTGACCGTGAGCGCGGCGTGACCTATCACGCCGCCCTGGGAGGCCGAAATGTTCGTGTTCCCGGCCGCGAGGCCCGTGGCGCGGCCCCGCGAACCGGCCGCATTGGAGATGGTCGCCGTCGCTGGCGTGCCGGAGGCCCAGGTGGCCATCGCCGTCAGGATCTGCGTGCTCGCGTCGCTGTACGTCCCCGTCGCGACGAAGTTCTGCGTGGCTCCCTTGGCGATGGAAACCGTGGCCGGCGTCACCGCGATGGAAACCAGGGTCGCCGCCGTCACGGTGAGCGTCGTCATGCCCACGAGGGTGCCGCTCGTCGCCGAGATCACGGTCGTTCCCTCCGCGGCGGCGCTCGCCAGACCATGGGAGGCGGCGGCATTGGAGATTGTGGCCGTTGCCATCGTCGCCGACGCCCAGGTCACCGTGGACGTCAGGTCCTGTGTCGTCGCGTCGCTGTAGGTACCGGTCGCCACGAACTGCTGCTTCGTCCCATTGGCGATCGACGGCGTCGCCGGCGTCACCGCGAGCGAGGTCAGGGTCGCCGCCGTCACCGTGAGGGTCGTCTTGCCCACGATGGTGCCGCTCGTCGCCGAGATGTCGGTCGTTCCGATCGCGACGCTGCTGGCGAGCCCCCGCGAGGCATTGGCGTTCGAAATGGTGGCCGTCGCGGCCGTCGCCGACGCCCAGGTCACCGTGCCGGTGAGATCCTGGGTCGTCGCATCGGTGTAGGTTCCCGTCGCGACGAACTGCTGCTTCGTCCCCTTTGCGATCGACGGCGTCGCCGGCGTCACGGCGATCGAGACCAATTTTGCCGGCGTCACCGTGAGCGTCGTGCTGCCGCTGATTCCCCCGATGGCCGCCGAGATGCTCGTCGTGCCGGTCGCGAGGCCGGAGGCCAGACCGTTCGAGTCGGCGGCGTTCGAGACCGTCGCGATGGCCGCCATGCTGGACGCCCACGTCACGCTGTCGGAGACGTCCTGTGTCGAGGCGTCGTCGAAGAAGCCCGTGGCGATGAACTGCTGCTGGGTTCCCTTGGCGATCGACGGCACGGTGGGCGTCACGGCAATCGAGACGAGATTGGCCGTCGTCACCTTGAGGGTGGTAGTGCCGCTCACCGCCCCCAGCGTCGCCGAGATGAGGGAGGTTCCGGCTGCCACGCCCGTCGCGAGGCCGAACGAGTCGGCCGCGTTCGAGATCGTCGCCGTCGCCGGTGTCGCCGAGGCCCAGGTGACGCTGCCCGAGATATCCTGCGTCGTCGCGTCGTCGTAGGTACCGGTCGCGACGAACTGTTGCTTGGTCCCGTGGGCGATGGTGGGCGTGGCCGGCGTGACCGCGATCGAGACCAGGGCGCCCGGCGTCACCGTGAGCGTCGTGCTGCCGCTCACCGCGCCCAGCGTCGCCAAGATCGTCGACGTCCCCGCGGCGACGCCTGCCGCGAGGCCCTTCGAGCCGGCCGCGTTCGAGATGGTGGCCGTGGCCGTCGTCGCCGACGACCACGTCGCGGTGTCGGTGAGCGTTTGCGTCGTGGAGTCGCTGTAGGTGCCCGTGGCGACGAACTGCTGCTTCGTCCCCCTGGCGATCGACGGCGTCGCGGGCGTCACCGAGATTGCCGTCAGGACGGCCGCCGTCACGGTGAGCGTCGTGTTGCCGCTGATGGCGCCTAGCGTCGCCGAGACGACCGTGCTGCCAACGGCCACGGCGCTCGCCAGACCGACCGAGCCTGCGGCGTTGGAGATCGTGGCCGTCCCAGTCATGGCCGACGCCCAGGTCGCGGCGCCCGTGACGTCCTGCTTCGTGCCGTCGCCGTAGGTGCCGGTCGCGACGAACTGCAGCGTCGTCCCCTTGGCGAGCGAGGGCGCCGTGGGTGTAACCTCGATGGCGGTAAGGACGGCCGCCGTCACCGTCAGCGTCGTGCTGCCGGTGATGGTCCCGATCCTCGCGGAGATGACCGTGCTGCCCATGGCGACGCCGCTCGCGAGCCCCTTCGAGCCGGCCGCGTTCGAGATCGTGGCCGTGGCCACGGTCGCCGAGCCCCACGTCGCGGTCGTCGTCACGTCCTGAGTCGTCGCGTCGCTGAAGAAACCCGTCGCGACGAATTGCCGGTTGGTGCCCTTGGCGATCGACGGCAGGGCCGGCGTCACGACGATGGACACGAGCGTCGCGTTCGTGACGGTGAGTGTCGTGTTTCCGCTGACGGCGCCGCTCGTCGCCGAGATGGCCGTCGTGCCAGCGGCGACGCTGGTCGCCAGACCCTTCGACCCGGCGGCGTTGGAGATCGTGGCCGTCGCCGCCGTCGCCGACGCCCACGTGACGGTGGCGGTCAGGTTTTGCGTCGTGGCGTCGCTGTACGTCCCCGTGGCGACGAGCTGCTGCGTCGTCCCCCTGGCGATCGTCGGCGTCGCCGGCGTCACGGCGATCGACACCAGCGTCGCCGCCGTCACCGTCAGCGTCGTGCTCCCGCTGACGGCGCCGCTCGTCGCCGAGACGACCGTCGTGCCCAGCGCCACCGCGCTCGTGAGACCCTTCGACCCGGCGGCGTTGGAGATCGTGGCCGTCGCCGGCGTCGCCGACGCCCACGTGACGGTGGCCGTCAGGTTCTGCTTCGTGGCGTCGCTATACGTCCCCGTGGCGACAAACTGCTGATTGGTCCCCTTCGCGATCGACGGCGTCGCCGGCGTCACGGCGATCGACACGAGCGTCGCCGCCGTCACCGTGAGCGTCGTGTTGCCGCTGACGGCGCCGCTCGTGGCTGAGATGACCGTCGTGCCCGCGGCGACGCTCGTCGCCAGACCTGCCGACCCCGCGGCGTTCGAGATCGTGGCCGTCGCCGTCGTCACCGACGCCCACGTCACGGTGGCAGTCAGATTCTGCGTCGTGGCGTCGCTGTACGTCCCCGTGGCGACAAACTGCTGATTGGTCCCTTTCGCGATCGCCGGCGTCGCCGGCGTCACGGCGATCGACACGAGCGTCGCCGCCGTCACCGTGAGCGTCGTGCTCCCGCTCACGGCCCCGCTCGTGGCCGAGATGACCGTCGTCCCGGCCGCGATGCTCGTCGCGAGGCCGGCCGACCCCGCGGCGTTCGAGATCGTGGCCGTCGCCGTCGTCGCCGACGCCCAGGTCGCCGTGGCCGTCAGGTTTTGCGTCGTGCCGTCGCTGAAGGTGCCCGTGGCGACGAACTGCTGATTGGTCCCCTTCGCGATCGACGGCGTCGCGGGCGTCACGGCGATCGACACGAGCGTCGCCGCCGTCACCGTGAGCGTCGTCATGTCGCTCACCGCGCCGCTCGTCGCGGAGATGACGGTCGTCCCCGCGGCGACGCTCGTCGCGAGGCCGGCCGTGCCCGCGGCGTTGGAGATCGTGGCCGTCGCCGCCGTCGCCGAGGCCCAGGTCACCATGGCCGTCAGGTTTTGCGTCGTGCCGTCGCCGTACGTCCCCGTGGCGACGAACTGCTGATTGGTCCCCTTCGCGATCGACGGCGTCGCGGGCGTGACCGCGATCGAGACGAGCGTCGCGCCCGTGACCGTGAGGGTGGCCATGCCGCTCACGGCGCCGCTGGCCGCCGTGATGACCGTCGTCCCCGCGGCCACGCCCATGGCCAATCCCTTCGAGCCCGCCGCGTCGGAGATCGTGGCCGTGGCCGGCGTCGCCGAAGTCCAGGTCGCGGACATCGTGAGGTCCTGCGTCGTCGCGTCGTCGTAGGTGCCGACGGCCGCGAATTGCTGGTTGGTGCCCTTGGCGATCGACGGCGCGGCCGGCGTCACCGCGATCGAGACCAGGGTCGCGCCCG